>TBL_comb47_HYPODRAFT_10001536_pt1 | contig 29887 bp, 19 predicted proteins | sample TroBogypolimnion_40_FD_10682 | JGI IMG/M metagenome (IMG submission 10682) | reverse complement strand
TCGGAAACCTGATATCCATTTGGAAATTGGGTCGGGCAGTCATGCCTTCCAAACTTCGTCAATGATGAATGTGCTAGAGTCATCAATGATAAGCAGAAAACCGGATCTTGTTATTGTCTTCGGCGACACTAACTCTACCCTGGCAGGAGCATTGACAGCAGCTAAACTAAAAATACCTATACTTCATATTGAAGCTGGCTTAAGAAGTTTTAACAAAAACATGCCAGAAGAAGTTAACCGAATTGTGACTGATCATGTTTCTAAGTTTTTATTCGCACCAACCCTGACAGCAGTAAAGAATCTAACACAAGAAGGTCTGAGGGCAGAAACAACACTGACAGGAGATATTATGGTGGATACCATGAAATGGAATATAAAGATAGCATTACAGAAGTCTAATATTATATCAGAACTAAAACTTGAGAAGAATGAATATAACTTATTGACACTCCATCGTGATTATAATGTAGACAGTCAGTTTATTTTAGAAAATATTTTATCTCAGCTTGGTCATTTAGGCGATAAAATTATATTTCCAATTCATCCTCGAACAAAAAAAATGCTTTCATTATCTTATCATTTACCGGCTAATATACAATTAACTGACCCCATTGGCTATTTGGATTTTATCACATTGGAAAATTATTCAAAAAGAATCATAACTGATTCAGGAGGCATTCAAAAAGAGGCTTACATTCTAAAAAAACCATGTATCACTTTGCGAACTGAAACTGAATGGACTGAAACTGTAGAAGAAAAATGGAATTTGTTACTGTCACCAACAGATCAGGAAATTGCTTCAAAAATTTCATTATTTAAAACGCCTGTGAAGCAAACCAGAATATTTGGTGAAAATGTAACTGATAAAATGGTGAAAATTATAAACTCACTCAACTAAAACATGAGCAAACAACTTGATTGGGCGATTATTGGCGGTGGAATGCTTGGAATGACTCTTGCACTTAGATTAACGCAGCTTGGACATAAGGTAACCATTTATGAATCATCCGATAAAGCTGGTGGATTAACAAGTGCATGGAGAATGGATGATATTGTATGGGATCGGTTTTACCATGTTATTCTAATGTCGGACCTGAATACAAGAAAGATTCTACATGAGATTGGCTTAGATACAGAACTCAACTGGGTTGAAACAAGAACCGGTTTCTATTCAGAAGGAAAGCTTTATTCCATGTCAAATCTCATCGAGTTTTTCAAATTTCCACCAATAAACCTGATAGACAAATTTCGACTTGGACTTACAATTTTTATCGCATCCAAAATAAAAGACTGGAAAGCGATGGAAAATATACTGGTGGAGGAATGGTTGACAAAATGGTCCGGGAAAAGAGTTTTTGCAAAAATCTGGCTGCCCTTATTGAAAGCAAAGCTAGGCGATAATTACAAAAACACTTCGGCTTCATTTATCTGGTCGACAATACAGCGAATGTATGCGGCAAGGCGAAGTGGCTTGAAAAAAGAAATGTTTGGGTATGTGAATGGCGGTTATGAAAATATTAATGCTCGGTTCGTCAATCATTTGTTGGAAGCTGGGGTCAGGTTTAAATACAATTCAACAGTAGATACTGTAACCAGAAATACTTTTGGAAAGATTGATGTTTCATTAACGGACAAGTCCTCAATTACTTATTCCAGGGTGATATCAACCCTCCCATCATCGATTTCTGCAAAAATTGCTATTGGACTTAGCCTGAAGGAAAAACAGCAGCATATAGCGATTAGATATCTTGGAGTAATTTGTACAACGATACTTCTGAACAAGAAATTATCTCCTTTTTATGTAACGAATATTACAGATAGTGATACTCCTTTCACTGGTGTTATCGAAATGACTGCCCTGATTAATCCGGACGAGATAAAAGGATACCATTTAATTTATTTACCAAAATATGTAAACTCAGATGATTCCTTATTGAATGTGTCCAATGATGAATTGAGCCAGACCTTTTTGAATGAATTTCTGAAAATGTACCCATCAGTAAACCGAAATGAGGTATCATTTTGCGGAGTATCAAAAGCACGAAATGTATTTAGCCTGCCAACGCTAAATTATTCAGAAAATTTACCGGGAATCAGGACTTCATTGGAAAATTACTTCATTATTAATTCAGCCCAGATTATTAACGGAACGCTAAATGTTAATGAAACGATACAGGTTGCAGAATCGAAACTTGCTGAAATACTTAACGAATATGACTAAAAACAAACCTATTGCCGGGATTTCGTTGGACCTTGACAACCAATGGTCGTATATGAAAATTCATGGAGATGAAGGTTGGGATCAATACCCAAGCTATTTTGACATTTTCATTCCGCATATATTGAATGTACTGGACGAATTGGATTTGAAAATTACTTTTTTCATAGTCGGAATGGATACCGAAAATGAAAACAACAGGAAATACCTTCAGATGATAACTGATCGAGGCCATGAAGTTGGAAATCATTCTTATCACCATGAATCGTGGCTGCAAACCTATAGCTATGACAAAATTGAGAATGAAATCATCTATGCAGAAAAGGCAATTTACGAGGCCACCGGTCAAAAGCCTATTGGATTCAGAGGTCCGGGATTCAGCTGGAGTAAGGATCTATTAACTGTATTGGAAAGCCATGGATATAAATACGATGCATCAACACTACCCACCTATTTAGGCCCATTGGCTAGAGCATATTATTTTTGGAAATCAGATTTATCCAAGGAAGAAAAGCATTCGCGCAAGGAGCTTTTTGGAAAGTTCAGTGAAGGATTAAGAAAACTAAAACCTTATCAATGGGATTTAGGTGAAGGGAAAAGTATAATTGAATTGCCAGTTACTACGATGCCTATTTTCAAATTGCCTTTTCATTTAAGCTATTTGATATTTCTGGGTAATAGTTCAATGAGGCTAATGAAAATATATTTGGGTATAGCCATACGACTTTGTAAGATTACAAAAACACCAATAAGTTTTCTCTTACATCCACTAGATTTAATAGGTGGAGATCAGATTACACAGCTAGCCTTTTTCCCCGGAATGAATGTGAACAGCATGAAAAAAGTAGAAATTTTTAAGATTGTAATTCAAACCTTAAACCGGCATTACAAAGTTGTCAATATGTCGAAATATCTATATTTTATTAAGGCAGAGACAAATATGGCCCTGAAATTAATTTAGGAGCCGAAATTTAAATCTCACTCTAACAATTCTATAAGGTGAATCAAGATACAGTAATTATAAAGGTTAAGAATAATAAAAAGAATCAACCTACTATGGAAAAAATTCTATTGGTTGTTGATCTTGATGGTACACTTATATATTCTGATCTGTTATATGAAGGACTTTTAATCCTTCTAAGAAAAAATCCTTTGTATATTTTCTCCTGTTTAATCTGGATTTTAAAAGGCAAAGTATATTTCAAAAAGGAACTTTTCAATAGAATTCATATCCCCTATGAATTACTTCCCACCAATAAAGAATTAATGATTTTTCTGGAGAATGAGATATCAAAAGGAAGACAAATCGTTCTTGCCACTGCATCTCTCAAATCGCATGCACAAGAAATCGCTAAAACTTTTCCAATATTTGACAATATATTTGGCACAGAGGAAGTCAATTTAAAAGGAGAAAATAAACTAAAATTACTGATTGACGAATATGGTGAATTTAAGTTTGATTATATTGGGAATTCACGCTCCGATATTAAAATTTTTGCCAAATCAAGATACTCTTATTTAGTAAATCCCTCAAAATCATTGGAAAGAAAAACAAGCCAGATATCAGAACTCAAATATTCATGGAAATTAAAAAGAAATAATGTAACAGATTATATAAAAGCAATCAGAGCTTATCAATGGCTAAAAAATTTGTTGATATTTATACCAATTTTAACTTCTCATTCATTTAATTCGTTAAACCTACTACTCTTGACGATAACTGCTTTCTTTGCATTTAGCATGATAGCATCATCGGGGTATATTGTTAATGATTTACTGGATTTAAATTCTGACAGAATCCATCCACGAAAACAAAACAGACCTTTCGCATCAGGTAGATTGTCAATAAGGTCAGGTGTTGCATTATCTCTTATTCTCTTTTCATTAGGAATACTTGTCGCATCGAGATTAAATTATACTTTTTTTATTACCGTTCTGATTTATTTCATAACCTCACTCTCCTATTCCCTTTATTTAAAAAAGATCGCCCTATATGACGTCTTCATCCTGGCATTACTTTATTCCATTCGTGTTATTGCCGGAGGACTGGTTTCTGGTATTTCTATATCATTTTGGTTAATCGCATTTTCAACATTTCTCTTTTTGAGTTTAGCTTTCGTAAAAAGATATTCCGAACTTATGAATATCAAGACTAATACAGATCTAATGGAAAGAGGCAGAGAATACTTCACCGCAGATCTGAATTTACTTCAAATAATGGGTATCGTAAGCGGTTTCATGTCAGTTGTTGTCTTTGCTTTATATATTAATAGTCCGGAGGTCATTAGATTGTACACTCATGCACAAATTCTTTGGGGAATCAGTCTTCTGTTTTTATTCTGGATAAGCAGAATTTGGATTATTACAAATCGGGGCGAAATGACAGATGATCCAATTCTATTTGCGGTAAAAGATGTAAAAAGCTATTTTATATTTATTTTGATAGGATTTATGTTGTTATTAGCAATTTAGAATAGTGCAGTGGTCTTTTATCAATGTATCATTCATATTCATTTTAATTCTACTTTAACAGATTCGTTTTGGAGAACAATTTTAAGTATTTTGGAATCAGATGATCTTCTGAGGAAACCTATAAGTAATGCTTTAAATAAACCCTATTCACATCTGTTACACTGTAGAATCCCAATAAGCCCAATTATTCTTTTATTGAATCGGTTAAAGTAGAATTTTATAAGGAGAAGCATGGGAAGTATACCAATTGCAGGAAGTTGTCACTTGCATTTATCAAGAAACAAGACCATTGGCCTATATCAATTCCATATTATAAATAGAATTTACCCTTATTTTAAATGCAAAATGTCATGACTTTGTATTTATAAAGTACTAAAAGAGTACTTAAACTAAGGAGTTAACCTATCCTATTTATTACTTTCTGGCAAAAATCAAACGAAATTTATGCTTTTAGGATTCCAAATTGAATCTGTAAAGTAGAATTAACCAGTTAATTTATTTTCGCAAATAGGGTTATTTAGTTCAGTTGGATAGTAGATTATAGAACTTTCACTTCTTAAGATTCCTTGACCCTTTTTATTCATATTCAGTAATATTTAGTGACAAAATTGAAAACTGTTATTAGTATGCTTTGATTTAGTTGGCATATTAAACAGAAACAAATTAACGAAGACGATTTATATAATATGAAGCATTACAAATTAATATGGTTGATAATTTTCATACTTGGGTTTAGTGTAAGATGCACTCATCTTTTTCAGGCCATTGATACCAATTCATGGCGTGAAGGTGACGTTTCAACCATTGCTAAAAACTTTTATCAGAATGGCACTGATATTTTTCATCCTCAGATAGCCTACGATGGTTCAGGTCCAGGTTATGTAGAATCAGAATTCCAAATTTATTCCTACCTTATAGCCACATCTTACAAAATATTTGGATTTTGGGAACCCACTGGTAGGGTAATTTCATTTCTGTTTTCACTGGCTACGATGTATGTATTTTTTAAATTGACAACAAATATGCTTCCAGCAATTGCAGCATTGGCAACATCATTGTTTTTCTCGCTTAATCCAATATTGATGATAATATCCGTTGCAATTCAACCGGAATCGGTTATGTTCTTTTTTTATATTTGTTCAGCGTACACATTTATTCGTTGGCTGGAAAGTGATTCAAAAAGATACTATTTTACTACAATTATATTTACTGCATTAGCGCTACTGTGTAAAATAACTGCAGCAAATATTGGAATTTTGTTTTTACTTCTAATAATTATTAGAAAGGGTTGGAAATTTCTTTTTAAGCCAAAGGTTTTGATTATTGGCATATTCAGTATATTACCATCAATACTATGGTATTCATATGGGTACAGATTTTATACCCTCTATGGAAATTCTTTGGGACTCTCAAATGAAAGTCCATGGATCGGTTGGGATTTTTTTACCAGTTCACATTTAATTACTGGTCTTGTTAAGATTGAACTTCTTTATTTGTGGAAGAAAACTGGACTTATAATCATAGCACTTGCCCTCATATTTACAAAATTGATTAAACGTGAAAGTTTCATCTTAGAACTTTGCTGGCTTTTCTCAGCATATGTTTTCTATATAATAACTTCAAGAACTACAGCAGAATATTGGGCCTGGTACTATCATATTTTTTCAATTCCGGCAGTTTCTATATTGTTGGGAAGCTCTGTGTTTGAAATCTATAATAAGTATTTTCAACAGTCGAATCTCAAGGATAAAGTAATAATTAATACGGAATCAGGAGTTAAAAGTATTACTATAGTTTTACTTCTATTCCTATGTATCACTTATTACATCGTTAGCTGTTTTAAATACCTGATCATTGAAAAGCCTGTAGTTTTTCAAACTTCACAATATTATATTTGTAAGGATAGTATAAAGGATATAATTCCACCTAATTCTCTTCTATTGATAAGTGGAGGAAATAGTAAAGATAAATTAGGATATACTCATGCAGCTGATATTGGCTATTTTTACTATTGGTTAGATCATAAGGGATATAGCATTCATGTTGAAGATCTTTCTTTAAAAAACATATTATCATATAGGGCAAAGGGTGTTCCTTACTTTCTAGCAGAAGAGCGTTTATTACAAACAAAGCCTGGGTTTGAAGATGAGTTGAAAAGATATTTAAACCCTGTTTATGAATGTAATGGATGCATCTTATTTAAGTTGGTTGAATCAAAAATTGGGAAATGATTTTATAAACTTATTAGGCCAGTTTTCACCAATCGATACATATCATAAACTTAAAAATAAGGTATTATGAAGATGAACAGTATTACAGCCCTTAGTATTATCCTCCCATGTTACAATGAAGAAGCAATTCTTCAGACAAATATTAATACAATCAATAATTATCTTGAAAGCAAAAAGCACAAGTATCAGTGGGAAATTTTGATAATTGATGACGGGAGTAAAGATAAAACAGGGGAAATCGCTGATGAATTAGCAAATCAAATAGATAATTTAAGAGTTATTCACCATCCAGCTAATCTTAATTTGGGAAGAGCTTTGCAGACAGGATTTCAAAACTCGAAGGGCAATATACTGGTAGTTTTGGATATTGATCTAAGTTATTCAGTAGAACATATTGAAATCATGGTCGATAAAATGGTCGAAACCTCTGCAGATATAGTTATTGCGTCACCTTATATGAAAGGTGGCAAAGTAATTGCTGTTCCGTTTGGAAGAAAAATAATGAGTAAATGGGTGAACAAATTTATGCGTTTTTCAGCCCAGGATAAGTACTATACCTTTACTGGAATGGTAAGAGCCTATAGGGCAAGTTTTATACGAACAGTAAATCTGAAAACCAAAGATTATGAAATAAATCCTGAGATCATTTATAAAGCAATGATACTAAGGGCCCGTATTATTGAGATACCAGCACAGCTCGACTGGACAGAACAGAATAAATACGCAGGAAAGAGAACCTCAAGTATCCGGATATTGCAAGGCTTCTTCTCTGGAATAATGTCAGCATTTATATTTCGTCCGTATATCTTTTTTATAGGAATTGGTTCTTTTCTATTGGTACTTTCACTTTATGAACTCATCTGGTTGCTATACGATACCTTAGCCGATTTAAATCGTAGTCTATTGAATAACGCATCAACATATTCTTTTTCAATTAGTCTGGCAAAACAATTTGCAATTAATCCTCAATCATTTCTTGTCGGTGGCATAACATTCATTGCTGCCATACAATTCCTAAGTCTTGGATTTCTGTCGCTTCAAAGCAAACGATACTTTGAAGAGCTTTTTCATTTGGGAACAGCAATTAAGAAAAACAGTTATGATAATACTAAGTAAAAAAGGAAGATTGATCAGGAAATTCACACATAATTATCTTCAATATTTTTTGTTATTCTATCACGATCTATTAAAAAGAATAATTTAATGTTTCATAAAATAAACTCTGAAAAACTGAAGTATGGAAATATAATTTTTTATACATTCATATTTATATATGCTTTTTTACTAATTTATCTCGGATCCCAGATAAATATATGGGAAGACGAAGCCTATACATTAAATACAACATCGCTTAATCTTTCCCAGGTAATACATCAATCATATAGTTTTGAGGGACAACCACCTGTCTATTTTATTCTTCTTGCATTTTGGCGATTAATGAGTCCAAGCATTTTTATTGCAAGATTATTTTCTATCTTTTTTATTGGTTTAGCCACGTTCTTTTTCTACCGGCTAGTTCGTTTGTTTTCAAGCGTAGAGTTTTCAATGTGGCTGGTTGTCATCTTTCTTTTAAACCCATTTGCAGTTTGGGCTGCACTTGAAATTCGAACTTATTCATTGTTGATTTTTCTTTCAACAATTTCAATTTACTTTTTTATCCGATATACAACTAGTAATAAAAAGGATCAATTATATTATTTCCTAATATTATGCATCATTGGAATATATACCCAGTATTTTTTTGTATTCCTCATTGCCGCAATCGCAATTACATTGCTGATTTTTAGAGGTTGGAAAGCATTCATATCTTTATGTATATATTTAATATTTGTGGTCATTCTTTTTCTACCTAACTTATTTTTTTTGTCTGAAAATATCGCAAATGCTCAGTCATGGTATCCCTATTATCCAATATCACAAAGATTAACTGCAAGCTTTTATTCAGCTCAAAACGTCATATTTGCAATGAATCTAATACCAAATCAGCTTATATTAAGATGGTGTACCCGGTTGATTTTTATCCCATTTTTAGTTCTTCCATATATTAAACTATATAATAAACAAAATATAATTAACGTTGCTATATTAAATAAATATAACGCTGTCCTGGTTTCAACTGCTTTAATTATGATTTTTTTCATCCTGTACCTTCTAATAACTGGAATTAGATTTAATGATAGGTATATGGCAATAGCATTCCCATTGCTTATTCTTCTCTTTATTATTTTATATTGTCAGACATCTATTATTAGAAATATAATACTAGGCACATTATCTGTATATTTTATCATATTGCTAATTGGTAAATATTCCGTTCCAATAAAAACGTACGACTATAAATCTATTGCAAATTACGTTGAGAGTATTCAGAAGCCTAATGAGTCCGTTTTATTAAACAGTAAAACAATATCTACCCCATTTGAATATTATTATACAAAATCAAGTTCTCTGGTACCGCTTCCTGATAATTTCAAACTCGAGAAAGATGGATCTCAAGTTATAATAAACGACACTTTAGAACTAAAACAAATACTTGGTATCATAAAATCAAAATCAATTCTTTTTATTAATGATAACATGCTCGGATATAGTTCTAAACTTAAACTGACTACTTCTATAACGGATAAATATATAAATGCACATTACAAAATTACTTTGGACACTTTATATTTTGGAAAAAGTAAAAACCAATCTCTTAGAATTAGGCGATTAGAACAGATTCCATTTTTCATGAACCAATAAAAGTTCGTGTTGATAACCTTTTAATTAGAGTCTGCTGAAAAACTCATAATATTCATTGTTTCTATAAATTGACCGTATTAAACTTAAAATGTGTGCAAGGCAATTTGAATTGAAACTTCAATATGCATGCACCAACCTCGTGTCGTGTGCTATGCCAAAATACTTCTTCCCCCAAATGCAATGCGATTCTGCCTTATTGTGTCGCTTTCAATGAGCCTATGACCTTTTAAATTATTAGAAGCTTATTCGAAGGTTATTCGAAGATAATTCAATTTTATTCTAATAATCATCGAATAGGTTTCTAATAACCTTCAAATAAGTTTCAAATAATTTGAAAGCCTGTTAGATGGTCGGTAAATGGGAGTACCAATCAACACTTTAACCTTGAACAGACAATGATTTTTTGATTCAATACAATGACAAGATGGAATCTGATTCCTCAATATCGGGAAATAGGAATAAGAAGCTGTCCTCAAAGTCAAAAGAACAATTTAAACGTCAGGACGTCAGAAAGCTAATTCAAAGCATTCAACCTATAATCCTATGTTTCGGTCCTGGATTGAAATTCCGGGTTTTAATATCGCTTCAATTGTAACTATTTGGATCCATCCGGTTTTTCAGCAGGCCCTAATTATAGATCTTTAGACTAACTTTTAGTACAACCTGATAAAATCCAGGCAATCATTTAATAACTTCTTGCCCGAAATACTCTGATGACGAATATCGAAATTTCCAAAATTTTAGTCGTTGATGATAATACCTTTTATTTGTCATTATTAAAGACAATTTTGAAGAATGTTGAAGCCATTATTTATTTGGCTAGTTCAGGAAAAGAAGCCTTACCAATAATTCATGAAAATGATTTTGCACTTATCATTCTGGATATTCAAATGCCCGAAATGGATGGTTTTGAATTGGCCGCCCGTATTCGAAATATGCATAATCGTGATTTGGTGCCAATAATCTTCCTTACAGCTTATTTTTCAGATGAAATACAGATGTTTAAAGGATATAATAATGGAGCTATAGACTATCTTACAAAACCAGTCAATAAAATCATTTTCAATAGAAAAGTTGAGGTATTTCTTGAATTGGACAGACAAAAAAAAAATTTGATTGCAGCAAAAGATTCAATCCATCGATCAAAGCTTGAGCTCGAAAGGAAACAACATGAAATGAAATTGCAGAATAAAGCACTTCAACGAGCTCAAAAGGAAACAGAAGAATCCAGGGAAAAATATATCAAACTATATGAGTTGGCGCCAACCGGATATTTTACTATTGATAAAGAAGACCGGATAATTGAGATTAATCAAAAAGGGGTAATATTATTTGGAATTGAAACTATAAACTTATTAAAACGTGATTTCAAAGAATTCATCGCTCTGGAAAGCCTTCCAGAGCTAAATGATTTTCTGAATCTGATTTTTAAAGGTAAGTCAAATTCAGGATGCGAAATAAAACTAAATGCGGTTAATGGAAAATCAATCTTTGTCCATCTTGAGGGAGCAATGACTGATGACGAGCAAACATGTTTACTTTCTATGGCAGATATAACTGATCGTAAAGTAACCCAGTTGGCTTTGAAAGAATCTGAAGAACTCTATCATTCTTTGTTAAAAACTTCTCCGGATGGCATTATTATTACCGATTTGGAAGGTAAAATTACAGAGGCCTCTGATAGTGCTAGTATTCTGTTTGGAAATGAAAAATTAAAAATTGAAGGTAATCATATTTTGGAGTTCATTCCGAAGAAATCAATGAGAACTTTTGTGAATATTTCAAGTACAATGCAAAACAAGGGGATTGTTCAGAATCTTGAAATAAAACTGAACCGAATTGATAAAAAAGAGTTTATAGGAGAAATAAGCTCTTCACAAATAAAAGGAAGTGATGGCAAAATAAAAGCTTATATGGTCGATATTAGAGACATTTCTGAACGAAAAGACTTCGAAAAGCAGTTAAGCCACTCTGAACGAATGGCAGGAATTGGAGAATTAGCCACAGGCATGGCTCATGAAATTAACCAACCACTGAATACAATTTCACTGTCTATAGACAATATTATGTTTTCGCTTGAGAGCAATACACTGACTGAAACGTATCTGAAAACCAAGATGAATAAAGTCTTCGACAATATAACCAGGATCAAAAACATTATAGATCATGTAAAGACTTTTTCAAGGGATAAGGATGATTTTATTCAATCAAACTTTGACATTAATAAAAGCATCCGGAATAGCATTTCAATGATTTCGGAACAAATGTTACAAAAAGAAATTAGTCTGACTTTTAATCCCGAAGAATATATTCCAAAATTAAAAGGCAATCCGTATAGATTTGAACAGGTTATCCTGAATATGCTCATTAATTCGAAAGATGCCATTGAAGAAAAGGGAAAAAAGAGTTATCAAAACTTTGAAAAAAAAATTGAGCTATCAACAAAACTTATTGACAGAAAAGTACAAATTGAAATAAAAGACAATGGTGACGGAATTAAAGCTGAAGATATTGATAAGGTATTGAATCCTTTTTTTACAACAAAACCACCGGGGAAAGGTACAGGTCTCGGATTGTCCATTTCCTATTCAATCATAAAAGAATTGGGAGGAGTTATTGATATTCAAAGTAAACCACAGAAGGGAACAACAATTTTGATTACAATTCCATTGCCTGAAATAAGAACAACAAATTATCAATCCAATCATGTTCAATAGCAGCGGTCAACCAGAAAATTCAACGTCAAATGTACCACTGAAAGTTTTAGTCATTGACGATGAACCCAACTTCACAGAAGAGATTGAAGAGTTTCTTGAAAATCATGGATATATCTCATTTACAGCTAACAATGTACATAAAGGGCGGTCGATTCTGAAGAATCAGGATATTGATTTACTTATCCTTGATGTACGTTTAAAAGGGGTTAGTGGCCTTGATATATTAAAAGAAGTAAAACTGGAATATCCAAAATTAGAGGTTATCATTGTCTCTGCACATGGAGACATGGAAACGGTGATAACTGCATTAAGAAACGGGGCTATAGATTACTTGAAAAAACCATTCCGTCATACTGAAATTCAAATTGCAATTCAAAGAACACATAAGTTTTTGGAACTTCAGCGTATAATAAAGAATATGGAGGAAAGGAACTCTTTAATTTCTAAAAACCTTCAGGAAAAAATTAAACGCGATTTTATTGGCGAAAGCATCCAGATCAAGGAAATACTCGATTTGGCCTTTACAGCATCTAAATATAAGGATACAAGTGTTCTAATAACAGGAGAAAGTGGAACTGGAAAAGAAAATATTGCAAGAATCATTCACTACGAAAGTAGCCGTAAGGATAATATTTTTTGTGCAGTGAATAGTAGTGCCATAACCGATTCACTTTTGGAAAGTGAATTCTTTGGACACAAAAAAGGCTCATTTACCGGTGCCATAAACGATAAAAAGGGTTTTTTTGAAGTGAGTAACAATGGAACATTGTTTCTGGATGAAATTGCAGATATGCCTCTTAATCTTCAAGCTAAAATATTAAGAGCAATTGAAGAGAAAACAATTACCAGGGTTGGAGAAACTGAGCCTATTGCTACTGATTTCAGAATAATTGCAGCAACGAATCACGATGTAGATAACCTGGTAGAAGAAAAAAAATTCCGCTTGGATTTACTGCATCGGCTGAATACTATTCACATACATATTCCACCTTTAAGGGATCGGATAGACGATATTGAACCTCTATTAAACTATTTTGTAACTGATTTTGCAAGAAAACTCAACAAACCTATTCCCCGCATAGACAAAGAAACAATAACTAACTTAAAAAGTTATTCTTTCCCTGGTAATGTTAGAGAGTTAAAAAATATGACAGAACGGGCTCTGATTCTTTGTAAAGGCGAAACATTATCCCCAGGTGATTTTTTAACTAAAACTATCACCGCAACTGAATCTCAAAATGAAAAGATAATCTTCAATCTGGAAGAAAACGAGTTTAATATAATTCGTTTAGCATTAAAGGCAAAAAATTATAACCAGAATAAAACTGCAGAATTGTTGGGCATTACACGTGATTCCTTAATCCGAAGAATGAAAAAATACAATATCCAGGTTTTAAGAAGTGAAATGTAATACTTCCATTCAAATTACGCTTTTTCAACAAGGTCAATTAATACGCAATATCATTTAACCTGATCGATATAATGATTTAAACATTGAATAAAGTGTTCAAAATTGAACACTTTATTTTTTTTAATATTTTTCATCTCTGAATAAATTATTCCATGATCAAAATTCCTTTCATTTTCAACTGGTTACTCCTATTGGATTTGCAACATACAATCCAGCATTCCCCAACCATCCTTATCTACGATAATTCTAACAATCTGACTATTAATAAAACTATTATTCATAAATAAGTCATTTCATTCCATGAAAAAGTCATTTTTCTCTATGAAGAAATGATTTTTCTTTATGAAAAAATGATTTTATTCTATTAAAAAATGATTTTATTCTATTAAGAAATGATTTTTCTTTATTAAGAAATGATTTTTCTTTATTAAGAAATGATTTTTCTTTATTAAGAAATGATTTTTCTTTATGAAAAAATGATTTTTCTTTATGAAGAAATGATTTTTCTTTATGAAAAAATGATTTTTCTTTATGAAGAAATGATTTTATTCTATTAAGAAATGATTTTTCTCTATGAAAAAATGATTTTCTTCTACTATAAAATCGTTTTATTATATGAAAAAATCGTTTTATGGATCATTAGATTACTCCAACACAAACATATTCCGGATTTCAGTTGTCAAAAATTCATGCTATAAATAAAGAATATTTCATCCTTGTATAACTATATGGTTTTGATCCTGAATAAACCTATCAATAAAAAATGCTGCCCGAGGGCAGCATTTTTTATGTTTTATTTTCGGGGTTGTATTCCTTTTTGCTTCGACATATCTTCCAATTTCTGCTGGAATTTAGATTTCACCACAGGCTTTTTCCTGTTAATCATGATTTGAGCCCTGATTTTATCCTCATTAACCATCATCCTGAAAACATACATCTGACCAATAGTAAACACGTTCGCCAGAAAATAGTAATAACTAAGACCTGAAGCATAACTGTTCAGAATAAATAGGAACATGACCGGCATTATATACATCATGGTCTTCATTCCAGGCATAGCCTCGGTGTTCTGTGTCTGTGAATTTAAATAAGTCGAGATAATGGTAGTAATGGTCATCAGCAAACAGAATAAGCTTACATGGTCTCCAAAGCCTAATGGTATAGTAAAAGGCAGTGTCATGATTGAATCATAGGTTGACAAATCTGTTGCCCATAAAAAACTCTGTTGACGTAATTCAATGGAGGTTGGGAAAAAGAAGAACATTGCAATAAGAACCGGGAACTGGAACAACATCGGCAGACATCCACCCATCGGGTTCACTCCGGCCTTTTTGTATAAAGCCATAGTTGCCTGCTGTTTTTCCAATGCTTTCTCTTTACCAAACTTTGCATTAATCTCATCAATTTCAGGCTTTAAAGCCTTCATTTTTGCCTGCGAATGATACGATTTATAGGTAAACGGAAACGTGAGAAGTTTAATTAAAATTGTAAGCAATAATATAATGACTCCAAAATTATCAATATACCTTCTTAAGAAATTGAAAGTAGGAATAATCAGCCACTGATTGACCTGGCGAACAATAATATAACCCAGATTGATCTGATTCTCCAATGAAAAACCATACTGCTTCAAAGTATTGTAATGGCTCGGTCCAAAATAGAATTTCATCTTAATGCTTTCCGATTCCTTACCTTCATAAGGAAGTGCAATATCAGCATTAAAAGTACCAACGTATTTCGGATCAAGATTGGTTAAATCAGTCTTAATATCAGCAGTTGGAAATGCTTCATCGGCAATCAGGGTTGATGCAAAAAATAATTGTTTAAAGCTGATCCATTTTGTCTTGGTTCGTAAATTTTCTTTTCCGGATTTGCCGGTGGAGATTTTATCAACTGCGTCGTCCTGATATTTGTAATAAATGGTGGTATATTTATCCTCACCCATATTCGATTTCTTTTCCTGACGTGGAACTTTAATATTCCAGTTCAGATTCAGATAATTCGAATTGGTAGTAATAACTTTATCCATTCCTTTGGCATTCACCTCAAATCCAACCAGGTAAGAATTATAGCTGAGTGTATATTTATATTCAAGATATTTCCCTTCTCCGGCAAATAGCTTCATTGAGAAAGCTTTTGAATCGCCACCGGCTGTATTAAACTTTTCCATCCCTTCCCTGCCCTTTTTAACTTCAGGTCCTTTCAGAACAAGATCTGCTACCGAATCTGAAGGGGTAAAAAAGAAGTTCTCTGTTTCGATACTTCGATTCTGAGCAAAGAAATTCAAACCGAATTTACTGGTATTACCTTCAAAAAGGATAAGCGGTTTTTGATCATAGGTCTTGAAATTTTTAAGCTCAACGGAATAAATTCGTCCTCCTTTGTTGGAGAAAGTTACCTTAATCAGGTTATTTTCAATGATATTAAATTTTTCTTTTCCTACAGAAGCCGCAGCAAACGCACCGAATTTCTCTTTCAGGGCATTTCCAATAGACGAATTCATGCTGTCACCCTTAAACGAAGTAACTGCCAAGGCTTGAATCGAATCAAGCTTAGCTACTTTCCTGATTTCTTTTTGATCAAGTGCCCGTACCTGTTCTATTGAATCACGTGTATGCTTCGCTGCTTCAATCTGCTTTTCTGATGGTTTGTTAAAATAGCTGAACCCAATAAGTATTGCAAAAATAAGGGCTGCACCTAGAACCGTATTTCTATCCATATAAAAAAATAATTACTTTCCGAGTGCTGCTTTCACAAAAGCAACAAACAACGGATGTGGTTTTAAAACTGTACTACTATATTCCGGATGAAACTGAACTCCAACAAACCATTTGTGTGAAGGTATTTCGATCACTTCAACCAAACTGGTATCTGGATTTAGTCCAACGGCTTTCATTCCGGCTGCCTCAAATTCTTTCAGATATTGATCATTAAACTCATAACGGTGACGGTGTCTTTCCCTGATTTCCAATTTATTGTAAGCCCTGTAAATATTAGAGTCTTTATCAATGATCTGACATTTATAAGCTCCCAACCGCATTGTTCCGCCTTTTTCTGTAATTCCTTTTTGACCTTCCATCAAGTCAATAACAGGACATTCGGTTTTTTCATTCATTTCGGTAGAATCTGCAGCTGTTAGCCCAAGAACATTACGGGCAAATTCGATAACCGCAATCTGCATTCCAAGACAAATCCCGAAGAAAGGGATATTGTTTTCCCTGACAAATTTTGTGGCGATAATTTTTCCTTCAATACCACGATGTCCAAATCCTGGAGCTACAATTATACCTTTAAGTCCTTCAAGTTTCTTATCGACATTTTCAACAGTTATTTTTTCAGAATGAATCCAGCGAAGTTTTACTTTGCATAAATTCATTGCACCAGCGTGGATTAATGCTTCTACAATTGATTTGTATGCATCTTGTAATTCAACATATTTACCAACCAGTCCAATTTCAATTTCAGAAGTTGGCTTTTTTAGCTTATTCAGGAAATCATTCCATTCCTCCATCTTAGGTTCATCCTTCAACGGAAGATCCATTTTGCGTAAAACGATCTCATCCAATCGTTCTTCACGCATTTTATTGGGAACTTCATAAATGGTCGAAACGTCGATGGACTGTATAACTGCATCACTTTCCACATTGCAGAAAAGCGCTACTTTTTTACGGAGCGCCATTCCAAGTTCATGTTCAGTCCGCAATACCAAAATATCGGGTTGAACTCCGTTTTCGAGCAAGGCTTTGACCGAATGTTGAGTAGGTTTGGTTTTTAATTCTCCTGAAGCTGCCAGATAGGGCACCAGCGTTAAATGAATGACCAGGGCATTGTGTCCCATTTCCCATTTCAACTGACGTACAGCTTCAATATAGGGTAAGGATTCAATATCACCAACAGTTCCTCCAATTTCAGTAACAACAATGTCGTATTTTCCCTTCGAACCAAGAACTTTAATCCGACGTTTGATTTCATCGGTAATGTGCGGAATAATTTGCACTGTTTTGCCAAGATAGTCTCCACGACGTTCCTTGTTGATTACAGACTGATAAATCCGTCCTGTAGTAACATTATTAGCCTGTGAGGTGGGAACATTCAGAAAACGTTCGTAATGGCCAAGATCCAGATCGGTCTCTGCGCCATCGTCTGTTACAAAACATTCACCGTGCTCGTAAGGATTTAACGTTCCCGGATCCACGTTGATATAAGGATCCAACTTCTGTATCGTCACTGAATATCCTCTGGATTGGAGTAACTTAGCCAGAGAAGAGGCTAAAATACCTTTCCCCAGAGAAGATGTTACACCTCCTGTTACAAATATGTACCTGGTTGCTGACAAAACTTTAGATTTTAATTGTTCTTAAAAGCGAGCAAAGTTAATTAATAAAACGTACCTCTAAAAAATGTACGGAAATTTAATAAATGATTAATAACAAAAAACCCGCCTTAATTCGGCGGGTTTTCTTTGGATGTTATTCATCCTCATCCATGGAGTCCATTATCCTTATTTTCTCTTTTAAAAATTCAATTTTTTCCTTTGTGTTAACAATCTTCTGATTGACATCATCAATTAAAGCTGAAGCATTCTTCGTATTCGCAAAGAATCCAATATTATTATCGAGTAATGCCAAATCAGTTTCCATCTGTTTCAGCTTGGTCATATATTTTTCACGTTCAAAACGCATCTTATTCTGACCTCTGCCCGATGTTGTATTGTTGACAACCTTATTCTTGAATTTCATAAGGTTTCTTCGTTTTTCGTCAATTCTCAGTGTATCGAAGTGTCTGTTAATCACATCACGGAATTCATTTTGAATAGAATCCTTGTCTTTAAATGGAACGTGACCAATTTCTGTAAAACGTCTCTGAAAATCTTTAAGCTTATCCAAATCTGCATTATCATCACCGGTCAGAGCGAATTGTTTAACTTCTTCTAAAAGATCTCGTTTAAGTTTAAGATTTTCAGCCTGCTCGCCATCAATTGATGAAAAATGTTTCGATTTGTTTTCGAAAAAGAAATCGCAGGCAGAACGGAAACGTTTCCATATCACATCTGAGAACTTGCGGGGAACAGGACCAATTTCTTTCCAGGCCTTCTGAATGCTAATAAACTCATCCGCAGTTTTCTTCCAATCGGTACTGTCTTTAAGAGCTTCAGCCTGAATACATAAGTCAGTTTTTAGTTGTAGGTTATTCTGCTGCTCTTCTTTATTTAGATTGTAAAATTCACGTTTACGATCAAAGAATTTATCAGAAGCAATCCGAAAGCGTTCGTAAATCTTATTGTTATCTTTTTTCGGAGCAAAACCAATTGTTCTCCATACCTTCTGAAGTTCAATCAGTTCTTTTGATCGATCATCCCAGTCACGATGTACTTCAATTTCAGCCTTGGCAATTTCTTCCACTTTTTCACACAAGGCAATCTTGGCATCCAGATTCTTTTTCTGTTCTGATTTGCGGCCTTCAAAGTAATCCTGGTGTTTTTTATTGATGATTGAAGTGGCATTCTTAAATCGCTCCCATAATTCATCCTTTTTGTCTCTCGGAACTGGACCGACTTCACGCCATTGTTCGTGGTATTTCTGTAAAATATTGAAAGCTTTGATAATTGATGGTTCGACCAGAAGCTCTTCTGACTTTTCGCAGATTTCCATTTTTGTTTCCAGGTTCTTCTTCAGGTCCAAATCACGCAACTCCTTGTTGATTTTTATAAAGTCATAAAAATTCTCTACATGATGGTGATAGGTATCCCAAAGATCCTTCAGTTTTGCCTGTGGAACAAGTCCAATTTCTCTCCAGCGGTTTTGTAATTCGCGGAAATCGTGAAAAGTCTTGTTGATTGATTCTTTATTATTGATCAGAGATTTAATCTCTTCTATAATGTCATATTTTTTTTGAAGATTGGCTTCTTTGTCCTCGTCAATCCGTTTGTTGTGTTCGTTCCTGACATCCTGGTAATGTTTCAATAAGTTCCGAAGATCCAGTTCATTTGGATCAGGCTCAGCTTTAAATTCTTCTAAATTGCCACCTGTTTCAACAAATGCAGCTTTCTGTGCTTCAATATTTGCCCTGTATCGACGGAAAAAATGAATTTTTATAGCATCAATATCATCACGGATACTCTCAAAATCATCATTTTCAAGCAATGTACGCAATGCATTGATGAGTTCAATTTCAGTCAGGCTTGCATAATCAGCTAATTTGGCTTTAGGGCCGCTTACTTCCAACAAATCATCTTCATGTATCTCAAGATCATCCTCCGACACATCAATTAATTCTTCGATCGTAGGAATGTCTTCAATGAATGATTCCGCTTTAACGTCTTCAACGACTTCTGATTCATCCTGCTCTTTAACAGATTCGACAATTTCAATCACATCAGTTACAACTTCTGTTACAGGTAATTCAACTGATTCTTTCGCGACTTCAGTTTCGATGGCTGCGATTACTTCTTCCCCTACAAATTCTGCTTCGGGTTCGTTAATTTCAGATAGATTCACTTCAGTTGTTTCCTCAGGGACCAATACATCTGCCACTGATTCTGTTTCAATTTCTTCAACTACTTCTTCACCGGCCATTTCTGCTTCGGGTTCGTTAATTTCAGGTGTATTCGCTTCTTCAGCTTCCTGAACTACCGGTACTACTATCTCTGCAACAGACTCTTCTGCAACTACTTCAATAGGTTTTTCGGCTTCAGCTACTTCTATTACTTCAGTCTGTTCAACAGCCACTTCAGTAACATTCTGATCATTAACAGTTTCTGGCTCAACAAGTGCACCACTTAACTCCACTACAGAGTTTTTTAGATCTTTAGGTTCCATAACAATTTTTAAATTACATTGTAATTAACAGAGAATAAGGTCTTCTTTCAGTCTACGAAAATAGGTATTACAAGCTAATACTCAAAGATTTTAACCAATAAAAGTGTAAAACAAGCAGATAAAACATAAATGCCTGTAATTTGACCTTTACATTTTTGCATTTAGCCCAAATTTTAGAGTAATTTTAAGGAGAGGATGTTACTTTTGCAAAAAAAATACGATGCGCATCGATATTCTTACAGTGCTTCCTGAGTTGCTCGAAAGCCCTTTCGGGCATTCAATTATTAAACGGGGACAGGATAAAGGGTTGGCTGAAATACATGTCCATAATATCAGGGATTTTTCTGAAGATAAACATCGACGCACTGATGATTATGCCTTTAGTAGTGGTGCAGGCATGGTAATGACCATCCAGCCCATCGAAAGCGCCATCAACTTTTTAAAAGCTCAACGTGAATACGATGAAGTCATTTATACCAGTCCTGATGGCATTCTTTTAGATCAGAAAGTGTCTAACAAGCTTTCGCTCCTGAATAACATCATCATCCTATGCGGGCATTACAAGGGAATTGATCAGCGAATCAGGGAACATTTTGTTACCATGGAAATATCAATTGGCGATTATGTGCTTACAGGTGGTGAACTGGCTGCAGCAGTGATTGTCGACAGTGTGGTACGTCTGATTCCCGGTGTTTTGTCTGATGAAACCTCTGCCCTCACCGATTCATTTCAGGATAACCTTTTAAGCCCGCCGGTATATACCCGACCAGCCGATTACAAAGGATGGAAAGTTCCTGAGATATTACTTTCAGGTAATGATAAAAAAATCAACGAATACCAGGAACAACAAGCATATGAACGCACCAAACGCCTTCGCCCTGATTTGCTGAAATAATAAAATCTTCAAGACTGAGGAATACTATGCTTCAGTTTTAAAATGACCGACTACCAATGACGTTAAATGACTGTTTCTGAAAAGTGACTGATAGACATGAACATCATCTCCTGCAAATTTTATTATATGGGCAGTAGCTACATTTCTGCGGATCTTTTGTCTGGTCGTAACTATTTTCGACACTAAACATCTCCGAAAGAACTTTTTCAAAGGCACTCGTGAATTCCTCTTTAACTCGTTGAAAAACAAGTTTCTGGCCCTGAAAAATCACATTTGGAACAAAAACCTCATTAAATAAGTCATCAAGTTTATATATCGAAGGTAATATGGAAAATTCATTTTCAGTATGAGTCAGAATATCAGCATAGATTAACGTCTGAAAAATCTCCTTCCGGCGAAGACTATAATTTCTATCCGTTAAATGAGACCATTCTTTAAATTCAAGCTGTAAATTTCTGCCTGTTTTATAATCAATAATGCGCAGTCCATCAATCGTACGGTCAATCCGGTCAACGATTCCACCTATTCGAATATTAAAGATCTTATCACCTGAAACGACCTTGTAATCAGCTGAATATTGCTTTTCAAGACCAACAAGGAAGAAAGGGGCAAACTGCATATCATTTTCAAGCAACTGATGAATATATTCACGAATGTGTGAAGCTATTAAAATGCTTTGACCGCTCAATTTAAGGTTTGACGCTTCTGCAGCATCCATTTGGTAATATTTCACAGCAACTGACTCCAATACAACGGCATCAATTCTTCGACTGTCACCCCGAAGTAATTTCAACGATGTAGCTTCAACCGTTTTATTTTCAAAGGGACGATAAAGAATTTCCATCGCATAATGAAAAAGATTGCCAAACAAAACAGCATCAATTTCTTCCTTGATTTCCTCAGTCTCCTTGATTTCCGCAATATACTTAAAGTAGAATTTCAGTTTACAGTCAAGATATGTATTTATGGCGCTGGGACTAAGATTACGGGTCGAATAGATTGATGCCAGCTTATGAATGTGATCTTCAGTTGCCTCAATAGGTATCGGTTCATGGATTGTGCCTTTAAAGTTAAAACTCAGGTTCAGTTCTTCCACTTCATAATCCGAATCATATAGAAGCTGGTATAAAAACCGGCTTTTTTCTGACGATGCAATTCCTTCAGTAATTGAATTATAAACGATTACTGTTTTTTCAGTCCGCTGAATCAGACGGTAAAAATAATAGGCATACATGGCATCCCGGTCCTCATAGGTGGGCATTCCGAAGCCTTTACGCAAATGATAGGGTACAAACGAATGCCCTGCAGCTATTCGTGGAAGAAACCCTTCGTTGGCCGAAAAAAGCACCAGGTTTTCAAAATCCAGACATCGTGTTTCGAGCAGGCCCATCACCTGTAAGCCAGTCAACGGTTCTCCTTCAAACGGAATTGAAATCCGCCTCAGACTTTGATCAAGCAGACGATACATGATCTTAACCGGAAAATCAGGAACATCTAATCCAGTCAAGGTATCTTTAAGTCTCTGGATGGAAAGGTAGGCCTGAAAAAGATACTCTGCTTCCAGTTTAGACTGTTCATTTTCAGTACTGTCGAAATTAGGTGAAAGCTCTTTCAGCACTTCCAGAAAATAGTCGAGAATATTGATCCATGTTTCAGGTGATGAAAATATCTTACTTACAAACGGACTGAAATTGAGTTCAGAGGAAGAAATGTAAACTTTGTTTTTTTTACGTATTATGGCAACGAAGGACTTAATTCCGGGATTAACCACAAACTGATGATTCAACAGTGCAACTACAGGTTTATAATAAAACACAGTTGATTTCGACGAACGGCGAATATTTTTCTGCAAACTGATTAATTGCGAAATAAAGCCATAAACAGGTGTATTCACAAACGGATAACCCATCGTGATATTGATGTCCTTAAAACTTTTACCAACCGATGATATTACAGGAACCAATAGGTTTTCGTCGGCTAAAACAAAGGCAGTGTTGTCGAAACGTTCATTGATGCTGAAACTTTTCAAAACTTGAGGCAGGTTGATCGCCTGAGCCTGTGTAATGTTTCCAGGAACTGAAACAAGGGTAATTTTTCGCTGGTCGATGGGCCCTTGCGATTTAGGAATAAATCCTTTAGGTGCTGGATATGAAATCAAGTTGGTCCGAAGAAACCGTCCTGCTTCATTTTCAATGTCGTTCAAATAAATATTATCGTAATCCCAAAAAAACATAGCCTTTTGCTGATTACCGAGTTTCCTGAAAATAGTTTTCTCACAATCATTCAAGGCATTAAATCCGATAAATACATATTTATTGGCATTCAACCCAGTCAATGTTAAATCATTAATGGCCTCAGCCACTTCACGATAAATCATTCCTGAATAAGCAATATTATTCTCCTTTAGCACCTCATGGAAACGATGGTAAATTGCAGCCAATTTTATCCAGATGCCTATGAATTTATCTTTATTAAATGAATGAGGGACTTTATCAAGATTTCCCCAAAACTCATCGATTGCCCGTTTCTGTTCCTCACTCAGGTAATCGAATTGATTTTCGAGCTCTTTAAGATCAGAAATATTACGAAACAAATCATCTGCATTCAAAAGGTATTTGTCGATATCGTCAAAGTCGGCCAGAAGAATCTCACCCCAGAAGAAAAACTCATCCAAAGGTTCCTGGTGACCCGTTTCCTTACTGTAGACCTCCTGAAGTTTCAACACCAATGAAACCTGATCCGCCTGCTGTAATCCCGTCAGCGATGAAATAAGCTCATTGATTGTTATGATTTCAGGTGAAAGCATTGGCTGATTAATACATTCATTCAGGTAAGCAGTAAAAAAAACACCTGCTCTCCTCCCGGGAAACACAAGACAGAATTCACTTAATTCTGAACGGTGATTGCTATAAAGATATTTAGCTACTTGCTTTAAAAATGGATTCATTCAGAAAAGATAAAAGTATAAACAGTAATATAAAAAGGAAACACAACAGATTACTCATAAAAAAAACTAACATACCTACTGATTATTAAAGACTTGAATAACATTTGTTGCAAATCCCGGGTTACAGTATTAGTATGATTTATAAGCCTTAAAGGTAAAATTAAATATCTTTACATCGAACTAAATAATCTAATCAACAATCGTATCCGAATAAACGGCATAAAATTTGGTTGCTAAAAACCAGTAGAATAATTCAAATTAATCAATAGATAAAATAAGAATACTCATGAAGACAAAAATTTTACTGGCATTTATTGCTTTCATTCCATTGCTGGCCGTAAGTCAGGAAGCTATTCCTACAAAAGAAAATCCTTACATTGAAGTCGTAGGAAGCGGAGAAATGGAAATTGTTCCTGATCAGATTTATATCTCATTCACGCTCAAAGAGCGATTTGAAGGAAAAACCAAGATACTACTTGAAGATCAGGAAAAAGAAATGAAGAAAAGATTGATCAAACTGGGCGTCGACCTGAATGATTTGCAACTGGCTGATGCTAATTCTGACTTCATTAAAATTAATCGAAAAAAGAACGATGTAATTGCATCAAAAGATTACCTTTTAAAAGTCTCAAATACAGGAACTCTGGCAAATGTATTTGAAATGCTTGACAATATTAATGCTTTCAATGCCGACATACAAAAGGTTGATCATTCGGAAATTGCAAAATTCAGAAAAGAGGTAAAAATAATGGCAATTCAGGCAGCCAAAGAAAAGGCAGGTTATTTGCTGGCAGGTATTGGCGAAGCCCTTGGCAAACCACTTTTCATTCAGGAAAGGGAAACTTATGACGAATTTCAACCTCAACGAAAAACAATTGCAAATTCAATGATGGTTATGAATGCAGTGCCAGGTAATGAAGAAGCATTGCCAGGATTATCCTTTCAGAAAATCAAATTGAAATACTCCGTTTTCGCACGGTTTGCAATAAAATAAACACCAGGAAAGGCAAAAATCATCACCTGATTTTTGCCTTTCTTTTGTATTACCATTTTGAGCTTCCTGACTGCATTGCATAGGATTCATGACCCACATTATCATGAAATGCCAAAATAAAAACGGGAGGATGCTCTTTTTCCCATTTCACTTTTCCTAATGACTTTCTTCTGGTTTTCTATCTTCCGCTTCTTATCTTACTTACCATTTCCATGGTAACTGGTCCAAAGTTATTTCCGAAGCTTGAACGGACATAGGTTAGTACATCGGCAATTTCATCATCACTCATTTTTGCATGCGAAGGCATGAAATTTTTATACACCTCTCCATTGACCTCAATCTTCCCGCTGAGCCCTTTCATCATGATGGCAATCAATTCTTTGGGATCTTTACTTACCCAACTGCCAGGACCAAGTGGCGGATGCATATTGGGAACTCCTGATCCATCTGCCTGATGACAGGTCATGCATTCTTTCACATAAACTGCTTTGCCCGGAAGTTCTTTACCAGGTGCAGATTGTACAGGCAAGTTTTTAGTTATTTCAGCAGATACCTGTGCCCTATTTCCAGTTTCAGCTTTCTTATTTTCGGAATCATTTTGGCAGGAAATCAAAACTATTACAAACAAAACACTAAATATCAATTGATTAATTATTTTTTTCATTGAATTCGTTTAAGGTTTTCATGGTCAAGATACCACAATTTATCCAATGATTCATTTCTTGTTGTAAATTATCCGATAAATACGACCCTTCTTGTCATCCGAAACAGACATGGAACCAACAGGTTCCTAAGCCAAACCAAATGTATGGAGATTTACATCGCCGGGACTCTTAACCACCTCATTACATGTTTGACTTTGTCATCCGCATACTAATTGTCTATTTCATCGTTAAAAAATATTCAAAGTATCTGCTGCACGATGTTTTTAGCCTTTTTATTATAGTATTGCTCCAGTATCGATCCGTCTTTCGCTTCTTTCGACAGGGATTCAATCGTGTTTTGCGGAACATCACACAGATCAAGGGCGATTAATCCATCGAGGCAGTTGTTAAACTTAGGATCAACGTTAAATCCAATAATTTTGGCATTCAGCTTGATGTATTTCTTAAGCAGTATGGGCAGGCCCGAATTCAGTTCATCAACATCACCAATAAACTTATCCAGCGAATTGATGTCATTGCCCATCGATTGCATGATGACATTCAGATTCTGATCATCGGTCTTAAATTTGTATGAATTTCGTGGCGTAATGCTTTTAGCCAGTTTAAAGTCGAAATGATGCGCCATGATAAACTTGATGATCATTTCTTTGGAGTTCGTCGAATAATCGTCGCTTACACTTACCGGTCCAATCAGGTAACGGTATTCGGGATTTTTAAGGGTAAAATAAAGAATACCTTTCCACAAAAGAAACAACGGCATCGGCTTTTTCTGATATTCTTTCACTACAAACGACCGTCCAAGTTCCATCGTTTGTTTAAGCATATCCTGAAGATCATCCTTGATTTTAAACAGGCTATGGATATAGAATCCCCTGACACCGTATTTATGTATAATTTCGGCACCTTTTCCAATGCGATAGGCTCCAACGATCATTTCGGTTTCAGTATCCCATATAAACATCTGATTATAATACAAATCAAATTCGTCCAGATCGATACTGCGGTTAGTTCCTTCACCTACCTGCCGGAAGGTGACCTCGCGAAGACGTCCAATTTCAAGCAATACATTCGGTATTCGCTTTGATGGGGTACAATAAACCGTAAAATTTTTAGTCTTGAACATTAAACATTCAGATCCCAGATCATTAAGTTCCTGAATGATCCTTTCATGTGGCACAGGATCTGCAATGGCCTCAATCCTATGTTGTCGCTTCAGACTGTAATTGAAGAACTTCCTGACTTCAATCTTTGAACAAAGAAGATAGGTTTTTGCCCTTAAATATCTTCCATACTGATAGATATCCGTAAATTTATCCTGATCAGTCACCGAAATACTATTTCCAATACGGATCTTAACCGGTCTTTTATGCTGATTCAATAGTTCAGTTGGAAGCTTCATGGTCTTCAGTGATGGATGTATATTCCCCATCAGATAAAACAACCGACTGTTATTCCCCTGAAAATGAATTGGAACCACCGGAACCTTCTGAAGCTTTATAAATTTTAGCGTATTGTATTGCCATTGCTGATCAGATAGAACCCTTGCGGCATCGAACTGCGAAACTTCGCCGGATGGAAACAGGCACAGTATTCCTCCCTTCGCCAAATGTGACGCTACTTTTTCGTTTCCTGTTTTTGCCCTACGCTTATCATTTCGTTTCTGAAACACATCCTCATCAAAGAAATACTCGCTGATGGGATCAACCTTCTGCAATGATTGCGTCGAAACAATCTTAATATCCGAACGAATAGAACTCAAAATCTTGATAAGTAGAATACTTTCAAGCCCTCCAAACGGATGGTTGCACACCACAATTACAGGTCCTGTTGCAGGCACCCGTTTGTATAATTCCTCGGGATCGTAAATGAAATTGATTTTAAGAATCCGTATTAATTCTTCAATGAAATAGATTCCCTTTTTATCGCCAATCTGATCATAGACCCTGTTAAGTTTATCGAAACGAAGAAAAAGCATCAGGAATCTTGCAAAATGTTCTCCACCGATAAAGCTTAGTTTGGGATTGGCTTTGAGAAAGTCTTTTGGTTTAAAAAATTCCATAGTCAGGTCGCAAATAGGTTCTTAATTAAAAAAGAGGCATTTACAAGTTGATGTACTGATTAATATTAAACCATATCTTCGTCAAAAAAGAATTCTTAAAATTGAACATTTTTTTCGGTCAATTGTAAAAGGAATAGCTTAATTCGCATAAAATATTTTAAAGTTGAACATACTCTATCAAAAATACGACATCAGTCAGTGGTTGCCTACCACCAAAAAAGAGGTTGAAGCCAGAGGTTGGGACAGTGTGGATGTCATTTTCTTTACCGGTGATGCCTATGTCGATCATCCATCATTCGGGGCCGCAGTTATCGGTCGGATCCTTGAAGCAGAAGGTCTTCGTGTGGCTATTGTTCCTCAGCCAAACTGGCAGGACGATCTGCGTGATTTCAGGAAACTGGGCAAACCCAACCTTTATTTTGCTGTAACTTCAGGAAACATGGATTCAATGGTGAACCACTATACGGCCAATAAACGGAAACGCTCAAATGATGCCTATACCCCTGGTGGAAGACAAGGTCAACGCCCTGATTATGCCACTACCGTTTACTGCAATATCATTAAGGGTTTATACCCCGATGTGCCCCTGGTAATCGGAGGTATTGAAGCTTCCCTGCGTCGGGTGACTCATTACGACTACTGGAGCAATCAGCTAAAACCTTCGATCCTGGTGGACTCAAAAGCCGATATGTTGTTCTATGGTATGGGCGAGAAATCTATCCTCGAATACACCAGGCTGATTCAAAAGGGCATTGATCCTCAGAAACTCACCAATATTCCGCAAACGGCTTTTCTGGTTGAAAAAGATGGGGACTATGTCACCAATAAATCATGGAATAGCGTGAAGTTATTCTCCTATGCTGAATGTCTGGAAGACAAGAAGAAATATGCCAAGAACTTCATGCACATTGAAGAGGAATCGAACAAGGTTGAGGCCAATATTATCACTCAGGAGACCGGTGACAAACAGGTGGTTGTAAATCCGCCCTGGCCGCCCCTGGAAGAAAAGGAAATCGATCGCTTCTTTGATCTGCCTTTCACCCGTCTGCCCCACCCCCGCTATCGCGACAAGGAAGAAATTCCAGCCTACAACATGATCAGGCATTCAGTAAATATTCACCGGGGCTGTTTCGGCGGATGCACTTTCTGTACCATTTCAGCTCACCAGGGGAAATTCATTGCCAGCCGTTCAGAAGAGTCTATCCTTAAGGAAGTTGACAAGCTGGTATTAATGCCCGACTTTAAGGGTTATATCTCCGATCTGGGCGGTCCTTCTGCCAATATGTACAAAATGAAGGGCATACATCAGGAGATTTGCAATAAGTGTAAACGTCCTTCGTGTGTCTTTCCTGATGTGTGCAAAAACCTGAATATCGATCACAAGCCGATGCTCGATCTTTACAAGAAAGTACGGGCACATCCCGATGTTAAAAAAGCCTTTATAGGCAGCGGAATCCGTTACGACATGATCCTGAAGGAAACCAACGATCCACAGGTCAATAAAAATAACATGGAATATCTGCGCGAGGTGATTAAGCATCATGTCTCAGGAAGGCTGAAAGTGGCCCCTGAGCACACTTCCGACCAGGTACTCGACCTGATGCGTAAGCCTTCGTTTAAACTCTTTCACAAGCTGAATAAGGTATTCAACGAAATCAACAAGGAAGAAGGCCTCAACCAGCAGCTGATCCCCTATTTCATCTCCAGTCACCCGGGAT
>TBL_comb47_HYPODRAFT_10001533_pt1 | contig 29918 bp, 21 predicted proteins | sample TroBogypolimnion_40_FD_10682 | JGI IMG/M metagenome (IMG submission 10682) | reverse complement strand
GACCCGGCGCAACGCCATCCTCGTTCTCATTGGCATTGAACTCATGCTCAACGCGGCCAACCTCAACTTCATCGCTTTCTGGCGGTTCGGCCCGCATCCCGAAGTGCTCACCGGGGTGCTCTTCGTTATCTTTGCCATCGCGGTCGCTGCCGCCGAGGCGGCGGTGGGGTTGGCCCTGATCATCGCTATCCACCGGCACTACAAAACCGCCCATGTGGACCAAATGGACGCGCTCCGCGGTTAAGGCGCCACCCCGATGTTTGCCGCTCTAGCACCCACCTTCCCCAGCGACCCGGCGGTCGCTTGCCTCTGGCTGATTCCGGCCCTGCCGCTGCTGGCGGCCGGCCTCACGGCGGTGCTGGGACGACCGCGGCGGCGAACGGCCGCCGGGTTGGCCATCGGCTCGATGGTCCTCGCGTTTCTGCTCTCCTGCGCGGCCTTCGCCCATGTCCTGCAGGGCGCCGGCCAGGGCGAGGTCATGCGGCTGACCTTCAATTTCCGTTGGTTTCAATTCGGCGAGACCTGGCTCCAGTTGGGGTGGGTGCTGGACCCGCTGACGGCGGTCATGCTGGTGATGGTCTCGTTCGTGGGCCTGCTCATCTTCATCTACAGCCTCGGGTATATGGCCCACGATGAGAACTTTACTCGTTTCTTCTGTTTCCTGGCCCTCTTTGCCGCCGCTATGCTCGGTGTTATCATCGCCAACAGCTTGTTGCTGTTGTTCATCTGCTGGGAACTGGTCGGCCTGACCTCCTACTTGTTGATCGGCTTTTGGTATCATAAGCCCAGCGCCGCCGCCGCCGCCAAGAAGGCCTTCATCACGACTCGCATCGGCGATCTCGCCTTCCTGCTCGGGATGGTGTGGCTCTACTCGCGCTCGGGCACGCTCCTGTTTTACGACGCCGGCCATGGCTGCCTCGATTCGGCTGGCCTCAGCCCGTCCACGGCCATCGCCCTCTTGATCTTCTGCGGCGCGATCGGCAAGTCCGGCCAATTGCCCCTTCATGTCTGGCTGCCTGACGCCATGGAGGGACCCACGCCCGTGAGCGCCCTCATCCACGCCGCGACCATGGTGGCGGCCGGGGTGTTCCTGGTGGCTCGGGTTTTTCCCCTGATGGACGCAACGGCTTTGACGGTGGTGACCTGGGTCGGGACGCTCACGGCCCTGTTCGCGGCGAGCGTCGCGGTGGCCCAGACCGATATCAAACGCATCCTCGCCTGGTCCACCGTTTCGCAACTCGGGTTCATGATGATCGGCCTGGGGACCGGCGGGGTCGCCGTGGGCATGTTCCATCTGCTCACGCACGCCTTTTTCAAGGCCTTGCTCTTCCTTGGTGCCGGTTCGGTGATCCATGGCTGCCACGAGGAGCAGGACATCCGGCGGTTGGGCGGCCTGCGCCGCTCCATGCCTGTGACCTTCGCCACCTATGCCGCCGGGATGTTGGCCTTGAGCGGATTCCCTTTGGTCACGTCCGGGTTCTGGAGCAAAGACGAAATCCTCCATGCCGCTCATGGATGGAGTGTGTCGCACTGGCCCTTCTATTTCGGCCTGGGCGCGGCCTTTCTGACGGCTTTTTATATGACGCGCCAGGTGTGCTATGTCTTTTTCGGACAGTACCGCCTGGCGCCGGTCATGGCGCCCCATACGGCGGCGGGGCAGGGGAGCCACCCACCCGCTGCGCCGGCGCCGCACGAGAGCCCTCGTGTGATGGTTATTCCCTTGATGATCCTCGCCGGCTTCGCCCTCGGGCTCGGCGTCCTCGGCACGCCGGCCTGGCCTTGGATTAGCGCCTTCCTCGAGGGCCATGCCGCGCCGTCGAGCCTCGATCATCTCCTGAACTCTGACACGCTCCGGTTGATGGGGATCTCCAGCCTGGCCGCACTCGGGGGTATCGGTATCGGTTATTGGGTCTATGGCCGCCGACCCTCCGTTCGCCCCGACGAGGTCGACCCATTGGTCCGCGTCCAGCCCGAGGTTTTCGCTTTGCTGCAAAGACAGTTTTTCGTGGATGAGATCTACGAGTGGTCCTTCGTAGCTTTCCATGCCTGGTGGGCCCGGCTCTGCGACCGCCTCGACACGTGGATCTGGGAGACGGCCGTTCAAGCGCTGGCTTATGCCGTGATCGGGCTTTCCTGGGTCGATCGGGTCCTGGACGAGTACGTCGTGAACGCCGGCTTCGATAAGGGCTGCCAGGGCCTGACCGAGGGTGGGCAGGCGATGTCCCGTTTTCAAAATGGTCGCGTCCAGCGGTATCTCCGGGTCCTCGCATTGGCCATGGCGGGGTTGATCCTTTTCCTGCTCTGGGGGTGCGGAGCCTCATGACTGGACTTCCCATGCTCAGCCTACTGACGCTTCTCCCCTTCGCCGGCGGGTTGATCGTGATGGCCCTTCCCTCGGCTGGCGGGCGGACGGCCCGGCGGCTGGCGCTTGGTTTCAGCCTGGGCGCGCTCGCGCTGGTCCTCTGGGTGTGGTCCGGGTTTAATCCGGCGGTCGGTGGGTTCCAGTTCGAGGAGACCCATCCCTGGGTGACGACGCTGGCGCTCGATTACCACCTCGGTGTCGACGGCTTGGGGTTGTTGATGATCCTCCTGGCGGCGATCGTGACGCCCATGGCGCTGCTGGCCTCGTCGAAAATCGGGACGCCGCTCTACCACGGCTTGGTGCTTTGGGTCCAGGCGGGCCTGTTCGGGACCTTCACCGCGCTCAATTTCTTTCACTGGTTCCTTTTTTGGGAACTGAGCCTGGTCCCGGCCTTCTTCCTGATCCGGCTCTGGGGTGGACCGCGGCGGGGTGAGGTGGCGACACAGTTCTTCGTCTATACCATGGCGGGCAGCGTGGCGTTGTTGCTGGCCTTTCTTGGGTTGTTCCTGGCGGCGCATACGTTCGAGTTCTCCCGGTTGGCCGAAATGGGCCGCAAGGGGGAATTAACGATCCTCCTGGCCGCGAAGCTTGGCGGCCACGGTCTGAGCGCCGACCACCTCGGGTTGCTCCTCTTCGCGGGTGTGTTTTTGGGATTCGCTGTGAAAGTGCCCGTGATGCCCTTTCACACGTGGTTGCCTGCCACCTACGCCGAAGCGCCCGCCGGGACCACGATGCTCCTCACCGGGGCGATGTCCAAGATGGGCGTCTATGGTTTGCTTCGCATCCTGGCGCCGATCTTCCCGGAACAAATGCGACAACTCGCCACCCCGCTATTGTGGCTGGCGGTGGCGACCATTGTCTTCTCCGCGGGCGCGGCGTTCGCGCAACGGGACCTTAAGCGCCTCCTCGCCTATTCCTCCATCAACCACCTTGGCTATTGCCTGCTCGGGATAGCCGCCCTGGGCAGCATGGGGGGACTCGCTGCCGCCCCCGAACGCGAGCGCGCGGCGGCCTTGAGCGGCGTGTGTCTCCAGATGTTCAACCACGGACTCACGGCGGCGCTCCTGTTTTGGTTTGCTGGCCTGATCGAGGAGCGGGGTGGAGGCTTGCGCGGATTGAATGACTTCGGCGGCTTGCGGAAGGTGGCGCCGGTCTTCTGCGGTTTGATGGGCATCGCGCTCTTTTCATCGCTCGGCCTGCCCGGGCTTAACGGCTTTATCGGCGAGTTCCTTGTCTTCAAGGGCGCCTTCCCCCTCGCGCCGTGGCCGGCCGCCGCCGCGGTCTTTGGTCTGCTGATCACGGCGGTCTTCATCCTCACGCTCATCCAGCGGGTCTTCAACGGGCCGCTGAACCAGCGGTGGCAGAAATTCCCGGACCTGACCCTCGCCGAGAGGATCGCCGTGGCACCCGCTCTCCTGCTCATGTTGGCCCTCGGCGTCTACCCGCAACTCCTGCTGGGACCGCTCCACGCTACGGTTCAACAAATGGTTCGTTATTGGTTACCCGGATGAAGACTTTCAATCCCCCATGTTAGCCTGGACCATCTACCTTACGTTCCTGGGAGTGGCGGCGCAGGCGCTGGTGCCCCGCGATCAGGCCCGCGCGGCGCGCGTGGTGGCGCTACTGAGCGCCCTCGCTGGTCTGGGCATCGCCCTGGCCGCCGTACTGCGTGCGCCAGATGGACAATTCCAAACGGTGATCAACGTCCCCTGGATCGACGCTTTGGGCATCCATTACTTCCTGGGCGCCGATGGCATTAGCCTGGTCCTGGTCCTTCTCACCGGCATCGCGGCGGTCGCCGGGATCCTGTTTTCCTGGAATGTCGAGCACCGCCCCCGCGAGTTTTTCGCCCTCTACCTGGCCTTGGTCGCGGGCGTGTACGGCGTCTTCCTCAGTTTCGACCTGTTCCTCTTTTTCGTGTTTTACGAGCTGGCCATCATCCCGAAGTACTTCCTCATCGCCATCTGGGGCTCCACGCGCCGGGAATACGGGGCCATGAAACTGGCGCTCTACTCGTTTCTGGGGAGCGGAATGGTGTTGGTTGGCCTCCTGGCCGCCTTGGTGCTTTCGGGCGAGAAAACGACGAACTTGTTCCTGCTGGCGAAGCATCCCTTCCCGCAGAGTTTCCAGATGTGGGCCTTTCCCTTGACCTTCCTCGGCTTCGCCATCCTCGCCGGCCTCTGGCCGTTTCACACCTGGGCGCCGACTGGCCATGTGGCCGCGCCGACTGCCGCCTCCATGTTGCTAGCGGGGGTGGTGATGAAACTGGGGGCCTACGGGTGCCTGCGGGTTGCGATGACGGTCTTCCCGCACGGCCTGGACCCGTGGGGTTTCGCGGTGCTTGGGCTCGGCTCCTGGCGCGAGGTGTTTGCCCTGCTCGCCGTCATTGGCATCGTCTATGGCGCCATGGTGGCTTTGGTCCAGTCGGATTTCAAATTCGTCATCGGTTACTCCAGCGTCAGCCACATGGGCCTCGTGCTGCTGGGCTTGGTGACCTTGCAGGCGACCGGGATGAGCGGTGCGGTCCTGCAAATGTACTCGCACGGCATTATTGCGGGCCTTTTGTTCGCCGTGGTGGGCCGAATGGTCTACGAGCGCGCCCACACCCGGGACCTCTCACAACTCGAGGGGATGGGCCTGGGCCGAGTGCTGCCTTTCGCGGCCATCACCTTCGCCATCGCCAGCGTCGCCTCGATGGGTCTGCCCGGTTTCAGCGGGTTCGTGGCCGAGTTGCACGTCCTGCTCGGCGCCGGGCAGGCCTTCCCGGGCCTCGCAATCGCCGCGGGCGTGGGCATCGTCATCGGCGTCGCTTTCATCCTGCGGGCTCTGCAAAAGGCCTTCTTCGGTGAGCCGGGCCCCGCTGCCGAGACGGCCCACCCTGCTGGTGGACTGGCGGCTTGCGGGCCGATTTCCAGGCCGGAACGGCTGGGCGCCGTGCTGCTCATCACCGCCTCGTTGGTGGTCGGCCTCTATCCGCGGTGCCTGTTGGACCTGATCGCCTCAGCGCTTGCTACCCCGCTCTTCGCCGAGTTGTTGAAGGGAGGCCTGCGATGAACTACTGGCGTTTGCTGGATCTGGCGGCCCCGGAAGCCATCCTCGTGGTGGCGGTGCTCGCGGTGCTCCTGACTGACCTCACCGCCCTGCGGGGAATGGACTTACGGTTACGGTTGCGGATCGGCGCCCTGGTCGCCGGCGCGGGTTGCCTGGCCGCCCTCGGTTGGTTGCTGCTGATGCCCGGCGCGAGCAACCCCCTCGACGCCATGCTCGTCGTGGACCCGCTCACCCGGTTGGTCAAAGCCGGCATCCTCGTGCTCGCCCTCTTCGCCGTCCTCCTCACCCTGGATTCGGATTTTACGAACCACGTCGGCGAGTATTACGCAGTGCTCCTGCTCGCTACCGTCGGCATGATGCTCCTGGCCAGTTCGTCGGACCTGCTGATGATCTTCCTCTCGCTCGAACTGGCGAGCCTCTCGCTCTACGTGTTAACCGCCTTCAACAAATCCAGCGTCGCCGCTACCGAAGCGGCCTTGAAGTACTTTCTGTTCGGGGGCGTGGCCGCGGCTTTCACGCTCTTCGGGTTAAGCCTGCTCTACGGCATCGCCGGCTCCACCAGCCTCGCTGACGTCGCCCGCGTGGCCGGTGAACGAGCCATCCTGGTTGTCACGAGTGACAGCGGCGTCACCACGCGGTCCATCGATCCGCTTCTGATCGCCGCCATCGTGATGACGGTGGTCGGGTTCGGGTTCAAGGTGGCCGTGGTGCCCTTCCATCTCTGGGCGCCGGACACTTACCAAGGCGCCCCGATTCCGGCCGCCGCGTTCATCGCTTCCGGTTCCAAGTTGGCCAGCTTCTTTGTCTTCGCCAAAGTCATGTTGATCGGCTTCGCCGGCGCGGAAGGCAGCGGCGCGTGGTTGGCCATGCGTCCCGGGTGGGTGGCGGTGATGGCGATACTGGCCGCCGCTTCGATGCTCTGGGGCAATCTCGCCGCGATGGCCCAGCGCCGTGTGCGCCGTTTGCTCGCCTACTCCGCTATCGCCCACTCCGGTTATATGCTCTTGGCAGTGATGACCCATGGCCCCGAGGCGATGGCCTCGCTGCTCTATTACGCCTTCACCTATGGCCTGACCGCCCTCGGGGCCTTCGCCGTCGTCTCGGTCGTTCAAGGTCCTTCCAGCGACGAATGCCTCGCCGACTTCGCCGGTCTCTCCCGCCGCGCACCGGTCATCTCCCTCTGCATGCTGGTCTTCCTGCTGTCCCTGGCGGGCATTCCTCCCTTGGCCGGGTTCTTTGGCAAATTCTACCTCTTCAGCGCTGCCCTGCGCGGGGGCGCGCTCCTGTCTCAAAACCTATGGTTGGTCATCCTGGCCATCGGCATGAGCACCGTCTCGCTCTATTATTATCTCCAAGTCCTCAAGCAGATCTTCATCGTGGAACCGACCCCTTCGCCTTCCTCTCAGCCGGTCCCCGTAGCCACTCAAACCCTCCTGGTCGTCCTCGCCGCTGCGGTCGTCGTTCTCGGTGGCGCCCCGGGCCTGCTCCTGCACCCCCTGCTCAACGCCCTGACCCAGGCCGGATGGTAGGCCGTAGCCGCCGACCTTAAGGCGGCCGAATCCCCCCGTTTGGTCCCTGACCAGTCCGTGGCCTGCAAACGGTGACCGTCCGTTCGTTCCCACCGACGGGGGTGTGAAGCCGACGAAACCGCGGCCAGACTGAGGTCGTGTTTTGGTGGTTGCCATCAATTGTGGCCACTGGCGAGTTTTGAGCGGGGTGGACATTAAACGACACGGAAACCGTTGATGGGCCATCGCCTAATAAATTGTATCACACTGATATAGAGTATATTACGACTACATTCGAGACCTGCCCTGAGCTTTGGCACAGGGCCTGCGTCAAGGCGTAACGGCTGAGCACTGCATAACGATCTCTTCGGGTCTTGCTGGAGGGTTCTTATGTCTCTGTCCGGCCAAATCGCTTAACCCGAACGTAAATGAAAAAAATTGAAGCAATCATAAAACCATTCAAGTTAGAGGAAGTCAAAGATGCCCTGGGCGAAATAGGAATCGAAGGCATGACGGTGACTGAGGTTAAAGGATTCGGTCGCCAGAAGGGCCACACGGAGATCTATCGCGGCAGTGAATACACCGTGGATTTTCTGCCCAAGATTAAGCTCGAGTTGGTGATCGGAGACGAGATGGTCGATAGTGCCGTCGCCACGATCGTGAAGTCCGCCAAGACCGGCAAGATCGGCGATGGCAAGGTGTTCATTTCGGACGTCGAGGAAGCCGTCCGGATCCGCACCGAAGAGAAAGGAGTGGCTGCGGTTTAATCCTGATCATCACCAACGAAATCCCCCCCCCGACTTTTACCCAATTGGGCTATGAAGAACCTATTGCTCACCCTAGGTGTCGCCATTGTCTTTTTCATGGGCGGAGCTGTGGCGTACCGAGCGAACGCTGCGGCGGCTCCCGAACGATCCATCCAGGAGCGCCTGGATGACCTTGAAGCTTACGTCAACAACGGAACGCGCAACGCGAACACCAACACGCTCAGCAAGATCCCTGGCCCCGGCCCCGGTCATAATGCCTGGATGATGACCAGCTCCGCGCTGGTGCTGTTTATGACTCTGCCCGGCCTCGCCCTGTTTTACGGCGGTCTCGTGCGCAAGCGCAACGTGCTCTCCGTGCTGGCGCAGTGCCTGGGCATCGCCGGCCTCGTGACGATTTTATGGTGGCTCTGCGGTTATTCGCTGGCCTTTCACAGTGGCGACAGCCCCCGCGGTTGGAGCGTGTTGGGCAAGCTGGACTGGGCCTTTTTGCAGGGGGTTGATTCCAGCCCCAACAGTGATTATGGCGGCTGGGTGTCACATAATGTCTATTCGATGTACCAGTTGATGTTCGCCATCATTACCCCGGCCTTGATCATCGGGGCGATTGCGGAACGCATGAAATACGCGGCGATTCTCGTGTTTGTGCCGCTTTGGATGTTCGTCATTTACTTTCCCCTGGCGCACATGATCTGGGGGGTGGACGGAATGATGAACGGGGTGGGCAACCCCAAGGCCCTCATCCATGCGATCGATTTCGCCGGCGGCACGGTCGTTCACATGTCCTCGGGTTGGTCGGCGTTGGTGCTCTGTATTATCCTGGGCAAGCGTCTCGGTTTCGGCCGCGAACCGATGCCCCCGCACAGCATGGTGTTGTGTATGGTGGGCACCGGCATGTTGTGGGTCGGTTGGTACGGCTTCAACGCGGGCAGCGCGGTCGGGGCCGACGGCATCGCCGCCAACGCCTTCATGACCACCACGCTGGCTACGGCGGTTGCCTCCTTCACTTGGGCGATGGCCGAATACATGCTCCGCGGCACTCCCAGCGTCCTGGGGTTCTGTTCCGGCGCCGTCGCGGGGTTGGTCGTGATTACTCCGGCTTGCGGGTTTGTGACCAGTTCCGGCGCCGTCTTCATCGGCATCGCCGCCGGCTTGGTTCCCTTCACCGCCTGTTGGAAGCTCAAGTCCATTTTCAAGTACGACGACGCGCTCGATACCTTCGGCGTTCACGCGGTGGGCGGCACCCTCGGCGCTCTCCTGACCGGCTTCCTGGCCCGCACCAGTGCCAACCCGAACCTGAGTGCCCCGCATTTGAAGAATTACGTCACCGATTCCTTCTTTCAGCCTTTGGTGTTGCAGCAGATCGAGGCTATCGCCTTGACCTTGGCCATGGCGATCATCGGGACCATTATCCTGGCCTTTGCCGTCAAGGCGGTGATTGGATTGCGCGTCTCGCCTGAGATTGAACGGTCCGGTATGGACCTGGCGGAACACGGAGAGGAGGGCTACCACTCGGCAGGCGAATTGTGACTTTCCCCGCGTGCAGCTTCGGCGGACAGCTCACCTGGCGTCCGCCGGAGCTGCCGCGAGCTGGAAAAGAGAGATTTTCCGAGTCAGGTGGGTCGCGCTACCTCCGGGGGCGGCGACCACCTGCGGATGAGACCTTCCTCCGCTACGACGTGTAGTGGAGGACGCTCGGGGGTAAGCGAACGGCGCGGGCGCAAGCTCGCGCCGTTTTTTTTGTTCAAGAGCTGGCGCTGGTATATCGACCGATCGATTTGCGCCAGCCCCATTCGGACACCGCGAAGCAGACCACGCTCATCCCCAGCAGCAGGGCCAGGGAGTAGTTTGACTCGAGTTTCCCGGCGAGGACGCGGACCGGGACGTTGGAAACGAGCAGCATCGGGATAGCAAAAGTGAACACCGCGCGGAAGGTCGTGGGAAAGGCTTCGTCCGGCATCCGGGCGATGTTAAAGAGGTTGTAGTAGCCATAGACGATGCCCTGGGCGCGGACGGTCCAGAAGCTGATGGTGGCCAGCAGGAACATCAAGGAGTAGTGAATGGCCACCCCTGCCAGGCAGAGCGCCAGGAAACCCAGCATCTGCCCAGCCCCGGGCACCACGTGGAGTCGATGGGCCGCATAGGCCATCACTCCGATGGCGGATCCGGCGTTGACAAAGGCCCCCAGGTCCACCTGCCGGAGTGACACGACGAATCGCGAGTTGACCGGCAACAGCAGCAGAAAATCGAGCTTCCCCGTGCGCACCAGTTCGGAGAGGTTGGTGCAGTTGATCAGGAAAAACGCCTGGTAGATCTGCTGGATGAAATGACTTCCGCCGATCAGCATCACGACCTGCCACTTCGTCCAGGTGCCGATATTGTCGGTGTGCAGGTAAAGCACGCCGATGAAGCTCAGTTGGAGCCCAAACCACAGGAACTCGACGAGAATCCAGAGCAGGAAGTTGGCTTTGAACGTCATCTCCCGCGCGACCGAGTTCTTCCACAGGGCCGCGTAGATCGAGAAATACCGCGAGACCCGGCGGGCGGGCGGGGCGACATCATCAAGGTCCAGGGTCGGATTCATGCAGCGTCATCCACCGACGGCGGCGTATCGTTTGATCCCCCGAGCCCAGGCGAAGCGGGCCAGGAAATAGGCCGCGACCACCCAGGCTAACTGGACGAACAGGCCGCGGACCAGGTCGGCGCCCGCGGTCTTGCCCATATACACGCTCACCGGGAAGTAGAGTTGATAGGGAAAAGGCGTGAAGTAGAGCGCCCGCTCCAACGCGGGCGGCAGAATATCCAGCGGGAACAGGTGACCACTGGCGATATACTCAAAGGCGAACAGGATGAAGATGAAAGTGGACACTTCCAACACCCAGAAGGCGAGCATCGCCATCGCGTAAGACGTGAAAAACTGCAGCAGCGCCGTCAGCACTACCGCCACCACAAACCCCGCGCATGCGGCTGCCCCTGCCGGCGGCACCAGGTAACGGTGAAGTGAGGTCACAAAAATCGCCAGCGGTATCCCCGCCACCGCCAGATAGCTCACCCGCCCCGAAAAAAAGAGGCTCAAACGATACCAGAGGTAATCGATCGGCTTGAGCAGAAACTGGCTGATGTTGCCGTCCCGGATGTCAGCGGCGATCTGCCAATCGTCCTCATTGACCGCCGTCAAGGCGTCCACCACGGTCATCAGCAGGTAATACGAGATCATCTCCGCCAGCGAATAGGAACCGACGCTGCCGCCGGGGCCTTTGCCGCGGTAGATGGTCTTCCACAGGCACAGCACCGCGATCAGCGGGATCAGCCCGAATAGCGCCCGCGCAAGGAAATTGAACCGGTAAGTCAGGTTATTCTGAATGCCTACCAGGAATACATGCCAGTATTTTCGGATCGCGCCGCCCACGCGGACCACTCTACCCCGCTTTTGCCGCTTGAAAAGGGGATTTGTTCCACATTGACCGCACCTCCCGCCCGAATCATACTCGGTCGGCTGACAACCTTAGAAGATGATCTTAAAGACCAGGCGGGCGGACGGAGGCGACGGCGGCTTTACCTTAATCGAGCTGCTCGTCGTCATTGCCATTATTGCCATCCTTGCCGCCCTGCTGCTGCCGGCGCTATCCCGGGCCAAGATGAGCGCCCAGGCCACCGATTGCGCCAACCGCGTCCGGCAATTCAGCGTGGCTTGGACCATCTACTCCGATGACAACACGGGCTTGCTGGTGAACAACTCCAGCACCGCCGACACGCGGACTTATCGTCAGAGCTGGGTCAACAACGTTCAGGATTGGGCCACCAGCGATGAGAACACGAACCCGGCCTACGTGTTGAGCGGAAAATTGGCCCCCTACGTCAACAACAACCTGGCGATCTACAAGTGCCCCTCCGATGTCTCACAGGCACAAAACGGTCCCCGCCTTCGGAGCTATTCCATGAATTCCCTGGTGGGCGATCCGCTGATCAGCCCCAACCGGTTTAATCCCAATTGGGAACAATTCCTGAAAGCGACTGATTTTCCCCGTCCCGCCTTGACCTATGTCTTCATCGAGGAGCATCCCGACACCATCAACGACGGTTACTTTATGAACCAATGGGATGTGATCAAATGGGGCAACCTGCCCGCATCCTTTCATAACGGGTCTGCGAATATGTCCTGGGCCGACGGCCACCTCGAACGCCACCGCTGGCTCCCCAACACGGTCAGACCCCCCATCCAGGGAGGCGCCGGCGGCGGTTTCGTGCCTTCCCCGGACTCGGATTATGTCTGGCTGCGGGACCGCTCCAGTTTTAAGATCAATTAGGCGGCCTTCAGCCACCCCTCCAAGGCCTGCCGGCTGCTCCGCAGCGCCGACAGGAGGGCAGGGCGGGTTAGCTGGTTCTTGGGCGCCCACTCGTACTCGATGTGCAACGACAGCGGGGCTTGGTAGTGGAGGGCGCGGAGTCGGCGGAAGAAATCGGTCCGACCAAACTCACCTTGCCCGAACGGAACGAAACTCGCGGGCCGTCGCACATCCTTCACATAGGCCACCCGGATGTGGTCCTTGAGCCGCTCGAAGTGGGCCGGCCAATCGTCTCCATGCGTGATGATGGCGTGGCCCAGGTCGAACGCGACCCCCACTGCCTCCGGGTCCACGTCCTTGACGAGGTCGTAAAGTTCGACCAGGTCGCCGCCGGCGCGAGCGTTGGCCCCCGGGTCTGACGAGTGGTTCTGCATCAGGGCGCAGACCCCCAGCGTGCGGTTGAAGGCCGCCAGGTCCCCAAGACTTGCCCGGATTTCAGCGCGCAGTTTCTCCGCGGGCCGATCCGGACGATGATTCCAATAGCCCAAGCGATAATACCGGAGGTCCAGTTTCTTCCCCGCGCTCAAGAGCGCCTCGGCGTGCGGCGAAGCGACCGTCGTGATGCCGGTCGTCAGCAGCAGCATCCGAACACCGTGCTTCCCCAGGGCGGCGGCGTAGCGCGGCAGCTCCTCGGCCGCTCGTTCCGGCAACACCTCTCCCCCCGGCCGCACCGCACAGTCTATCCCCTGCAGGCCCGCCTCGGCCGTGATCGCGGCGCTCGCCTCGAAGTCCAGTTTCAGTTCCTGAAAGACCTTGCCGAAGACTGCGATGGGCGGCCGGAAATCCGTTGCCCCCAAGCTCCGCCAGGCGCCGGTTCCTCCGGCAACCACGGCGGCCGACGCCACGCTGGCCGTTCGCAGAAACCCCCGTCGGTCTATCTCTCGGTTTCGTTTCATGCCAATTCCGGGATTTGCCACGGACCGCGCATGGGCCGGCTGAGAAAGCGGTTGGCCTCGTCGTCGTTGGTAAAACGCTCGGCCGCGGGGTCCCACTGGAGGACCTTCTTCTTGCCCAACCGAACGGCGATGTTCCCCAGGTGGCAGAGGCTGGCGCTGCGGTGTCCGGCTTCCACGGGCGCTACCGGATCCTGGCGGCTCTGGACGCACTCGAGAAAATTGCCCGCATGGTCGTCGCTGCGGTAGAGTGGTTGGTCGGCCGGGCCAATCTGCGCAGTTTTCAGAGATTCCGGTTTGCACGAGAACCCGCCATAGCCGGTCTGGATCATCCCTTCGCTGCCTTCGAAGCGCGCCCCGACCGACGATTTATCCATCTGGCAGACCAGTTCCACCCCGGACGCATAGCGGCAGCGGAATTTGGTCTCCGTGGCGGCGTCGAACAGGCTGCCCGCCGGCAGGAAACTCGCCTCCAACAACTCGACCTCCGCGGGCCCCGTGTGGTCGGCGCCCATGGCCCATTGCGCCATGTCGTTCGAGTGCGCGCCGAAATTGGTGATCTGTCCGCCCGAGTAGTCATAGATGAACCGGAAGCGGTAGAGGCAGCGGTCCTGGTGGTAGGGTGCCGTGGGCGCCGGGCCCAGCCACGTCTGGTAATCGAACCCTTCGGGCACCGGCATCGGCTGCCACCCGGGACCGGGACCGGTCTTGTTATGGTAGCCCACGAAGGTGGTGACCCGCTGGAGTTTGCCTATCTTCCCGTTGCGGACCAGTTCGCAGGCGTGCCGCGTTTGGGGGTTGGACCGCTCATGACTGCCGGTCTGGAACACCCGGTGGTGCTGGCGAACCGCTTTGATCATCGCCTGCCCTTGCCGAACGGTCAGCGACATCGGCTTTTCACAATAAATGTCCTTCCCGGCCCGGCAGGCGAGAATGGTCATCAGCGCGTGCCAATGGTCGGGCACCACGATGGTGACCGCATCGATGTCCTGGCGGGCCAATACCTCGCGAAAATCGGTATAGGCGGCGCATCCGCGGTACGACCCGCCGGTCGTCTGCCTGGCATAATGCTCATTGACGAGCTTCTGGGCGGGTTCGCAGCCGAGGAACTGGGTATCGTCTTTATAACCGTAACTGCCGCGGTTGACATCGCAGACGGCGACGACGCGGGCCTGATCATGCTTCAGGAACAGGTTGAGGATCTCGAACCCGCGGTTGCCGGTGCCGATGCAACCGACATTCACACGGTTGCTCGGCGCGGCGGCGCCTCTCACCGAGGCGGGAATAATCAGGGGGACACCCCCAGCCAGAACGGCCGCCGCCGCTCCACCGGCGCCGAGAAATTGCCGGCGGGACATCTCGGACGAATGGCGGCTCGTTTCAGCGTGCGCGTTTTCTTTGGCTGTTATCATGGATGGTTCTCCTATTGGTGGTCATGAGGCGGAAAGTATAAAGTACAAAGGATGAAGGTTACTTAGCGTGGAAGCCGATTTGGCGTTTGGGGGACGCGGGGGCTGGGCGGAGGAGGGGCTGCAGTTCGCGCCAGATGATCTGCAGGGATGTGTCGTGTTTGAGGAGCGTATGGTCGATTTCGGCCAGGCGCTTGAGGATGTCGGCGTTGGCCGTTATTGGCTCGCGCATTTGGATGAAGGTGCGGACGACGTACAAGCTCATGGAGATGGCGCGCGGGCTGTTCAGGACGGTGGCCGCCATGATGGCGCCGTGTTCGGTGAAGGCGTAGGGCGGGTATTTGCGGTGCCGTCCGCGTCCGGAGTTTAAGGTCACAAATTGTGACCTTAAAGCTCCATCGTATTGCCGGGCAGGATCTTGTTCACCTGCGGCCACAAACTGTGACCGCAAATCGGCCATTTCACGGGGGAGGATCCGAAAGACGAAGTCGGGCGGGAATCGTTCGGCGTTGCGTTTGACGGCCTGGTTGAGGGCCTTAGTGGGGACGGCGTACAAGGCAGCGAGGTCGGCATCGAGGAGGACCTTCTGTCGGCGCAGGGTGAAAATGAGGGTTTCAAGAGGCATACGGGGAAACCGCAATGCCGGGACCGGCGTTGAAATCAATGGCCGTTTTGTCCTGCACCATCCAACCCGACGCGACCAGTTTGGCGTCGATCTCGCGGCGGGCTTTTTGTTCCGGGGTTTCGGGCATTTGCCAGGTGAGTCAGCGGTCGTTACCGGGGACGGGAATAAGTCGGGAACCGGCTGATGGGAAGCGGGGGGCGTGGGGCCGATGGCACGATGGATCGCGGCCCCCCGGTCGGGACACCTTGTCTGTCAGCCTTACTCCACAAGTCGCCCATGACAAATATTGGCTGAATGCTGCACTGACATCGAGGCGTTTGCAGTAACAAAATCGGTGTTTTCTTGCCGCGGCTGTGTTAGCGCTCTGGGGAGTCAACGGCGTCCGGCGTCGGGCGTGGCCGCTGGCTCAGTGAAAAACAGCGATCGTATGGGATCCACCACCAAATGGAGCCGGGTGACCTCCCGTCCGGGTTCACGACTGGTCGAGGATTCAGCGGGGGAAATCACACCCGTATGCGGGTCCCACTGCTGCAAACCCAGCTTTCCGCGGAGGCTCACCCAGGTATCAACCCGGTCGTTACTGGAATTGGCAAAGTAATAGATATTGACGCCGTCTTTCACCTTGTGGAGATAGGAGAGCAAACCGCCGCCGCTGGTGACTGGGAGAGCCCTATCGAAACTGACGTCTGGCGTGGGAACGGCGTCGTCCAGAATCGCCCGCAAGGTGCCGGCCGTGGGCCGCGGAGCAAAGAAGGCCTTCCCGCCCTGGGCGTTGGTTCGGGTCTGATAGGCGGCCACGCTCTCGTCCGCATCCTCCCAATTGACCACCTTGATGACCTGCCAGTTGCCGTTGATCTTCTTGTGCGGCCTCATCCGGTTGGCGTTGGGATTGAACTGCCACAGGTAGTAATTCCGATCGTCTTGGGCCCGAAAAACGAGCCCCGCGACCGAGTCGCTCGCCTCCAAGTCCACGTTGAAGGCATAATCGGTCCATTCGTCTCCCTCCCGGCTGCGCAGGGACTGGTTCTCGGACAGCGTCAGCCGCCCCTCGCGCACGGTGCTGTTGGTGGTGTTGACCCATTGGGTTAAACCGCCGTGAAAATCATCCTCGAATAGCCCTTGCCCCGAGGCCGCGGTGACGGTCACGTGGGCGAACGTGGCCGATTCCTGCTCGGCTTCACGGAAACCGATCCGTCCCTTGGGGAAGGAATCATCGATGGTGGTGTCGACCAGCCGGCCATTGACGAACGTCTTGAGGGTGTGGCCGGCCACCTCGATCCGAACGCGATACGGCTCGGTCTTGGCCTCCGAGGGGTCGAGGCCGAACAGGGATTGGACGGCGCTCCTCACGTCGGCATCGTGGCCGAACTCGGCCGACCGGAGGGGCAACTGAGTGGTGGCCACCACCCGGCCGCCGTGCTCGTAAAACCCCTGGATCCGTTGCAGGCTGCGCCAGGAGATGACCTTGCCGCCGGGGAGGATCAGCACCTGGTAGCTCTGCCAGTTGGTGGCGTTGTTGAGTCGCAGTCGGTCGCCTTCCAGGGAAGTCTGAGCCGCCAACGCGTCGGGATGCAAGAAGGTGAAGTCGCGCCGCACCTTGCCGGTGAGCCGGTCGCTCAGGCGCTGGTAATCGGCCTCCGGCGGAACGAACTGGCCCCAGCGCTTCTGGTTGGCGGGGGCATCAAAGTAATACCATGCCTCCATCGAGGGGATGGGATAGAGCAGGGCGATATCGACCACGCTGCGCCCGCCTTGCAGCATCAGGGCGTTCCGGGCGACCCAGCGGTTGTAGTCGGGCAGCCCCGGCCGGAGCTTGTCGCTGAAGTGGGAAATGAGCGGCGAAATGCGGACATGGCGGGGGTCATACCACATGCCGTGGGGGATCACTCGGGTCACCCCGCGCGCGAACAGCTCCATCCCGGTGCGGTAGAGCATGGACGCGTCGAAACTGTCCTCGGCATAGGCGCCGTATTCCTCGGCCGCCACGAGGGGGCGGTCATACATAGCCGCCGCCGAACTGACCAGCTTGAAACCCGGACGGCCATGGCCATGGTAAAAGATGGCATCCATCAACGGGATGTCCGTGTGCCGATAAAACTTGAAGGTGTCGCAGTGCATGTCCACCGGGCAGGGATCGTAATTGCCCGGCGGATGGCCCGAACTGAGCAGCCCATGGGCCTGGCACCAGGCCCCCACCTCTTTCGTGTACCCCTCCGCCATCAACTCGGCGCGAAACCCAAAGAGAGCGACCCGCGCGGCCTCGGTCTCCGGCCCGATGTCGCGCCAAAGCGCCGGATAGTACGGCACCGGGCTGAAACCATACCGCTGCTGGAATTTCTCGTTAAAGGCCGGCGTCCAGGGCCGCTCCTGCGCGTAGAACCCCACATCATCGTAGAAATTCCTTTTAATAGTCGTTCCAAAAAACTCCGCGAAGCGACGGTAATACTCCTCGTAGGTCAGGCTGATGAAGTGGTCCACCGATTCCGGGCAGAGATAGTCCACCACCTCGTAGCCGGACTTGACGCAGGTGAAGGTCATGATCCGCCACGTTCCAGCGGGGACTTTCCACTCGATCCGGCCATCGACGGCCGCTGCGGTGAGGTCGATGCGCCGCAACGTCTTGGAATCCATCGCCACGACCCCCATCAACCTGCCGCCGGGAATCGGTTTGGCATAATCCCCCGGGCCCGTCACCACCTCCTCCGTCAGGTCGAGCCGCTTCATCGTGTCGTCCGGATACCGCTTGGCCAACCGCCCGCCGGCTGACCCGCTGGGAAAGCCGGTGTCGTCATAGAAAATGACCTCCATCCCCAGCGCTTTGGCGTCGTTCAGAATGTCGCGATAGCGCGCGAAGTAATCCTCGCTCAAGTAGTCCGGCGTCGTCTCCGACACCGGCAGGACCGCGACGCCACCGAAGCCGCTCTGGTCCCGCGACGCCAGCATCTGCGCCCTGATTTCCTCCGTCGTCAGTTTCCCGTTGAGGTGCCAGAAGGGCATCGAGCGCAGGCTCGAAGGGGGATCGCGAAAATCCCCCGCCAGGTCGCCCGCCCAGGCCATTTGCGCACAGCCCAAGGCGACGATGAAGGAAACCGGCATTCGCGGCCAGCGGCGCTCTGTTTTCCGATTCATGCTGGATTTGGCATTCAAGTCCTCATCGTGTGGCCGGCGGCGGCAGTTCGCGCTCGATCTCATCGAGCCGGTAGCCGAATCCAGGGCCACCGAGGCTGGCGAGGTCCACGTTCCCGTGGCGGCGCTGGTAGAGGCCGGGATGGACCTTGGCCTCGGGGGCGGAGGCGGCGGGGTAGAACTGCATGGCGTTGGTCTCCACTCCCATGATGGTACCGACGTGAGCGGCCAGCAGGACGTGCGGGATTTGGGCCAACATGGGATTGGTGAGGTCCTGCACCATGAGCGACAGGCCGTGCGCTCTGGCCCAACAGGCGCTCAAGAGCGCGCCGGTCTGCGTCTTGCACGTCTTGAGCGCCACGCCCGTCCAGCCCAACTCCCGTCCCAGCCGCACCAGGCGCCAATCGTGCGCGCTCTCGTCCAGAAACAACGGCTTCCGCGCCGACACCGCATGAACGTCGAGGCGATGACGTTCCAAGTCGTAAGGGAACGGTTGCTCGACATACAGGAGCAGTGCGAAAAGTCGGGGATGGTCCCGGCGCAGCCGGTCGAGGCTCGCCGTCACATAAGCGGGATCGGCCACGGTGCAGTTGAAATCCGCCGAGAGGCACTCCACGCCGTATTCGAGGGCGATCGCCCCAACTTGGGTGAGCCGGGCATAATCCCAGTCCGGGTCGGTTCCGCGGAGTTTCACCTTGAGGCATTTGAGGCCGTCCGTGCGAATCCAATCGGGGAGCAGCACCGGGTAGCCGTCGTGCGGTTCCGCGCCCGTGAGATCGGCTTCGATCAACGGGTCCAGACCGCCGACCAGGTGCCAGGCGCGCAGTTGGCGGGCGGGTTGGCTTAAGAGGAAGTCACCGGGATACTGCCCTCGGAAATCGACCTGGGTTCCCTCCGCGGGCGTGAGGAAGGACGCGAGGTCGCGGTGCAAGAACTCGGGGCCGTAGGTGGCATAGACCGGACGGCCCACGAGTTGGCCGTAGGCGTCGTGCAGGGCGAGGTCGAACGCAGAACTGCAGACCAGTGCGGCCAGCCAGGGCATTGGCTCCGCCACCCTGCACGGCTTGGGGGCGGGCGTTCGGAGGTATTGGCGTCCAGCCGTTCCGGTGGTAGCGCCGAACGGAGGCTGAGCCTCCTGAGGTTGCTGGTTACCGTCCCGGTGGGAGTTGAACTCGCTCCAGAGGCCGGGTAGGACGTGTTCCGTGAAATCATGGCCCAACTCCAGGGCGTGGCCGGCTCCGGAGAAGGAGACCCAGGCTTGGGAGAGCTTCCGGCAGAAATCCTTCAAGGCCGTGTGGCGTTCGGCATAAGGGAGAGCGCTCGGCCAAACCCACTGCACGCTGAGTGGGGTTTCCCCCCACCCCTCGGCCACGCCGCCGCCCGCGCTCACCACCCGGATCCGCACGCGGGCGCAGGTCACCGAGGTCAGCGTTTCCGGTCCGAACTTAAGGGGCACTCTGACCGTCACCGGGAGAAACCAGAGCGTGGCGGACTCGATCCGGTTGATTTGCGCCCAGCGGCTCATGGTTAATCGGGTAGCGGTTTACCCTTCGTTTCCGGGGCGAACCAAATCAACACCATCCCCGCCAGATAGACCAGCGCGATGGTGGTGCCGGCCTTCGAGTAGCTCTTGTCGAACCAGGCCATCAGCGTCCCCATTTTCCAGGCCCCGACGGCGGCGAGGATGCGGCCGAAATTATAGGCCAGCCCCTGGCCGGTGGCGCGCACTCGGGTGGGGAACAGGGCCGGCAGGTACTGCGGCAGCCACCCGTAGAAGGCCCCGGTGAAGAAACCGACCAGGCCCACGCCGACGAGAAAGGCGGTGCCATACTCCGTGAAGCACTGGAAAAGGACGGCGCAGGCGATGAGCGAGCCGACGCATAAGCCGAAATAGAGCGGGCGCTGGCCCATCCGTCCGCCGAGGAACGGGGTGGCCAGGCAGCCCAGGATCGAGCCCACGGCGGAAACCAATTGCGCGTAGGCCTTCGCCTTGGGCTGGCCACCATGGGTGATCTGGTCCGCCCAGAGGGGAATCCATTGCACGATGCACCAGGTGACGATGAGCGCCACCGAGGCGAAGGCAATCGCCAACAACGTGCGGCTCAGCAGGGCGGGCGAAAAGATCTCCCGAAACGGCTTCGAGGGCCCTTTCTTCACGGCGGCCTTCCATTGCTCGGATTCGGGCACATACACGATGATGAGCAAGGCCAGCAGCGCCGGCACCGCCCCGACCAGCATCACCCACCGCCAGGAGTCTCGGGTGACGGCGAACGACATGCCCACGATGGCGATCAAGGCGTAGCCCAGGTTGCCCGCCGCTCCGATCACTCCCCCCAGCAGGGGACGCCGGTGGGCCGGCCAGCATTCCATGACCAGCGCCACTCCGAGCGACCATTCGCCGCCCATCCCGAGCGCGGCGATGAAACGAAGCACACCGAGGTGCCAGGGGGCCTGTGCCACGTAGCCTACCCCGGAGAAGATCGAATAGCACAAGATACTGAGGGTCATCGCCCGCACCCGCCCGATCCGGTCCCCCAGCCAGCCGAACACTAACCCGCCCGCCGCCGCCCCGAGCAGGAACAGCGCCGTGATGCGCCCCATCCAGAGCTGGACGAAATTCTCATCCAGGATCTGGGTCGCCGCTTGCATTTCCTGCAACGCCGGACGCGCCACCAGCGGGAAGATCCCCATCTGCATCCCGTCGAACATCCACCCCAGGCACGCCGCCGTCAGCGCCAGCCACAAGGCGCGTTGGCGCCGGAAGTCCTCGGCGTCCGCCCCATTCATCGGGTTCTTTATCAGGCTCATGTTATTCTATTTTACCGCGATCTGGTGATCGGCCAGCGTGGCGCGAACTGCCAGCGCGAGATCGCTGCGGAGCCGGGACCAATCTTCCGCTTGGCTGGTCCATACCCGCAGCTCGAAACTCATCGAGTCGCCGCCGAAACTCCCGAGCAACGCCTGCGGCGGCGGGTCCTTCAAGACCGTCGGTTGCTCGGCCGCCGCGGCCTTCAGCAGTTCCATGACCTCGCGGGCCTCGGCCGGAACCGCGACCACCACCGGGAGATCAATCCGGCGCAGGCTGTCTGAGTAGGTCCAGTTGGTGACCATGTCGGAAACCAAACTGCCATTGGGCACGATGAACTCCGAACCGTTTGGACCCCGCACGATACTGGCGCGGATGCCGATGTGTTTGACCACCCCTTCGCTGCCGGCTAACTGAATAACATCACCGACTTTGATCGGCCGTTCGAAAAGCAAGATGAGGCCAGAGACGAGGTTGTTAATGACATTCTGCAGGCCGAATCCCAAGCCAACCCCGAAGGCGCCCACCAGAATCGTCAGGCGCGTCAAATCGAACCCCAACACGGCCATGGCCGTGAAAAAGCCGAGGACCAGGACCGAGTAATTCACTAGTTTGGAGATGGAATAGTGAAGTCCTGGAGCCAGTTTCACCCGAGAATACACCTCCTCCTCGAGGACGAAGCGCAACAGGCGCGAGACCAGGAACGAGCCCCAGACGGTGCCCCCAAACAAAACGATGTCACCCAGGGAGCCTTTGAAGGAGCCTACCGCCCAAGTGGCCGACAGGGCCTCCCGGACGCACTGGACCAGCGGTGTGCGCAACGATAACGCCTCCAGAACATAGGCCCCCCAGCACAAGATGGCGGCCCATCCCACCAGATCACGTGTTCGCCGACACAGCAGGTCCCGATGGCGTCGGACCAAACCCATCCGCGCCAGGCGGGGGTGGCACAGCGCGCTGGAGAAGAGGCCGTCGATAATGCGCGCCACCGCGTACCAAACCAGGGCCATATACGCGCTTTCCAAGAGGGAATGGCCAAGCACTTTCCCCAGGCTCACGTAGCCCAGCAGGTCCGTCATAAAGGCCAGCACGCACCAGATCAGCACCACTCGGCAGGTTCCCCCAACACGCTGCCGGAATCGGCTTTCCTCCGGCGCGGTTTCAAATCGACCGGGCACGCGCAGCCAAAGGGTAAACAGGGCGGCACCCAACACCTCGGCCAGAAGCAGCAGCCGGGACAAAACCGCCTGGGAGGCCGCGAGCATGCGAATTTGGTCCAGAAAATAGACCGCAGCCAGGACGTTCAGGACTGGCAACAGTCGTTGGTCCAGGAGTCGCCGCACCACCAGGGTCGCCGGGATCAGCGCAACGGCCCCGGAAATGGCCCAAAACAACCGCGGCGCCTGAGGGTGGATCCAACCGCCCGCCAGCAGCGCCAGGAACAGCGCCGTGGCCACCGGCGAATCAAACATCCACGGCTCATGGCTCGCCGCGTCTCCCTCCAACCGGCGCAGGATCCGGCCCGCCGCCATCAGGCCGGCCAGCATCGCCAGAAACAACCCCGCTTGCAGCACCAAGAGGCTGCCCTTTCGTTCCACGTATCCACCCAGCGCTTGCGCCTGGCGCGAAAACGAATGCCGGCTTTGCTCCACGAGGTTTTCCGCCGAGTCTGCCCACACCTTCGGGCTCCAGATCGGGACCCCGTCTCGCACCAACAAGCGGCGCAGGAAGCCATCGAGCCCGCGCTCGATGACATTGAGCGTGTGCCGCGTCCGCCCATCCTGCTCCGCTACCCGGGTTTGCAGGCCCAACACCGCCTTCTGTTGAGCGTCCGCTTGCGCCTGCGTTTTTTCGACCGCCGCCAGGATCCGATCCACCTGGGCCAGCACCTCCGGCGGCAGTTGCGACTCCACCACCGACCGGCGCGTCGCCTGCCAGACCTGCTCCAGTTGACTGAGCCGTGCCCGGTCTTCGTCCAGTTGGGTGACGCGTTTCATCAAGCTGCGTTTCCAGTCCGCCAACTCCTCACTCACCCCCTGCCACTCCCGGTTCAACCGGCGAAGTGTGCCCAGCGAGGGGTTGGATGAGAGCATCTTCGAACTCTCTTCCATCCGCACGCTCGATTCCCGAGTCAGCCCCGGCAGCTCCTGCTGCACCGCCCCCGTGGCCGTGTCATTGGTCAAGTTGCCGTTGATGGACTGCACCGTCGCAAAGGCGGCCTCCGCCTGCGCCGACAATTCCGCCAGCGGTATCGCCGCCACATTGGTGCCTCCACCGCCGGCGGCTACCATCTTGCCGGCGTCCTCCGCCGGTCCTGACGCTCCGGACGCCAGCCGCTCACCGCAGCCAAGCAGCGCCGCGACGCCTGCCGCCAACACCCAGATTCTCAACTGACGGCGTTTTTCTTCAGTCATGGAAAAGTTCGCTTCCGACCTTTGGATCATAAACCTCAAGTCGTCGCGAGCATACTCGCACCGGACCCGACCGGCAAGAACTCCGCGACACCGCTTCAGCGGTTTTCCCCTGCGGAGTTGAGCGGCACCCATCCCGCCGTCCGGGCCTTCCTTTCCCATTGTTGGCTGGTAACAAATGAGTATCCTTCTGAGATGCAAATCCAGAAACGGACCGAACTTGCCGGGGCAGGGGACCGCGACACGACTCGCATGGCCGATCTTCAGCGCCTGGCCGAATCACCGCCGCGGAACCTGAGCAAGCCGCCCTTGCGCCTCGGCCTGTTTGGCATCGGTTTGGACACCTACTGGCCGCAGTTCAAAGGACTGAAAGAGAGACTCGAAGGCTACCTTGGAGTGGTTCACCAACGCCTGGAGCGTGACGGCGTCGAGGTCGTCAACCTGGGCTTGATCGACACCCCGCCCAAGGCGCTCGAGGCGGGGCACCGGTTCCGGCGCGAGGACGTGGACCTCATCTTTCTGTACGTCACGACCTATGCCCTCTCCTCCACCGTGCTGCCGGTGGTTCAGCGAGCCGGGGTGCCGATCATTACGTTGAACCTCCAACCCGAGGCGGCCATTGACTACGCTGCCTTCAACCGCATGGGCGACCGCACGGCGATGACCGGTGAGTGGTTGGCCTATTGCTCGGCGTGTCCCATGCCGGAGATCGCCAACGTCTTCAACCGCGCCCGGGTCAAGTTCCACCAGGTCACCGGCCTGTTGACGCCAGCAGACCCCTGCTGGAAAGAAGTCGATGCCTGGATTAACGCCGCGCGCGTCGCCCAGACCCTGTTTCATAACCGGCTCGGGCTGATGGGCCATTATTACGGCGGCATGCTGGATATTTACTCGGACGTTACCCTACAATGCGCCGTGTTCGGCGGCCACGCCGAGATCCTGGAAGTGGACGAGTTGGCAGCCCTGCGGCGGGAGGTTTCGGAAATCGAGATTCGCGCTCGAGTCTCTCATTTTCATTCGGTCTTCGAGGTCCAACCTGACTGCCCGGCAGCGGAATTAGATCGGGCCGCGCGGACCTCCGTCGCCTTGGATCGATTGGTTGAGGCCCACGATCTCGGATCCCTGGCTTACTATTACATGGGCACCGGCAACGCCGATAATGAAGACGCCATCAGCTCCATCATCCTGGGCAACTCGCTCCTGACGGCTCGGGGTATCCCGGTGGCCGGCGAGTATGAGGTCAAGAATGCCCAGGCCATGAAGATCCTCGATAGCTTCGGCGCCGGCGGCTCCTTCACCGAGTATTACGCCATGGACTTGAACGATGACGTCGTCCTCATGGGCCACGATGGACCGGGTCATATCGCCGTTGCCGAGGGCAAAACCAAGGTGCGTCCCCTCCGCGTGTATCACGGAAAGGTCGGCCGGGGTCTCTCAGTCGAGATGTCCGTCAAGCACGGACCGGTGACCCTGCTTTCCGTGGTGGAAACCACGGAGGGTCGCCTGAAGTTGCTGGTCGCGGAGGCCGAATCGGTTCCCGGCCCCATCCTGGAGATCGGGAACACCAACAGCCGCTACCGTTTTGACATCGGCGCCCGGCGTTTCATCAACGACTGGAACGCCCACGGTCCCGCCCACCACTGTGCGGTCGGGGTGGGCCATCTCGCGCACCAGCTCGAGAAACTGGCTGCGCTGCTCCAAATCGAGTGCGCGCGGGTCTGTTAGCTTAGACCTTCCGATAAAGCGGGCCGAAGCTGGCGCAGGCCCGGAAGTCGGCGCTTTCGAGGTCGGCGGAACCGAACGGGGTCCAGGCCGAGGGGCGGAAGACTTGGGTCTCGCACACGTTGTGCATATACACGGGGATGCGCAGCATCGCCGCCAGCGTGATGAGGTCGGCGCCGACGTGGCCGTAACTGATGGCGCCGTGGTTGGCGCCCCACGCATTCATCACCGAATAAACGTCGCGGAACGGTCCCTTGCCCGTGAGGTTGGGGGCGAACCAATGTGTCGGCCAGGTCGGGTTGGTGCGATCCTCCAGGGCGGTGTAGATCTCCGGGGGCAGGTCCACGACCTGGCCCTCGGCGATTTGGAGCACCGGGCCGAGGCCTTTGACCAGGTTGAGCCGTACCATGGTGGCCGGGAGATTGGCGCGCGTGCCGTAGGAGCTGGAGAAGCCACCGCCACGGAAATACTCATAAATGGCCGGTGGCCAGGTGGTGGCCTCCAGGCAGGCCTTAGCCTCCTGCGGGGTGATCTCCCAGAACGGTTTGAGCGCGGGTTGCCCGCCGCTGGATTGGCGCCCACAGGCGTCCAGGGCGGCGGCCCCGGAGTTGATCAGGTGCAACAGGCCGCCCGCCGCAGCCCCGGTCGGGGCGTGGCCCGTCACGCGCTGAATCGCCTCGGGGCTCCAATACGTGCGCACGTCGGCGAACACCTGGGCTGTGTTGGTCAATAGATGGCCGAACAACATCCCCACGCCGTTAAGCGCGTCGTTCTCGGTCGCTACCAGGTAAGGCTCCCGGATGCCGTTCCAATCGAAGGAGGAATTGAGCATGGCCTCGAAAAAATCCCCGTTGGGAAAGTGGTCGGTCCATTGGCGCTGGCCCTGAAACCCCGCCAGGATGGCGTTGTGGCCCAGGGCCTCCTCGCCAAACCCCAGCTTCGCCAGTCGCGGGTTGCCTACCATCAGGTCGCGCACGATCATGGCGCACTTCACCACAAACTCCCATTCCCCGTCCTTTTGTTTCCGGCTGCGTTTCGCCGTGTTGTAGTCCTTGCCCTCGGGACAGTGCTCCCGGACCCAGGCCAGGGCGCGTTCGAACTCGGCTCCGTCGAAAATCCCTTCTTCCGTGCGCCGGACCAGTTCGGTCATGTCCACACACTCGACGCGCATCCCCAGGCTGTCCTCAAAAAAGTCCTGGTTCACGATGGAACCGGCAATCCCCATCGAAACCCCACCCACCGAAAGGTAGGATTTGCCGCGCATGGTGGCGACCGACAGCCCCGCCTTAACGAACCGCAGGATCCGTTCCCGCACGTCCGCCGGAATGACCGTGTCGCCGGCATCCTGAACGTCCCGCCCGTAGATGGTGAACGCCGGCAACCCCTTTTGGTTATGCGCGGCGCTCACGGCCGCCAGGTAAACCGCTCCCGGCCGCTCCGTGCCGTTGAAACCCCAGATCGCCTTGGGGATCATCGGTTCCATGTCCATNGTCTCCGAGCCGTAACACCAGCAGGGAGACACCGTCAACGAAACCCCCACCCCCGCTTTGCGGAACTGCTCCGCCGCCATCGCCGCCTCCGCGACCCCGCCGATGCACGTATCCGCTAGGACGCACTCCACGGGCAGCCCATTGGAGTGGCGCAGGCTCGACTCGATGAGCCGCGCGGCCGCTTTGGCCATCGCCATCGTGGTCTTTTCCAGTGATTCCCGGACTCCTTTGCGGCGGCCATCGATGGCGGGGCGAATCCCCACCTTGGGCATGTCGCCAATCAGGCGGTTGGTCGGTATGTTGACTTTCATCTTCGGTTGTCTGGTTGTTGCGGGCATAAGCTCAACGTTTCTTCGGATCGTGTCCTCACGCTTCCGTAACCGGAAAACTACCAAACTGTCTGCCCGGTGGGAAGCAGGGAATGATCGTCAACTCTCCCGGAGAACCTGGCGCTGCCGGCCGACCCGGTCGGCTCCGCCGCAGGCCCGTGCGGTCTCGCGTCGGATCTCCGCCGGACCCCCTCACCCCTCGTCGGCCGGGTCGCCCTCGGGCGGCCGCAGTTCGGCTTTGAGCACCGGCCAATAACGGGCCGTATAGACGCCGATCGAGATCAGATTGATCGCCACGCTCAGCCCCTCGAACCCATAGACCACCGGGCCGGGGAGGATCCATGGCCACCCGGTTGGGGCCTGTAAAAAGTAGTAGATCGCGCAAATGGTGGGAAACGAGATGGCCGTGCGGGCCTTTCCCGACCAATTGGCCTTCGCGTCCACCGAATGCAGGGCGCCCAGCGAGCGGAGGAACGACACCCATTGGTCCCGCAACAGGAACAGGATCGCCAGCACCAGCAGGGCGCGCGCGTGGTTGTGCTGCCCCACCCGATCTGCCAGATACACCAGCGTCGGAAAGGCCGTCAGATAAAATACCTTGTCCACCATCGGATCGGCATAGCTCCCCAGGCGCGAGGTAACCCGGAATTTCCGGGCCAGGTAGCCGTCAAGCAAATCAGTGATCGCGGACAAGATCATGGCTCCGAAGGCGACGGCGAACCACAACTCCGGTACCGGGTGCCCACTAAAAACACTGAGCCCCAGGAACAGAAATATCAGCGGCACGCGCGCCAGCGTCAAACCCTGCACGAAATAGAACTTGAGCCGTCGCGCTCGGTCGCTCGGGTTGCTCATGGGAGTGTCACTTGAGCTCCGGCCACAGCGGTTCCAAGTCCGGATCGCGGAGGGCCTGGTTCTTCATTTCCCCCGGATCACCGAGTCCGAAGGCCTTGCGCAGCCAAATCCGGGCCTGGTCGAGGCGGCCCAATTGGCACTCATAGCAGGCCAGGTTGTAGCGCATGGTGGCGCTCAGCGGGAAGCTGTCCACCACCCGCAGGAGGTTGTCCCGCGCCTCCTGCGTGCGCTTGAGTTCGTGCAGGCAATACGAACGGTTGAACCACCCCGCCGGTTCGTTGGGCGCCACCTGGATCATCGCGGCCGCCGCCTCCAGCGCGCCGCTCCAATCCCGCAGGGACGTCAGGATTTCCCAGCGCAGGGCAAGCACCGCCGGATGGGTTTGCAGCTCCGCAGCCACCAGCCCCAATTCTACTTGCGCTTCCGCGAGATCGCCCAGTTCCGCCCAACCCTCCGCGGCTCGCAGGTGAAAACTGTCGGGTGGCTCGATGGCATTCATGGCTGCGGGCTTTCAGTGGTGGCACGCGGGTGCCGGGCCTGGAAGGCCTCCACGCACTCATGCACCGAGGAAAAGAAGCTTTCCCCACCGATCTCGTTCGTCAGGCCAATGCGGTCCAGCACCGCGCGGAGCGGACGATTGGTGTGTGCAAATTTGAGGGCAATGCCCTGGCTCTGCAGTTCGTGGTCGAGCGTGTGCAGGGCCTCCGCCGCCGTGGCGTCGATGTCCGTGATGGCCTGCGCGTCGAGAAGAAACCACTCGGTGGGCGAGGGGCTTTGCGCGATGAGCAACCGCACCCGGCTGACGAAGTGGGCCGCATTACAAAATACCAGCGGCGCGTAAAAACGGTAGGTGAGCAATCCCGGGATGCTCTGCGTGGGGGTGGCCGGCCCGGCCCCCAGGTCATGGAAACCTTGGCCGGGCACTTCGCGTAGGACGGCGTCGGGCGGATGCGAGATCCGGTTGATCAGGCCGAGCAACGACAAACCGACCCCCAACAGGATGCCCGGCACCACCCCCATGGCCAGCACTGCCAGGGCGGTCAGCGCCGCCAGCATGCCGCTGCCGTGATACACCTGGTAGAGCCGTGCCAGCACAGGGAGTTCGATCAGCCCGAAACCCCCATAGATCAGAATGGCCGCCAGCGCCACCGCCGGGAGCCGGGCCATCACCGGGGTGAGGAAGAGCAGAAACAGGGCGAGGCTTCCTGCCGCGATCAGGGCCGAAACCTGACTCTTGCCGCCGGCCGAGTCGTTGATCGCCGTCCGGGATTGGCTGCCCGTCACCGAGAACCCTTGAAACAGCCCCGTGGCCACATCGGCTATCCCCAACGCCGTCAGTTCCTGGTTGGCGTTGACTTCATAGCCGTTCTTGGCGGCAAAAGCCCGCGCCAGCAGGATGCCCTCGGTATACGTCAGCAAGGCGATGCCCATGGCGGCGGGAAACAGTGTGCGGATATCGTGCCAGCCGACTCCGGGCCAGCCCGGACGCGGCATCCCTCCGGGGAACGACCCCACCACCGCTACGCCATGGTGTTCGAGGTCCAAGGCCACCGACGCCCCCAACGCGACCAGGAACAGCGCCAGCGCCGGGGGCACGCGCGGGACCAACCGCCGTAGCAGGAACAACAGCGCCAGCAGGACCAGCCCCAGCGTCAGCGTGGGTCCATGGGTTTCCCCCAGTCTCCCTGCCAGTTCCGCGACCCGCGGGAAAAACTCGGAGTTGCTCAGCTTAATCCCAAACAGCTTGTCGAGCTGAGACCCCATCAGAATCAGCGCCGCCCCGGTCATGTAGCCAATCAAAACCGGTTTCGACAAGAAATCTGCCACCGCGCCGATCCGGAATCGTCCCCCCAACACCAGCAGCAGCCCGGTGAGCAGGGCGAGCATGGAGGCCAGCGCGGCCGCTTGGGCCGGGTTGCCCCCTGCCAGCGGGGCGATCGCGCTGGCAATCAGCAGGGATATAGCAATATCCGGGCCGACGATGATTTGCCGTGAGCTGCCGAACAACGGATACGCCAGCAGTGGCACCAGGGCCGCGTAAAGCCCATGTTGCGGCGGGATCCCCATCAGCCCCGCGTAGGCGACTACCGAGGGGATCATCACCAGGCACACGCTGATCCCCGCCCAGAGATCCGATATGAGCCAGGCCGCCTGGTAATTCCGGAACAGCAACAACCCCGGCGCCCAGCGGGTCAGTCCGGCGGGGGTGGGGGCGGGTGGG
>TBL_comb47_HYPODRAFT_10001532_pt1 | contig 29931 bp, 25 predicted proteins | sample TroBogypolimnion_40_FD_10682 | JGI IMG/M metagenome (IMG submission 10682) | reverse complement strand
AACAAGAAAAAGCTTGGTTACGGCGAATCGGTGGGCAAGATGATGTGCAACTCCTCTTTTCGCAAGAAAGTCGCCAAATACCTTGGGATAGAAGCCTCGAAAATTGTGTTTGCCCATCCGGAACTCAGCATTGCTGCGGCCTGCTACGATAAAAGGGTGCCATTCACCGTCCACGTAGGGATTGGCACGGATGTGCTTGATCAGCACTTCTGGTTCGACGGATGCGCCAAAGGCGGATGTTCCGGCAGGGATTTTTTGATCTATACCCGGGAAGTTTCCAAATTGATGCAGGGAGGGGTCATTCTGAATGTTGGAAGTGCAGTGACGGGTCCGGAAGTGTTCCTGAAAGCAGCCTCGATGGTGGGAAATGTGAATCAAACCCCCAATGACATCCTGACAGCCAATTTCGACCTGCGTCACTACAATCCCGAGACTGCCACCAACGAATCTACCATCGGCTATTATTTCAGGGACCAGAAAAGCATCGTCACCCGTATACCGCAGGCATATGGAGGCAAGGGATTCTACATCGAAGGAAACCAGATCCAGACCATTCCCTATCTCTATCAGCAAATCATCCAACTACTTTAGCTCACTTTAGTCACTTCTATTACAATAACTAAACCAACAATTCATGAATTTAGTACTAACCTCGCTGGATTGGTTCATCTTTTCCATCGTTATCATCGGGAGTCTCTCTTTCGGTCTGATCATGGCCTACCGGAAGAAGGCCAGCAAAAACAGCTCCAACTTTTTTCTGGGCGGAAGAAGGCTTGGCTGGCCGATTGTAGGAGCCTCCATGTTTGCCACCAACATTGGGGCAGAGCACCTGGTGGGCCTTTCTGGAGATTCCTATCGTTACGGATTGAGTGCGGGTTCTGTCGAGTTGACCACTGCCATCACACTTGGATTTGCCTGTGCCATACTGTACCCCTATTACATCAAGAATAAAATCTTCACGATACCTGAATTTCTGGAAATCAGGTATGACCGTCGTGCACGAACCTTTTTCTCGGGTTTGATGTTGGTGATCAGCGTGATGACAAAACTAGCTTTCACCCTTTTCGCCGGGGCGCTGGTACTGAACAGCATTCTTGGCTGGAACATCATGACTACCATATTTATCATCGGAATAGCCGTAGCCACTTTCACCATCATTGGAGGGTTTACGGCGGTAGCCTATACCGACACCATCCAGGTCTTTGTCATCCTGATAGGCGCTTCCACGATGCTTTTCTTCGGATTGGACAAGATTGGCGGCTGGCATGGTCTGATGGAAAAAGTTCCCCAAATGATGAAGATTTCCAAACCCATCGATGATCCGGTCTACCCCTTCTGGGGAATCCTTGCCACGGCATTCTATGCGGGTATTTTTTATTGGGGGATCGACCAGGTCAATGTGCAACGGGCGCTATCCGCCAAGGACTTGCACAATGCCCGTTGGGGTGCCATGCTGGCAACGACACTGAAACTCTTGCCCATCTTTATTTTTGCACTTCCGGGCGTCATCGCTTTTGCACTCTTCCCCAATGAACTGCAGGGAGAGGGCACTAAACAGACCTTTGTTTTGTTGCTGAATAAATTGCTTCCGACCGGGGTGAGAGGACTCTTGCTGGCTTCCCTTGCAGCTGCATTGATCAACTCGCTCATTGCGGTACTGAATTCGGTGTCGACTTTGGTGGTCAGGGATTTTGTACTGGAGTTCAAGCCGAACATTACAGAGAAGAAGCAGGTTACCCTCGGGCGGTATGTGATTGTTTGCGTGACCTTGCTTGGACTTGGAGCCGCCTACCTTGTCTACAAAAATGATGAAGGATTGTACAAATACCTCCAGACCATCTCTGCCTATCTCGTCGTTCCTGTCTTCCCGGCAATCTTCTTTGGGATCGTGAGTAAAAAAGTGACCATGAAGGGGGCCATGGCATCTGTCCTGGTGGGAGTTGTTCTTGCGACCATCTTTGTAGTGGATCAATTGATGGGAGCCGATGTCGGCAAGCAGATCTTTCCGATCCTGCACCACAAGATGACCCTAAACTTCGGCTTCCGCGGACTCTGGGCCGAGATGCTGATTACAGCGGTACTTTTTGCCGTCTCATCCTTCACGGAAAAAACGGCTCCCGAAAAACTGGAGAAGACCACCATCAACTATGCCAAGGGTGTGGCACCTTTTGAAGGGTTGTCGGATTGGCGCTTGCATTGGAGTCTTCTGGCAGTCGTCACCTTATCCCTGTATGTTTGGTTGAGTTAGCAAAAAATTACTAAAAGCTGGATTCCCCCTTGTTGTGTTTAATTGGATGCATCAAGGGGGATTTTCATTTCCACGATTTTGATCTTAAGCAGAAAACCCGCTGATTAGTGACCGGCATGCTGAAAAGCAGGAAAAAGATACCGGAATATCCGCTGTTTCAATGGTTTTCTACCCGGAATAAACGTATTTTTGACCTTTCTGTAGCATTGGATTTGTTCATTCAAAACTGAATGGCAATCTGAGTGGAAAGTACATGCAGATGATATTTATCTGATTTTCTTGCGGTTCAGGGCAGAAGTGTAAAATGCATCTATCTGTTAATCAGTGATTTTGCTATAATATATTGGCCGATATTTTATAACCAATTAATCCAGACAACCATGAACAAAAATTCCGGGTTCCGCATTTCAGTAGCACTCGTTGTCTTCCTTCTGATCGGGATCAACTGCCATAGTCAATCCAACAACAGGTTGACTAACTGGCCCAAAATATCCAATGAGACCAAGCCCTGGAGCCGGTGGTGGTGGATGGGAAGTGCCGTGGACGAGTCCAATCTGACCGATTTGATGGTCAAATATGGGCAGGCAGGTTTTGGCGGACTGGAAATCACCCCCATTTATGGAGCCGTGGGTTTCGAAAAAAAATACCTCTCCTATCTTTCGCCTGAGTGGATGCGGATGCTGGACGTTTCAGTTCGCGAAGCGAAAAAAAACGGAATGGGAATTGATATGAATACGGGTACAGGATGGCCCTTCGGTGGTCCTCAGATCACACTTCCACTGGCTGCCGCCAAAATGGTGATACAAAGATATTCTCTGAAAAGCGGTATGAAATTCATGGAGCGGATCGTTCCATCCGATCCAAAACAGCGCGAAGCAGGCGTTCAGCTTCAGTGTGTCACTGCCTATGGTCCCGATCGGAGAATCAAGGATCTCACCCTACTTGTCAAGTCGGATGGGACGCTGAACTGGCCGGCCCAAAAAGGGGATTGGGAAATTTATGCTGCATTTTGCGGGAAAACCCTCCAGACAGTCAAACGGGCAGCTCCAGGGGGTGAAGGGCTAACTTTTGACCACTTCTCGAAGGCGGCAGTCAATGTTTACCTTTCACGCTTTGATTCAGCCTTTCAAAATGACAACCACGGGGTCCACTCTTTTTTTAACGATAGCTATGAGTTGTTTGGAACCAACTGGAGTGCCAATGTTTTTATGGAATTTTTGAACAGGCACTTTTATTCCCTGCAACCCTACCTGCGGGAATTGGCAGAAAAAGAGCCCAAAACAGATATTTCCCGAAGGGTGCAGTGCGACTACAGGGAGACCATTTCCGACATGTTGCGTGAAAATTTCACGGAAACCTGGACCAGGTGGGCACACGGCAAAGGCAGTCTCACACGCAACCAGGCCCATGGTTCACCGGGCAATCTGCTGGATCTTTATGCCACTGTCGACATTCCGGAATGTGAGACTTTTGGCAGCAGCCATTTCTCGATTCCCGGATTGCGGCGTGACAGCTCCGATGTTCGGAACGTTGATCCGGATCCGGTGATGATGAAATTTGCCTCCTCAGCGGCACATGTTTCGGGTAAAAGGATCACCTCCAGCGAAACCTTCACCTGGTTGGCTGAACATTTCAGGGTATCTCTTTCCCAATGCAAACCTGAGGTGGAACAGGCATTTTTGTCGGGAGTCAACCATGTTTATTATCATGGTACCGCTTACTCCCCGGCGGAAGCAGGTTGGCCGGGATGGCTTTTCTATGCTTCCGTCAACTTTTCACCTTCCAATACCTTTTGGCCGCACATCAGCGGACTGAACGAATACATCACCCGTTGCCAGTCTGTCCTGCAAACCGGAGTGCCACGCAACGACCTGCTGGTCTATTGGCCGATTTACGATATTTGGATGGCTCCGGATACGCCGGACCTGCAGCTTACCATTCATTCGATCAACAAATGGCTCTATCCGACACCTTTTTGCAAGGATGTGAAGGCCTTGATGAAAAGAGGTTACTCACTCGATTTCATTTCCGACAGACTGTTGAATGGCATCTCTGTCAAAAATGGTGTAATCACGACAAATTCGGGCAGCACCTACCGGGCACTTGTCGTGCCGGCAGCAAAATACATGCCGGTGGCAACGCTTCAGCGATTGGTGGAATTAGCCAGAAACGGGGCCGAAGTAGTATTTCAAAAGATGCCCGAGGAGGTCCCCGGCTTGATGAATCTTGAAGCGCTCAAAAAGCAGCAGGTGGAAACCATAAAGTGTTTGCAGTTTTCTGCCGTAACAGACAGCATCAAGGCAACGAAGATGGGAGATGGCGAAATTTTGCTGGCAGAAAATCTGGAAGCCGCACTCGCATGGAAAACGATCAACAGGGAGCAGCTTGTGGATGCAGGACTTGGCTACATTTGCAGGAAGAGTGAATCAGGAGTTTATTACTATTTGGTGAATCATTCCGCGGAAGCGGTCGACCAGTTTCTGCCCCTGAACGAAAGAGGGAGCTCTTGTCTGCTGCTCGATCCCCAAAATGGTGAAACTGGAATAGCGCAAACGAAACTGGAAAATATGGTCCTGAGGGTCCGCATTCAGCTACAACCGGGAGAGTCCATTTTTGTACTGGTCTCTGCCGCCAAATTATCGGCTGAAAATTGGAAATACTTGGGAAAACCAAAGACTCCTGAAACAATTGCAGGTCCATGGGACCTTCGGTTCACTGACGGGGGTGCAGTACTTCCGGCTCCTGCCGAACTTCGTCAATTGGTGTCTTGGACCGCTCTTCCGGATACTTCAGCCAGAAATTTCTCCGGTTCGGCCAGATACGCTGCCACTTTTAATTTGACAGGGAGTCTCGCAGGTGAATATCTGCTCAGTCTTGGCAAGGTGTGCGAGAGCGCCCATGTTTGGATCAACGGGAAGGATGCCGGAATAGTATGGAGCATTCCTTTCTGCACCAGGATCAGAAAATTTCTCAAACCGGGAAGCAACAGCATAGAGATTGAGGTGGCCAACCTGATGGCCAACCGCATCCGGCAAATGGATCAGCAAAAGGTTACCTGGCGCAATTACCACGAAATTAATTTTGTAAACATAGATTACAAATCGTTCGATGCATCGAACTGGAAGCCTATGCCTTCCGGTTTGCTTGGACCTGTCGTCATCACTCCTTTCCAGCTGAATTGAAGTTTCCATCCTTGTCCTAATATTTTCCGGTTTTCCGGATCGTCCGGAAATAAAAAAAATTGAAACATGAAATTGATCCTATCCTTTTTTTTGATTTGTAATTTGGTCATTTGTGTGCAGGCTCAGAAAATAAATGATGCCACCACGCCCCTCCATTTGATTCAACCTGCCTATGAGACACCATATGGCAAACCGGATGAAAAGCAGATCATCGGCGTGCTGGATAGAATTTTCAACTATCTCAGCCAGTCAACCCCTGCTGCTCTGATCAACAAGGTGACAGGGGAGGAGATTACCAATTATTCAAAAATTGACGAAAATACCATCTTCAAACCCGGCGATTTTCGATTGGTCAGTTACGAATGGGGAGTCACCTATGCCGGAATGCTGCTTGCCTCTCAGGCTACCGGTGATCCCAGGTATGCCGCCTACACCAGGAGTCGGTTGAAATTCCTGTCTGTGATCCGTCCTGCATTTTTGAAACTGGAGGAGCGGCGGCCCGAGTTGCGTCACGTGATGTACCGTACACTCCATCCGCAGGCACTCGATGATTGCGGAGCCATCTGTGCGGCCATGATCAAATTGCAGCGACAGGGTTTCGACGGGAATCTCAAACCGATGATTGAGGGATACATGGACTACATCACCAACAAGGAGTTCCGTTTGAAGGACGGTACGCTGGCGCGGAACCGTCCGCAACCCAATTCACTATGGCTGGATGACCTTTTTATGGGCGTTCCTGCACTGGCCCAAATGGGTAAGTTGACAGGTGAATCGAAATATTACGACGATGCTGTCAAACAGGTCCTCCAGTTTTCTGAACGAATGTTCAACAGCGAGAAGGGCCTCTTCATGCACGGCTGGATCCAGGGCATGAATGAGCACCCTCAGTTTCACTGGGCACGAGCCAACGGATGGGCAGTCATGACCATGGTGGAGCTACTGGAGGTGCTTCCCCAAAACCACCAGGGGCGCGGCCAGGTGATGGAGCAGCTGCGCAAACACACACATTCGCGGACTGGCGAATTTCCAGTCGGATAAGGGATTCTGGCATCAGTTGTTAGACAAAAATGATTCTTACCTGGAGACCTCTGCAACGGCCATTTATACCTACGCCATTGCCAGGGCCATTGACCGTGGATACGTGGATGGAAAAGTCTATGGACCGATGGTCTGCCTCGCATGGAATGCAGTTGCCAGCAAGGTGAACGAAAAAGGAGAGGTGGAGGGTACCTGCGTAGGGACAGGAATGGGATTTGATCCGGCGTTTTACTATTACCGGCCCGTGAATGTATATGCCGCCCATGGTTATGGACCCGTTTTGCTCGCCGGGGCAGAAATGATTGAACTGTTGAAAACACACCGGATCGAAATCAACGATAGCTCCCTGCAACTTTTGGATAGCAAGTAGCAATTGCAGTTATGCCTAAAAAATGTTTGAAATGAGAAATGCCTTTTTACTGTCCATAGCCTTTCTATTCCTGAATTTCCTGGCATCAGGGCAAACCGTAGACTTTCATTCCTGGGCTTCGACTCCTCCGATGGGTTGGAACAGTTGGGATTGCTATGGGCCTACCGTGACAGAAAACGAAGTCAAAGCCAACGCGGATTACATGGCCGCTCACCTGAAAAAATTCGGGTGGGAGTACATCGTCATCGACATCAGGTGGTATGTTGACAACGACAAGTCACATGGCTACAACGAAAAAGATCCCGTATTCGTGATGGATGAATATGGGCGCTTCCTGCCGAGTACCGCCAGATTTCCCTCGGCAGCCAATGGAAGCAGGATTTAAACCCATGGCCGATTATCTTCACAGCAAAGGATTGAAATTTGGGATTCATATCATGCGAGGAGTTCCAAAAGAGGCAGTAAAGAGGAATACTCCTATTTTTGCCACCTCGTTCAAGGCGGCGGATATTTACAATACAGACCTACTTTGCAAATGGCTGAAGGATATGTATACGGTCGATTGTACCAAACCTGGGGCACAGGAATATTATAATTCACTCTTTGACTTGTATGCCTCCTGGGGACTGGATTTCGTGAAAATTGATGATCTCACGAGGCCTTATCATCGGGGAGAGATTGAATTGATCCGCAAAGCCATCGACAGAACCGGTCGCAAAATTGTGCTGAGTACTTCACCCGGAGAGACACCCATGGCCGATGCTGGCCACATCCAATCCAACGCCAACATGTGGCGGATTGTGGATGATTTGTGGGACAACTGGAAGCAGGTGAAGGAAGAATTTGAAGTGTGCGACCGTTGGTCGGTCCACTCCGGTGACGGCCATTTCCCGGATGGCGATATGTTGCCGCTGGGGCACATCGGTCTTCGCGCCGAGCGTGGAAACGACCGCATGAGTTCACTCACGAAAGATGAACAGTTGACAGTGATGACCCTTTTTGCCATTGTTCGTTCACCCCTGATGTTTGGTGGCAACCTTCCCGACAACGACGAATTCACCTTGAAGCTATTGACCAACCGGGATGTGTTGTATGTGAACCAGCACAGCTCGGGCAATAGGCAGCTTTTCAGCCATGACGGGAAAATCGCCTGGACGGCCACTGATCCCAAAACGGGAGACACATTCTTGGCGTTATTCAATGCCTCGGATCCTGTCTCCTCGACTGCTGCATTGGGTGAGAAAATAGCCGTTGATCTTGGCCAACTTGGATGGAACGAAGTCTACAGCATCCGGGATTTGTGGTCGGGTAAAATGCTTGGGAAATTTTCGAAAGCGTTTTCACCGCTTATCAGGGCTCATGCCTGTGGACTCTACCGGATCACAAGAAAGAATTGAGACCGGGAAGACAGGTAGACTAGGAAGACTGGGATGACTGGTTGGAAAAAATAAGCGTTAAGTGTGATGGACTGGGGTGACTTAGGGAATAAACATTTTCGACCAAGATGATTTGATGGTGAGAATCCTACCCCGGGGTTGCAGAGGAAATAAAAGCAGCCTCCGTGCAGAAATTTTGAAAGTAGGAGAATTGCATGGGATTGGACGGAAAGTACACAAGTTGAGGGAAGAGTAAAAAATGTTGCGATTTATAATTGTCAGTCAAACACAAACAAATGATGAAAAATGCCAAAATAATCCTCTTACTGGTTGAGGTATTGCTATCAGCAGGGTGGACCGAAGCCCAAATTCTTCCTTCCCAAAAGGAGATCATGGATAAAATGGTACTTGCTAATTCCTATTTCATGAAAAAATGGCCGGATCCCGGTCAGGTCATTGTCAACGACAAAACCCGTCCCAGTCATATCTGGACACGCGCAGTCTATTACGAAGGTTTGATGGCTCTTTACCATGTAAATCCTGACAAGGCCTATTACGATTATGCCATAGCCTGGGGCGATTCACACCAGTGGGGACTGAATGGAGGTATCCAAACCAGGAATGCCGACAACCAATGCTGTGGGCAGACCTATCTGGATCTATGTGCCATCGATAAAAAACCCGAACGAATCAGGGATTTAAAGGCATCTATTGATCTGATGCTGGCTTCTGACAAGGTCGACGACTGGACCTGGATTGATGCCCTGCAAATGGCCATGCCTGTGTTTGCAAGACTAGGCGTTGTCTACAAGGACAATCGTTATTTCGAGCGGATGTACCAGATGTACAACCACAGCAAGACCGTGCAGGGCGGGAAGGGACTTTACAATCCAAAGGATCACCTGTGGTGGCGTGACAAAGATTTTGTGCCTCCCTACCGGGAACCAAATGGTGAAAATTGCTATTGGTCCAGGGGAAATGGGTGGGTTTTTGCCGCCCTCGTCAGGGTATTGGAAGCATTGCCCAAGGATGCACCCCACCGCAAAGAATATCTTCAGACTTTTAAAGAAATGGCAAAAGCGTTGGTTCCAATCCAACGAAACGATGGCTACTGGAACGCAAGCCTGCATGATTCATCCAATTTTGGGGGTAAAGAACTGAGCGGAACAGCACTTTTTGCCTACGGAATGGCCTGGGGTATCAACAACGGCTTTCTGGGTAAAAGGAGGTATCTGCCAGTTGTACTGAAGGCATGGAATGCGATGGCAAAAGAGGCGGTACACGAAAATGGATTCCTTGGCTACGTTCAGGGAACCGGCAAACAACCATCCGACAGTCAGCCAACTTCCTACGATCGGGTGCCAAATTTTGAGGACTTTGGACTCGGTTGCTTCCTGTTGGCGGGAAGCGAGGTCTATCAGCTTAAATAGTAATGCTTTGACATATCATGGTTGTTTATTCCCGGCGCTGCATTCATAGCACCATTCGATGGACTGCCGGAGCAACTTTCGGTAGCTGGCCAGCCGATAAGTGGGTGTATCATGACCGCTTTGCAATGTCACCACCCGGGCCTTGCCATATTGCTTGGTCCATCCAATGACTGGGGTACTGGATTTTTCATCCGTTGTCAGCAGCGTTTCCACACCAGGTTCAACATAAAAGCCTTTGTAGGTCTCATCATAAACATCAAAATCCTTCACCCCTCTTGTCACCGGATGCCTCTTTGCAGAAATTTTTATCCTGAAATGCAGATCATGCAGATAGGTACTGGCCGGATACTCCTTGCCCTCCAAAACCGTTGGTTTGTGGAAATATTTTCCACCCACGATGTGTGCATACTCCGGCCATTCGTCAAAGGCACAAATACTGTGGTGAAGTACCACGAGGGGTTTGCCATCCCTGATGCAATCCGCCAACATTTTTTTCTGCTCCGGTGTAATTTGCTGCCACATGTGGTAAAAGACCAAAACATCGTAATTTGCCCTGTTTTCGGGAAGAAATTGGTCGAAGGCAGCAGGAAACTCAATCACCTGATGTGAGATGTTTTTTCCAAGGCCGTTCAGCATTTCGTCGAATGAGGTTTTGTCGTAGCTGTGGCCACCTGTTACCACCAAAATCCTAATGTGTGTTCTGGCGATGGCTTCTCCCTGGAAAAGGCCGAAAGAGGCGAGGGCAACTATCGACCATGTAAAAAATTTTCTCATACCTGAAATTTTTGACAGATTTCAAATATACACATATTCAGTGACTTGATAAAATATGTTGACTGATTTATCTCATTTGATAAGTTTTCGGAATTGGAATTTCCTTGCCAAATAAACATTCTGAAGGGCAGTGCGTAAATAACATTATGTTAGTTAAACTATAAAATGTTTATTTTTGACGAAGATGATTCCATTGATGGAGCTGCATCGGCAAATTTCAATTGGGATAAAAGATTTAGTAATGGTACTGTAAAATTTCGAATGTATGATTTCTTCCATAATACCAACCAATGAGGCCAAAAATGCTGAGGTATCGGCAAATGGTTCGAAGACAGAAAATTTGTTTGAAAAGTCATTGGATGAATTGGCCTTGCTGGCCTCCAGAATATTTGAAGTACCAATTGCTGCGTTGCATTTCATGGATGGGATCAGTTTGCGGTACAATACCAGCACAGGTTTGAAAGTTCGTGAAGTGTCTGTTGAAAACTTATTGTCTTTGTTTTCCATCCTTCAAAGTGAAAATGTAATTCAGGTTCCGGATACCAGAAAGGATGAACGGCTGGGCAACCATTTGCTGGTTGCTGATGAACCAGGCATCCTATTCTATGCTTCGGCACCAATTCGCGCTTCTGACGGAATGGCCGCCGGGACGCTGATACTGATGGATCATCAACCCCGCAGGCTCAATCCAGCGCAACTGGAAATCATGAAATTATTGGCCACACACTCCTCATCACTTGTGGAATTACGTCGGGAAGCAAAGTGTTTGGAAAATACGCTCCGGGGGCTGGAGGAACGCAATGCGGGAATGGAGGTATTCTGCCATCAGGCTGCGCATCATCTCAAATCCCCCCTTTGCACGATCTCGATGATGACCGAGTTGTTCCGGGAGCAATATTCCGGACAGATGGATGAGGAAGGGGTAGAATTGTTGGAAACCATCAATGAAGCCACCAGTCAGCTTGCCAGGGAAGTGGATGAAATTTTGAACACTCGGAGTAAGAATTGAAACGGACAAAGTCAAAGGTTAAGGCGGGCAAGATAATTCCCATATAATCGAATCTGCCTTATTCTTAATCTTTTGTTAATTGATCAGAATCATGGCGTTTGGGTTGGGGAAGAATCTTTACCTTTGTGGCATCCTCCCACGTAGGCTAAAATCGTTTTTCAGTCGATGGTATTCATTAAATTTGAAAGGCAAGATGATAACTCCAATAATTCCGGAAGATGATGTGAAAAGGGTGGAAGCCCTGAAAGCCTATTCCATTCTGGATACCTTGCCTGAAGAGGAGTTTGACGACATTACCTACCTGGCCTCACAGATTTGCCAAACGCCGGTTTCACTGATCAGCCTGATCGACGACAAGCGGCAATGGTTCAAATCACACCATGGCATCGAGGCAACCGAAACACCGAGAGAGATTGCCTTTTGTGCCCACGCCATCCTTGAAAAGGATCAGCTTTTTATCGTCAATGATTCCAGGCAGGATCTTAGATTTCACGACAATCCGCTCGTAACCGGCGATCCTCACGTCATTTTTTATGCAGGGATGCCTTTGGTCTCGGCAGATGGTTATTCTTTGGGCACGCTTTGTGTCATTGACCACAAGCCGCGGAATTTGGAAGAACCACAAATCAAGGCACTCAAGGCGCTATCTGCTCAGGTAGGCCGGCTTTTCGAATTGCGTAAAAAATCTTATCAGCTCGAAGCAACCGTCAGTGAACTGGCCAACCAAAATGTGATGCTTGAAAAATTTGCGGGGATTGCAGCGCATGACATTAAATCGCCCCTCAGTAACATCGTGATGATGTCTGAGTTGTTTGAAGAACAATATGCAGATCAGCTGGATGAAGTTGGGCGGGATCTCCTGAAAATGATCGGTTCCTCCAGCCTTAAACTCACCAAATTGATTGATGGCATCCTGTTCTACAGCCGACATTCCAGAATGCTGCAATCCTCCAGGGAGGAATTTAGCCTTCAGCAGTTGATCAAGGAGATTTTGCCGCTGGTAGATTCCGCAAATGTGGTGCAATTTCGTATATTCCCTGATGATGACATTTTATTTACTCCAACAAAATAGCAGTAGAACAAATTTTTCTAAACTTGATTACCAATGGAATCAAGTACAACAAGGAGAAGCATCCCATCATTTCGATCCGTATTGAAGATGGAAAGCTGGAGACAAAAATTAATGTGGCAGACAATGGTCCGGGGGTGCCTGAACCGTTCAGGGAGAAGATTTTTGAGATTTTTGAAACTGCAGGAGATTCAGATAAATTCGGAGAAAAAGGGAACGGGATTGGTCTTGCCACAGTCCAAACACTTGTGAAGGGATTGGGTGGAGAGATTCATTTGGTATCGGGTGAAACAGAGGGGGCAAATTTCGAATTTACGTTAAAAAAATAGTTGGGCTGCAACATAAAAAATCCCTTCTGCGATGCGTTTCATCAAAGCAGAAGGGATTTTTTAATTCCTGATAAGGCATACATTTCTATTCCAACCCCGGCTTGTTGCCGAAATGCCCTTTGCCCATTTTCATTTTACCCTTGAAGAGTTCTAATTTCAGGCGTTGCTCGTCTGATAGCTGAGCCCTCATTTCAAGCCTGTGCCTGGTCTGGATTTTGGCCATTTCGATTCGAATGCCACCAATTTTCTCGATGTTTTTGTTGATGGCGGCAAAATCTGGTTTTTCTGCCGAGAGGAGTGTTTTTTGGTGGGCTTCGGCTTCGCCCAGTTCATTCCTGAGTGGCAGCAACAATTTTTGCGTAGCCATCGTACTTACCTTGAAGGACTCCTTCTGGGCATCCGTAAGATTTAATCCGTTCATGCCATTTTTGAACTCTTTGACCTTCAACCCAAGCTGTGGTTTTCCGTGAAAGGTCTTTACTCCATTATCCTCTGTTTGGGCGATCAAAATGACTGACAGACTCATCAGCATCACCAGCATAAAAATTTTTGTTCTCATGACTTCTATTTTTTAAATCTGTAAGGTAAAACTTTACTAAAACTGATTTTTAGATAGGGGAAGGGGGCAAAGGTTAAGCGCCCCTGCCGGCATTTAACAAAGTTTAATGATCGCAGACTTGAAACGTGTGTAAATTCTTGTCACATGAGTCCAGATTTATTGCCCGATCTTGTTCATGGCTTCCCTGATTTTATTCAGAAAAACAGGAACTGTCGCTCTGGGATCGCCATCGCCGAGGGTTTCCAGGGGAAGGTATCCACGGTAGTGAGATTCCCTGATCATTTCCATCAAGTTATCCAGGTCAGTTTTCTGCTCCTTGCCATTAACGTACAGCGATTCCTTCAGTTGCCAGTTGACGGTGTAGGGAATGGCTTTGGCGATTTCCCGGTAGGGATCACCGGTGCGGAAGCTGCCGATGTCGAGTATCAATCCGCACCAGTCGGAGTCAATTTGCCGTAGGATTTCGATGGCCTGATCGGCGGTTTTGATGAAGTCGTTGTGATTTTGGATGGCAACCACCACCCCGTGGTCCTTGCCAAAATCCACACAGATTTTCATCGCTGCTACTACCTGGGATACTGCCTGCTCCCTGGTCAGACCCTTTGGATCCGCCGGACCTGAAAAGACCCGCAGCACGGGTGCCCCCAGTTTTTCGGCCGCCAGAATCCATTTTTTGACCAGTTCAATACTTGCGGCCCTTTTCTGGGGATCAGGATCGGTAAAATCGTTGCGGACACCTGTTCCGCTGATTTCCACACCAAGCAGGAAGGCTCTCTGCCGGATGTGATACAAATAGTCATCTGAAGGAACTTCCGGGTAACCGGGAAAATAATAGGCCGTCAGATCAACCGCATCAATCTGGTTTTGCGCACAGAATTCGAGCAGTTGATCCAGGTTCATCTCCCCGCTCAAAAGGGGCTTGTTGAAGGAGAAGGCATTCAGGCTGGTTTTGAGCCTTCCCGGCAGGTTTTTATACGCTTTCCCTTTGGATTGCGTGGAAACCACTGTAAAAATCAATAGTAGCAGGCTTATTAGCCAATAAATATTTCTCTTTTTCATCTTCACCCTTTTTTTCGTTCCACACCCAATATCTAACATATAACTCCTGACTCATATCTCATATCTCATGGCTTATCTCTTATATCTCATGGCTTATCTCTTATATCTCATCAAATCACCGTACTCATCAACAACACCGTAACAATTCCCACTATACCGATGGTAGATTCCATCAAGGTCCAGGTTTGGAAAGTCTGTTTGACATTCAGTCCAAAATACTCCTTAAACATCCAGAAACCCGAATCGTTGAAGTGCGACCACATCACACTGCCTGCACCGGTTGCGAGCACCATCAGTTCGGGTGAGACACCTGTTTGCTGCACGATTGGGAACATGATGGGGGCGGTGGTGAGGGTGGCAATGGTTGCCGATCCGATGGCCAGCCGGAAGATGGAGGCAACCAAAAATGCCATCAGATACGGATTCATGTGGAAAGTATCCGAAAAAGTGCGGATGTAGGCGATTACATTGCCGTCTTTCAAAACCTGTGAGAAGCCGCCGCCGGCTGCGATGATAAGCACGATCATGGAGACAGCCCCAATGGAGGCGGAAGCGGTAGCCATGACGTTGTTCATTGAATTGCCCTTCCTCAGGCCAAGTGTGAAGATGGCCACCAGAACGGCAGTGAAAAGGGCGACATTGGCATCGCTCAGAAATTTGAAGAATGTAAGCAGCGAGGCCAGAGTGTATGCGGGACTGCTTCCAAAACCCTTTTGTGCAAAGAGTTGAAAATAGAATCCGGTGATGTTGTCGATTCCCAGTTTAGTGAGTTCAGTTTTCGCGGGAGGTACGCCAACGATGAGGTCGGTCAGGGCTCCCGTCAGCATCAGGACAATGGGGGTAATGGCACAGAGAATGCTGATACCCAATCCTGGGAGTTCGCTCATTTCGAAATTGCGCTCCTTGAAAAGTTCAGGCGGCGGCATCAATTTGATGTTCTTGAAGAAGCGGGAGAACCAGATGCCGCCGATCAGGCAGCAAGGGACCATCGGAACCAGACCGTAGAGCAGGACTTTGTTGACGTTGGCCTCGTAGATAAAAGAGACATAGGTTGGGGCGGGGTGGGGAGGCAGGAAGCAGTGGGTCACCGAAAGGGAAGAGAGCAAAGGGATGGCCAGCCACAGCAGCGGCAACCTGGTGATGGCGGCAAAGGTGAAGATGAGCGGGATCAAAACAAGGAAACTGGCATTGTACATCATTGGCAATCCGACAAAAAAACCCGTAATCATCAGCGCATACTGGATATTTTTCAATCCCATCAGGTCGATCATCCGGAAGGCGATGGTGTGGGCTGCTCCGCTCTCCTCCAGGATCTTCCCAAGCATTGCCCCGAATGCAAGGATCAGCAGCACCTTGCTCATGGTGTCACCTACCCCTTTCACCACCGAATCCAGGATGTCGGGCAGGTTCATATGGCTCAAAAGTCCTACGGCGAAGGAGGTGATCAAAAGCGCCAGAAATGCGTGGAGCTTGAATTTGCCGATCAAAATCAAGAGGATCAGGAATCCGATTCCGACTACGAGCAGGGGCATATATGTTTGGTTGTAATGTTTGTGTTAAAGGTAGGAAATTGACTGATAATATCAGCCTGCCAAAGATTCTCACCGGGTGACTCTGAGTCACCCGGTGAGAACTCAACAAATTTCTCCTTCTCACGTACAATATACATATATTCGACAAAGAATTGCCTTGAAACTTCTATGCATAAACTAAAGCAGGAACAATTTTTACCGATTTCGCTCGACCAAGCCTGGGATTTCTTTGCTACCCCAAAAAATCTGAATGAGGTGACTCCGCCCGACATGGTCTTTGAAATTACTTCCGATCTTCCCGACAAAATGTATGAGGGGCTGATCATTACCTATCGTATCAAGCCCATGCTGAACATCCCCATCAACTGGGTGACGGAAATCAGCCATATCAGGGAGAAGGAATTTTTTGTCGACGAGCAGCGGATGGGGCCTTACCACATCTGGCACCACGAGCATCATTTCAAAGCCGTACAAGGTGGTGTGGTGATGACGGACCTCCTGCACTACCACATTGGGATGTCCATCTTCGGTTGGATCGCAGGGAAATTGCTTGTGCACAAAAAGGTGCGGAATATTTTTAAATACAGGTCCAAAGTCTTGGTGGGATACTTCTTAAAATGAGCATTTTAAGGTCACTCACCGGGTGACTCTGAGTCACCCGGTGAGTGACCTTAAAACTAATTCTGCTTATTTCAGCACCCTTCTTTCCACCCCCTCTTTGGTAATCTTCACAGGCAGAATCAGCCCATTTTCATCGAAGTACATTCTATCGATGCAGGTCTCGCGGTGGTTGCCATCGGTGGTTGTCAATGGCCGTCGGTGGTAGACGATGTACCAGTCGTCCGTACCCGGGATATGGACCACCGAATGGTGGCCCGCACCGGTGGCAATGGCAGGATCCTGCTGCAGGATCTTTCCGATCCGTTTGAATGGTCCGAACGGGGAGTCTCCGATGGCATAGGCCACGCTGTAGTCCGGACCTGTCCATCCTCCTTCCGACCACATCAGGTAGTATTTCCCTTTCCTGACCAGCATAAAAGGCCCTTCTACATATTTTTCAGGAGTGATGGATTTGAAAAGAGTCCCATCCGTGAAGGGAATAAATCCGGTAAAGTCCTCCTTTAATTTCCCGATGTTGCAATGCCGCCACCCTCCGTAGATGAGGTAATACTGACCGTCGGTGTCCCGGAAGGCAAACTGGTCGATAGGTTGTGCGTCGTTGTAAAACTGACCAACAAGTGGTTTCCCAAGCAGATCCTTGTAGGGTCCTTCCGGACGATCAGCTACGGCCACTCCGATTCCGCCGGGCTGCTGGTTGTTCTGGATGTCGTTGGCCCCAAAGAAGAGGTAGTATTTGTCCCCTTTTTTGGTGATGGAGGGTGCCCAAACTGCATATCCCGCCCAGGCAATGTCCTTTATATCCAGTACGTGCGGATGTTTTTTCCAATGAACCAGATCATTGGAAGAGAATGCATCCAGGAAGGTCTGTTTCAGGTATTGCGGATTGATGGTATTCTGGCGGATTTTTTTTTGGTAATCTGATAGTTGTAAAGTAGGTTCCAGATTTCCCGATTCATCTGAAAAGGTGGGATAAACCCAGTAACTGTCGCCGAAGATGGTTCCCTCCGGATCGGCATACCAACCGGGAAATACCGGATTTCCCGAGAATAAGGGCTCTTTTCTATCCTGTGCCGCAAGCACAAAACTGGTCAGGAACAATAGTACGAAAATCGGTTTTGTCATGATTGGTTGGATTTTGCTGATAGCTGATGCGCAAATTAAAACTATTTTTGGATACCAAACTTTCTAAATCCGGAAAACTATGAACGTTCAGAAGACAAACTCCAGGCGAAATTTCCTGAAAAAAGCCGGTGGACTTTCTCTCGGAGTAATTGGATCTACTGCTGCTGCAGCCAATTTGCCTGCTGAAAACAAGGAAGCGGTGAACTCAGGTAAGTTATTTACGCATGAAATTTCAGGAACAAAAGACAGGATTGAACGTGTGAAAATTGCAACCCTCGGAATGCAGCGTTATGATTGGGAACAGGGTGTTGTGGCCCAGGCATTTCTGGAAATGGGTGAATTTGATTTGGCGATCTCGATGGCCAGGGGTGCAATTTTGCGTCAGGAAAAAGGACGGTTCTCGGTGCTGAAAGGCAACGGTCCGGTTTCAGATTGTTCAAGCGTTGGAGAAGTGGTACTCTTTGCGGCCAAAGAGACAGGTGACCCGATCTTTCAAAAGGGCGCCGATGAAATGCTCGAGGTGATCAGAACCACCAGCCATAAAACGACAGACGGGATTATCTATCACACCCAGGAACCTCAAAAGGGAATATGGTCCGATTTCAACTACATGTTGCCGCCATTTTTGGTTGTGGCGGGTGAGAACCAGGAGGCGATGAAGCAAATTGAAGGTTACAGGAAATATCTGTACCACGAAACCGACAGGCTTTACTCACACATGTGGGACGATGCAAAAAAACAGTTTGCCCGCGTGGATTATTGGGGAGTGGGCAATGGCTGGTCGGCTGCCGGGATGACACGAATCATTCAGATGTTGCCCGGTTCGATGGTGGAAGAAAAGAAAAGACTAATTGGATATGTGCGCGATCTGCTGGATGGCTGCCTGAAATACCTAAGGAGTGACGGCATGTTTCACAATGTGGTAAATCGTCCCGAAACTTTTCCTGAGGTAAATCTGAGTCAAATGCTTTCCTATTCTATTTTCAGGGGAGTAGCAGCCGGCTACCTGACTGCTTCGTATCTGAAACAAGCTGAAATCATGCGTAAAGCAGCCAACGACCAGGTTGATAAACTGGGCTATGTTCACAATGTCTGCGGCGTTCCCAATTTTGACCGTCCCTATTTTGCTCCGGAGGGCCAGGCCTTTTATTTGCTGATGGAAACCGCTGCTGCGGATTTGGGTGGAAAAAGAAAATAGAAAATTGGAAGGTGTTTATGTTCCGCCCCTCCAATGGGATTGATTTGGCAAAATATTTTGTATCCCTTCGTGCAATCCTTTGCATCGATTTGTAGTAATTTAACCACAAATGTCCACAAAGGATAACACAAAGTTCACATGGCAGTTTTCTATTTTATACCCAGTAATTCAAGCAATTGATCCATTTGGGAAAAATCGGAGATGATGATGTCGGCTCCGGCCTTGATCAGACGGGTGCGCTTGTGGGCATTCAGTCCGTAGCGACGCTGTTCGTTGCTGGCCAGACCAACCGTGAGGCCATTCCGTTTGTGCGTTTCGCGAATTTCGACAGGGCCGTCTCCAAAGGTGACGATCTGGCCTGATTCTGAAGTACCGATGGAGTCGAGGATGCGGTCCAGCACGATTTTTTTGGCCTCCTTGGTGACATCACCCACGGCACCGTAGATTCTGCCCTCAAACAAATATTCATAACCCAGGGCCTTTGCCTCGCTCTTGACATCCACCTCGTCGGTTCCACTGGCGAGGTAGAGTTTGACGCCAGCCTGGATAAAGCTTGGTTAAAAATGGTGCCGCATTCTTGATGGTGAAATCTTCCAGTGTCAGTTCACCTCGTTGCAGTTTCTTCTCCCGCTCCTTGACCATCAGCAGTAACTCATCGTTGTAGATTTTTTTGTAGCCAAAAATGTCCAGAATCTCATCTTCCGGCACGCAACCAAATTCCCTGACCAGGGCAATCAATCCCTGCATTTGCACCAAAGTCTGAATACCTGTCGTTTTATCGATGAATTCTGCCACACGTGCCTCCACTTTGTGGTACAGGGTATCGTCTGCCTCCTTGTAATTTTTGCCCAGAATCGCCTTGATCATCATTGGGTTCATGATCTCCTCCCACCCTTCGCGGAGGGTAGAGATGGTGCCGTCGTGGTCGAATATGGCATATTTGGGGAATACATCCTTGTGCATCAAGGATTGATCGACAATTTCTATTTCGCTTTCGCCCAGATATTTGGCCATTCGAATCTCTTCGGCCAGTTCGTGATGGTAGATGAAATCGCAGTTTTCGCCGATGAATAAAATCTCTTCCGGTGTTGCCGTGCCGCACTGGAACAGCTTTTGGACGGTTACTCCTGCAACCAGTGCGCCCAGCTCCGCAGCCTCCTGCATGGAATAGCCTGCCCCAAGAGCCCCTGCCGCGCCAGCCAGATAGCTGTCGCCTGCCCCTACCGTATCGACCTTGGACATGATCATCAAGCCCGGGACTTCTGAAATCCCATTTTGATCAATGGTGAGTGAACCCTTGCTGCCTCTCGTGACGAAGAGGGGTTTGCCAAATTTGGCAAAGAGAGTTTTGGCGGAGGAGACCACTTCAGAATAGAGTACCACCTCATCCGGTTTCTTGTTGAGGCCGCACAGGCGCGCGGCCTCCGTGTCGTTCATCTTGCGGATGGCGCCATCGTAATAGTCGTTGTAGTTGCGGCTGTCGACAATGAAGTTCTTTTTCGGGAATTGTTTGATCACTTCCACCAGTCTCTTCCTGAAATATTCGGTGTGGATACCGGATGGGACCTGCTGGTTGATGATCACAAGATCCACTTTTGGAATCTCGCGTACCAGACTTTCGATCAGTCTGTCTGCCGTCTCTATGGATAGAACATTGTAGTTGCCGAAATCGACCCTGTTGAGCTCAAAATCATCGATGTAGGGTTTGGCGTAGGTGTGGGTGTACCACTCCTCTTCCTGCACGAGCAGGTTGGTGGGATCAATGCCGGTGGCGGTCATGATCCTTTTCATCTCGGCACCGAAAGGATCGGTTCCGATAACCCCAAATGCCCTGATCTCCTTGATTCCAATGGCCGCCAGGTTGTTGGTGACATTGCCGGCACCACCAAGTGAGTAGCGCTGCTGCCTCACCGGCCGGGTGGCCTGATTCGTTTCGACAGAGATTTCACTCATCGCTTCATCGATGAACCAATAGGCATCGCAGCAAAAATCGCCCAAAACGGCAATCCTGACGGCACTTATGTCTTTCAGAATTTTTAGCAGTTGTTCTTTTTTCATGTTGAGATGAATTGTAAAATATGGATTTGTGTGTATTTGAATAAACGAAGTTTCAGTCTGCCAGATTGAACCTACCCGATTTAAAAGTAATGAATTATTTGGTCATCGAAGGGGGTACTGTACCCGGATCGCTGCCCCAGCCTTTATTTGGCTCCGATCCCATCGTGAAAACAAGCGTTCCACCATTTGCGATAACGGAAAAATCAAACCACGGATTGTTCAGTGGTTTTCCGTTCAATGTGGCAGACTGGATGAATTTGTTCCCCTTGGAATTGTTCTTCGTTTCAATCACGAACTCTTTGCCATTGTTGAAGGATTTATCGAGGTGAAGCGTGACCTTGCTGAACTCGGGACTCCCGATCTGGTAAACATTTTGTCCGGGTGCAACCTGGTAAATACCCATGGCACTCAGGACATACCAGGCCGACATCTGCCCCATGTCCTCGTTGCCGCATAAGCCGGCGGGACCGGAACTGTAGAGCGTGTCCATCACTTTTCTGGCCATCTCCTGCGTTTTCCAGGGTGCTCCCGCATAATCGAACAGGAAAATGGTATGGTGCCCCGGCTCGTTACCGTGTGCATATTGGCCTATCAATCCGGTGACATCGGAAACAGTGCTGTGCACATCGGATCCGGTGGTGAAAAGTGAATCCAGTCTGGCCACAAATTTTTCCCTGCCGCCTTCCAGATTGATCAATCCCTGCACATCCTGCGGAACAAACCAGGTGTACTGCCAGGCATTGGCTTCAGTATAGTGTCTGTCGTTTCCATTTCCTATGAATTTAGGGTCAAAAGGTGAGAGCCATTTGCCGTCGCTGTTTTTTGGACGGGCGAATCCGGTAGAAGGATCGATGATATTTTTGTAGTTGGAGGCTCTTTTCATAAACAATTCGTAATCTTCCATTTTCCCGGCAGCCTTGGCCATTTGTGCGACGCACCAGTCGTTGAAGGCGTACTCCAGTGTCCTGGATACCGACTCCCGAATTTTGTCGTAAGGAACGTAGCCATATTTCAAGTAGGAGTCGAGCCCACGTCGGCCTTTTGAGCGGTGGTTGTCGGGCGGAGTTTCCATCGCATTCTTGCGAACTCCTTCGTAGGCTTTCTGAAGATCGAAATTCCGGATGCCCTTCATCCAGGCATCCAGGATCACCACTACCGGATGATCGCCGATCATGTCGTTGGTGTAGCTATTGCCAAACTGTTGGGGGGTGGGCATCCAACCGCCCTGTTCATACTGGTTAATCATCGTGTTGACTGCATCATTGCTGCGAACGGGGTCGATCAATGTCAGCAGGGGCATCTCTGCACGGAAGGTATCCCAAAGTGAGAAATCACTGCGATAGGCAAAATCCTTGGCCGTATGAACGGCGTCATCCAGTCCCCTGTATTTTCCATCCACATCGCTGAATATGGCAGGGAACAGCAGAGAATGGTAGAGTGCCGTGTAAAAGGTAACCATTTTTTGATGGCGATAGTTGTCATCATCTGCCGGGTCCATCTGTACATCAATTTTCCCCAGTGCATTGGTCCATTTTGTCCTGGCACTTTCCTTGATTCGAGCAAAATCCCATCCTGGTATTTCCGTTTCCAGATTCAATCTTGCCTGCTCGATGCTGGTGTAGGAGATACCTACCTTCACCTCGATGGTCTCATTTGCAGCAGTCACATAATTGACAAATGCGCCAATGCGTGTGCCGGAATTCTCATTGGAACCCTCCTTGGCAGTGGATTTTTCCCAGGTGCCGGAGGAGGCAAACGGCTTGCTGAATTTGGCGCAGAAATAGACATTCTGGTTCTTGACAAAACCGCTGGAGGCTCTGTGACCCTCAATTTCCGTGGAGTTTACGATCTTTATCTGTGCATCTGTGCACCTGTCGCCAATGCCGTGTTCCATGTCGATCAGGATGTGGGAGGCATCCGATTTTGGAAAGATATATTTATGGAAACCGACCCGTTCCGTGAGTGTCAGTTCGGCCCTGATGCCGTAATCCATCAGGTTGACGGCATAAAAGCCCGGAGTGGCCTCCTCGTCCCGGTGACTAAACCTGGACCTGTAACCATCTCCCGGTTTATCTTTCGCGCCAGGTTCAATTTTCAATTTGCCCGTTGTGGGCATCAGCAGGATATCGCCCCAATCGCCGGCACCCATTCCGCTTCTGTGCAGGTGACTGAATCCCATGATGGAGTTGTCGCTGTAGTGGTAACCCGAGCACCAGTCCCATCCCTTGATGTCGGTGTCGGGTCCGAGTTGGACCATTCCACCCGGCAGGGCCGCACAGGGGAAAGTATGACCGTGATCGTCTGTTCCGAGAAAAGGATTGACCAAGCCGGCCGGATCGTTTTTTGCAGAGGCCGTGGCCCAAAAGGCAATCAGTACCACTGCAATTGTGATTGATTTGAAGTAGTTGAACATTTGGATGTGTATCAGATTCTGTGATTATTTCTGTTTTTCTTTGACTGCCTTACCAGGAAACATGTAGATGGCCGCATCGCCCGGATCGAGTTCCTGAGCAGCCTCATAGGCACTGGCAGGAACAGTGGTTCCATCCTTCAGCACTTTTCTGACTGTTTCATCTCCGGAGAAGGTAAAATTTATGCTGTTCACATAATCTTTGTTGACTACCACCAGGTAATTGTTGTCCCCTTTTTCGAGGAGCGAAACCAGGATGGGGGCACCGTTGGATTCCAATACTTTTACCTGTTCGGGGAGGGTAGTGAGCCGGATGGTCCCGACAGGGATCATTCCTTTGCCGGCATGGCGAACCCAAATCATTTTCGCACCCAGGAAGACGCCCGACAAGGATTTGATCTCCTGACTCATCTGTTTGACCCGGTCATAGACGACGCTCCGCTTTCCTGCTACACTGATCGGGGCACCCCGCTGGTCTTCGGAGGAGGCTGCATTCACGGAAGTGGCCGACCAATAGGTGAAATACTGAATTCCCTGGGCACCATAGGCCAGGTCACTGTACACCTGAAGCCTCATCGAAGCAAGTGTCTGGGGTGTAATGTGGTTGTCGTCGTAGGTGGTGGTGAGCGCAAAAGCCCAAAAAGGTTTGTCGGTTTTTTTTGATTCGGAAGAAAATTGCTCGAGGTTTTCGTACCAGCTCTTTGAAATATGATCCTTCAGAATCGGATAATAGTCGAAAGAGAGAAACCGCAGCGGGATCTGTGCATTGCATTCGCTGACATATTTTCTGTAATCTCCTGTTCCAAGCTGTTTCACGGAATCAGCAAAATTGGGGAAGAGGTTTACGTAGCAAAAGTGTCTACTGTCGACCGCTTGAATCTTTTTACCCCATTCGCCCAAATCCTTGAAAAGCGAGATACCAGGTTCGTCCATCAGGTGGTAGCCGGCAACGGCAGGATGGTTCATCACCGCTTTCACGGTCTTTTCGGGGTCAGACTTCAGTTCCGGACAGCTGACCACCATTTTGATGCCGACTTTGGCTGCGGCATCGAGTGCTTTTTGCAAGGCCTCCAGGTTGGGGAAAAAACTCAGGGAATAGGTGATCCCATCCTCCTTCATCTCCTGGTATCGCTCCACAGAGGTTTCCGTTGCCGGAATGCTGTACCAGGCCAGAATGGGAATCTGTTCCGCCGGATTAGCTCCCTTTTGGGCAAAGGAATATCCGGACAGGGCAAACAAGGTGAGAAACAGCACAAAAAATTTGTTCATTGTTAGTAGTTTTTGAGTCGTAATTGTGTAGTTAATTGAATTAAAGCGAAAAAATTATCCGGTTAATCTGATGTTGTAAATTTTGATTGCGTTTTCTCGCAAAAGCTTTGCAGCAACAATCAATCCTTCAGCCTCTGACAGGTATCCTTCCCTGACCATCTGAATTAGGGTGGAGCTTACCGTTTCCCTTGCCAGGATGGAAGCACCATAGGCCCCTTTGACCGTCTGGCTGTCTCCCCCGAACGCCATGATTTTATTTATCGGAACTGTTTCTATGAATTCCTGCAAATACCGGCGGGTGTAGGAGGGCGAAATCAGGGCCGACCAGGCCATGTCGATGTAGACATTCGGAAAATTTTTGGCCAGTGTGGCCAACTCTCCACCGTAAGGATAACTTGCATGCAATAAACAAAATTTCACATTGGGGAATTTGAAGAAAGCCCTGGCTAGTCCGGTCGGATTGGCATTGGTGATTTCATTGCCGCTCCCGGTTTGCAGACCGGTATGAATCTGTACGGGTAATTTGTATTTTTCGCAAAGGCTTAATAATTTGAAGAAAATAAAATCCTGCAATGGTTTGGCCTCTTCAAAATTAAATAGGTGATCCGGATTGGCCTTTAGTTTTTCGAATGTGGCACTGGCAGTTTCCCTGTTGACCTCGTCAAATTTCAGGGTTCGGTAATAGGCCACCCCGAATTTGGCCCCCTGGATTCCTTTTCTGACATCCATGGCGAATACGCTGTCTATCAGTAATTCGAGTTGGGGAAGGGTGGAAAATTCGATGCCATAGTTGCTCAGTCTGGCCCGCATCTTGTTGTAACCGAAGAAACTGCAATATTTATCGTACACAAAAAATCTCCTGAAGTTGCAATTTCCCTCCTTTTCGACCTCCCTTGGACTGGTGGTGTTGTACTCCATGATCAGGCAGGCATCTATTTTCGATTGCTGCTTCAGGATGGTTTCGTAATATCCTGGTTGGTGGGCGGCGCGAATGCGGATGGAGAGATCCCGGTAGGTTTTTTCATTCAAATCGTCGATGCCGTAAAGATCCTTTGCCGTGATCAATAAGGACCTTCCGTAGGCGGTGGTCCGCATGTTTTCCCAGCCTTCCTTCACTGCATCCCATTTGTCTTCCAGTTTGGTCTCTCTCCCTTTCAGAATGTTGTATACCTTTTCGGAGATCATTCCGGAAGAGATAAGGTCGGATTGCTGGTAATTGGTGAAGAGGCAACTGAAATCGGCCGGAGCGGCAAGCGCCTCGGCTTCACTCATCAGATGTTCGTGCGTATCGATCAGTCGGATGGCATTTACTGATTGCCGGATTCGTTGCTCATACCCGGGTATTGGCAACTGTCTGTTTTGTGCATCCAGCGCTTGGATGAACAAAACAGACAAAATAATCAGATACGCTCTGAATGTAACCATTGGAAATTATTGCGGTAAAGTCAACAATCAGCTCTTGCGAACATAGAAGGATACCCAAAGCAGGTAGAGCATGCAACCGCCAATCACAAACAGGCTGGCCATTGGACCGAAAACGGTACTGACATAACCCATGGCCAGCGGAATGAAGGCACCACCCGAGACCGCCATGATCAGCAGTCCGGAGATCTCATTGGACCGGTCCGGCATTTTGGCCAGTGCCATGGAGAAGATGATGGGGAAGAGGTTTCCTGCCCCCAATCCAATCACCATGATGGAGACAAATGCCACGGTGTTGCCTGGGGCAAAAAATACGCCCAAGACTCCTGCAAGTGCAAGCAGTGTAGTCAATAGTAAAAATATGCGTGGCTTGATCCAGTTCAGGATAATGGCACCCAGAAACCGGGAGATGGTTTCACCGGCAAAGAACCAGCTGATTCCGATCACCGCCTTGTCGAGGGTTAAGCCATATTTTGCAATCAGTACATTGGCAATGTTGGTGTTGATGGCCACCTCCGCACCCACGATCAGGAAGATGGAGAGTGCCATGAAAGCGACGAATCGATTTTTAAGCAGACCGAAACAGGAGGCAAAGGAGGCAGGTTTGCGGTCGGGCTTCGATTCCTTGATCGGAGTCAGGGAGAGCCAGAGGGCTGCCAGCAGGGAGGTGAGTCCATAAACGGCGAAAACCAGCTTCCAGTTGCCGAAATGAATGGCCATGAAAGAGGCAATGATCGGTCCGGAAAAGGAGATGATTGCCTTGACGAACTGGGAGGTGCTCATGTAGCTGGCCAGCTTGTCATCGGGAGACACATCCTGCAGCAGCGGATTGGCAGAAACCTGGATGACAGTGTTTCCAATACCCAGCATGATGAAAGAGGCAAACATCATCGCAAAGGAGTAGTGCACAAAGGGTAAGCCGAGGCCGAAAGCCTGCAACACCATCCCGATATTCAGCATGTTCCGTTTGCCGTATTTGTCCTGCAAAACGCCAATGGGCACAGACAAAACGAAGAACCACAGCAATACCATCATCGGCAGGAACTGTGCAATAAAATCCGTCAGGCCAAAGTCTTGTTTGATGTATCCAGTCGCGACACCGATGATGTCGATGAATCCCATCACCACGAAGGAGAGAAATACAGGAAGCAATTTTTGAAGTCCGATGTTTTTAGTAGTCATGAGGAATGTTTATTTAGTTTGAAATATTTGAAAATGCAAGAAGATGTTCCAGTCCCTGAGCGTATTCGAAAGGTATAACCGTAACATTAAATCTCCTCCGTTGAACCGCTCCCGGAGCGTAGCCGAAGGGCCGAAGGGCCGAAGAAATGATGCTCAATCAACAGGCATAAGGTGTGGTACACCGGCAGATGCAGTTCCTGTACGAAGGCCGTCCGCCTTCCGGGAACATTGATCAGAATGTCACAAAATTCTTTCATCTTTCCTCCTGTTTCACCGGTGAGTCCGATTACTTTCAGCTCCATCGCCCGGGCCACCATACAGGCATCCAGCACATTTTGCGAATTCCCTGAACTGCTGATGCCGATCAGGATGTCACCGGGTTGGCCATAACCAATCACCTGCTGTGCAAATATCACCTCTCCGTCGATGTCGTTGGCAACGGCAGTCATCAGGGCGGTATGGGCTGTCAGGGAGATGGCAGGCAATCCCTGCTGGAGATGCTCGGCCAGATAGCTTCCCCTTTCGGGGGATAGTGCGGCAAGTTTTTCACGGATCCCTTGTTTGACAGGTCTTTTCAATTCGAAGCTTTTCATCAGTTCGCCGACAATGTGGTCGGAGTCGGAACAGCTGCCGCCATTGCCGCAAGCCAGGACCTTTCCACCCTGTTCATAGCAGGCAATCAACTGGTTGCCTGCCTCTTCGATGGCGGGTTTCACCGCCAGCAGAGATGGATATCGCTCACAAAGCTGGTTAACTAAAAATAGTGTGGAAGGCGAAGTCATTTTTTGTATTGTTTAAGGATAAGACGGTTTTAGCTCAAAATGAAAAATGAAAAATGAATGAAGACAGACATCCCCAATTTTATTTTTCACTATTCACTTTTCATTTTTCATTTTCAGAACTTGTTTTCGTAGATGGCAACACAAAGTGCCGCATAATCGCCGATGGTATCTCCCAGGGCTGCAGGCACGATTTTGCAGACGGTCATCGAAAGCGGTATCGCTTCCTGTGCCAGAATCCTGTCGATATGGGGACGGAAGAGGTTTTCATTCCTGGCAAAGATGCTACCGATCACGATGCACTGCGGGTTGAGCACATCGACCAGCAATGCGAGTCCGCGGCCCAGGTATTCTCCGGAGATGCGGATGATTTCCAGTGCCGTTTCGTCTCCCTGTTGCGCCGCGATGGCCACTGATTTTGCATCTAGATCTTCAGCCAGCTCAGCAGTCGGACAAAAACCTACCGGGAGATTGTTCTCCAATCGTTCGAGCACCACCGTTCTGGCCAGCTGGGCGATACCACCCCCTGAACAGAAACCTTCGAAGGAGCCTGCTTTCCCAAAGCCCACGGGACCCGAATCGGCCAGGCGCATGTGACCCACCTCCCCGCCAAGATCGTTGGTGCCGGCATAGAGGTTGCCGTTGAGGATCAGGCCGGATCCCATCCCGGTGCCGAAAGTCAGGAAGATCATGTTGCGGGTTCCCTTGCCGGCTCCCATCAGCCATTCGGCCAGGGCACACGCGTTGGCGTCGTTCTGGATGGCGGCAGGAACACCGTAGGCCTCTTCAAATATTTTAACAATTGGTACATTGTCCCAACCGGGGAGATTTGGCGGTGAATAGATCTCTCCCTTTACAGAATCCAATGGTCCGCCACAACTGATTCCGATTCTTTTGAGTTTCTCTTTCGGAAATTCCAACAACAAGGTGTCGATGTGGGATTTGAATTCTTCCAGAATTTCAACATAACCTCGCTGGTCGGTTCTGGTTTCAAAAAATATTTTTCGCAGGATGGTAAATTGCTCGTTGCCAATTACAACGGCACATTTGGTTCCGCCAATGTCGAGACCAATGTAAAAATGACCGGAATTTGATTCCATAATAGTTGATTCTTTAGTAAGCCTTTGGCGAGGGAAAATCCCTGCCAAGTGTAGTAGTAAGTTATTAGAATTCCAAAAGTAGTTTTTTTCTTCACTTTTCAATACGGTTGAGGAAGTGGAATATTGATTGGGAAACATTTTTTTGCCGCTAATTGTTAAATATTTGGAGGCAGACAAGAAAAGTCACCACAATAGCCACAATAGGTCACAATAGAAAAAATAATAATGACACAGAAATATTTAAATGAGTTGACTCATTCAATCATCGGTGCTGCCATTGAGGTTCACAAGGAGTTGGGACCGGGATTGCTCGAAAGTATTTATGAGAAATGCATGTGTCACCTTCTTTTGGAAAGGGGATTGCATTTAGTCTCACAACAAAAGGTTCCACTTTATTTTAGGGGATTGTATCTTGATTGTGACCTTCGATTTGATTTACTTGTTGAAAATCTGATTGTAGTAGAAATTAAGGCAGTCGAAAGTATCTTGCCTGTCCATGAAGCACAACTTTTAACTTATATGAAACTTTTGGCAAGGCCCAAAGGAATATTGCTGAATTTTAATTGCACCAACATCTTTCATGAGGGACAGAAAACTATGGTAAATGAGCTGTATTCACAATTACCGAAAGGATACTAATGTGTTCTATTGTGGCTATTGTGGTGAAAAAAATAGTCACCACAATAGCCACAATAGGTCACATTAGGAAATAGCTGTAGAATCAAACAATCCCTATTCCTCTACTGTGTGCTACTGTGCCTACTGTGGTGAAAAAAATAGTCACCACAATAG
>TBL_comb47_HYPODRAFT_10001529_pt1 | contig 29949 bp, 21 predicted proteins | sample TroBogypolimnion_40_FD_10682 | JGI IMG/M metagenome (IMG submission 10682) | reverse complement strand
GTCGGCGAGGTCATGCACCTCGCGAGCCACAGAGATTTGTTGGTCGGGCAGGCGTCTGGCCAGGAGAATCTGCTCGACGATGTTCAGTCGGTGGAAACGCCAGGGCTCGAGGTAGTCCTGGAGGTTGTCCCCCAGGAGCCAATGATCCATGAAGGTCTTATCTTTCTTGTTCTTCAGGCAGGGCGCGATGACCGAGCGGAAGAACTCGGGGTCTTTGTGGTAAAGGAAAAAGCTCAGTTCGTGGCAGGCGTATTTGGAGTAATGGCGCTGTTTTTCCGCCGGGTCCAAATCCGGCCAGCTTGCGATAAAGGAAAACTCTTCAAACGTCGGGTTGGCGCCGAGGGTCGCCAGCAGGCGAAAGGCCTTGGCTACCGTGTCGCAGATTTCGAAGCGGGCCGTCGTGGCGTCGGCGATTACCAGGCCGCCTTTGGAGGTCACGGGGGTGATGAGCTTTTGCTCAGAATAACTTTTTGCGACGTCCAGGCCGCCGACGAAGCGAAGTTCGCGAGTTGCGACGGGGGTGTCTTCGAGCGCCACATTTTTCAGGACGGTCGTTAGCGGGTCGATGGCCAGGATGCGCAACTGCGGTTTGCCCTGAAGGTCGGCCTTAGGAATGCGAATCCGCCCCTGCTGGTCCGGGACCAGGTTCCAGAGTACCACCGAGGGCTGCTTGAGGAAATCGAGCGAGGCATATCCTTCTGGCGGTTCCGCGGGCGCGCCGGCCCTCTCGGCTTTGAAGGCGGGGGACGCCCCTGGCGGCATTCCTGCCGCAGCCCCGCCATAGGTCGAGCCGGTTTTGAGTACCTCGGTTTGGGTGTCAGTGTCACGCAGCGCCCAGGGGTTTAGGAGCAAACCGGGGCGATCCAGCATATTGCCGGGGAACTTCGTGGCCAATTGGCGGTCGATGATGTAGCGGTACTCGTCGCCGATGTCACGGCCCGACTCGTAGAACGTTCGAGCGGGCCGCCACATCTGTTGCAGCAACGCGGGCGCCCCGGTGAAGCCAAGTTTCGCGAACACGTCGTAAGCCGGCAGGTAACGGGTGGCAAAGACATGAACGCGCGTAACGGGTGTCGAGTTGGCCAGGCGGATTTCCACCGCCTCGGGCCCGAGCTCCACGGCGGCAACCTGTAACGGCGCCAAGCGGGGACGTTGGAGCGACCGTCGTGCCGAGACCGTGAAGCCGTCTCGGTTCTCACCCTGCGTCACCGCGACGGCGATCTCTCGGGCCTCGGGCTTGAGATAGAGGGAATAATCGCCCGCGGGTAGATTTCGCAGCTCGAGAAAGCCGTCCTGCACCGCGAGGGCTTCGTGGCAATCCTTTACGAATTGATTTCCGCGCACCTCCATCAACGAAACCTCCTGGAGCGGGTCGGTTCCCTCAAACACGATGGGCACGCGCACCGTTTCGCCGACGCGCCCGTGCAACTGATCCGGATACGAGCAGGCGCCGCGCGGGAGCAGCCACTGGTGCTCGGCGCCAGCGGGTGCTTTCACGCGGACCCACTGGATCCCGGCGAGCTCTCCGAGCCAGGCACGGCCCCGATCGTCGGTCTTAAGCGCCGCCTGCACCTCATCGCGGAACCACTGATGTTTGAAGACGCACGCGAGCGGTTCGCCCGGGAGGGTTTCACCGTTCTTACCGCGCAACTCGACGAGATAGCCGGCGCTGGTGTGGCTCAGATGCAAGTCCTGAACCGCCTGGCTGCGCTCGATGCCATTGAGCGTGAAGGTGGTCCCTCCGGCCAACTCCTGCTGCTTGTTTTGGCTGAGGTTTTGGATGCGGGCCTTGAGGGTCGCAGTCAGAGTTACGGTGGCTTCCGGCACCATGATTTCGCAGACGGTTTCCGCATCCTCGCGCAAGTGGAGACCTGGGAATTCCTTCTCGGTGGAAATGCCCTGGAGATCAACCGACTGGATTATCAGGCGCGGGTCCTCGAGTAGTGTGAGGCTCACGGGCCGGCCATTAACCCGCAGGACTGGGCGCAGGGCCACCTGCGCCTTTTCCCGGCGGAGCAGCGCTTCGCGGTCCACATAGATGCCGGCATTGAGGTCGTAAGTTTCGGCGAGGTGGTTGAACCGCGCGAGGGAAGCAAAGCCGCCCTGGTGGACGATGATGGTTTCGGACCGTGGCTCAGTGCTGAAGGGAATTCGGATGATGCCATCCTGGGCAGGGGTGAATTCGCGGCCGCCCAGCCAGGCGCGAGCGTCTGCCAGTCGGGTTCCGGCCTCGTCCAGCACGGTGATGGCGTGGCCCGCGGGGCTGACCTCCTGGAGGACGCCGAGGCGTCCTTTCTGCACCAAGGCCCGGCTGCTCCGGCCGTTGCCGATGAGTTCAATGACGTAGACACCGCGGCCCTTGAGTTCTGGGAACTCGAAGGTGCGCGCCACACGATGCTCGGGGGTCTCCTGGTACTGCACGCGGCGTTCGGAGGAGGAGACCAGGCCGTCGAGGTTAATCGCCAGGTTCAGCGGTTGTCCCGTTTCCCGGTAATAGTTGTAGGTGTTGATCTCATAGACCTTCACGATGAGGGCCGGAACGTTCTTCAGGAACGTGGTTAGCTTGACGTCGGCATCCACGCCGATGACATTGCGATTGTCGGGGGCGAAATCGATGTCCACGCGCTCCTTGAGGTGGCGGTAATCGTCCGGTGAGAGCAAGGGAGCCCACTGCTGGGGGTCGCCGACGGCGTTGACGATTTTGGACTCGGCGAAGAGGCGTTTGAGAAAGTCATCGCGGAGCCAGGGGCGGTACTCATCATAGTTGGCGGCCTCACGGAAGAAGTTCAAGAGAAAGTCCCGCACGAGTGGTTCTTCGTTTCCGATCGGGGCCAGCGATTCCAGCCCGAAACCCTGGTCAAGCTGTGCCAGGTAGTCCCCGCGGGGGAGTTGCTGGCGCACCTCATCGCGGAGATAGGGGACGTTGCGCGGCAGTTTAACGTACTCGAGGAAACGGTCATGGGAGTATTTGCCCTGGGTCTGATCGTGGCGGAGACGATGGTAGAGGACATGGGCTTTGAGCGAGTTATGAACCGGATCCAGGGTTTGGACGAAAGCCCAAACCCGGTCGAGATAAGCTTCCCGGGCGGCGAGGTCGGTTTCCAGTTCCACCTCATTTTCGGGCGCCAACTTGGCCAGGTAAGCGTTGCAGAAGGGCACCTGGTTGCGCAACCCGGGGTCCTTCCGCAGCAGCTCGTCCATCTGCGCGAGGGTCAGGCGCTTGTGGATCTCGAGACTGCCGAATCCGCGGCTATCGCGGTACTTCAGGTCAGCGAGGATGAGATCTACCAAGGCCGGCGGGTCTGGCCGCTGTAAACGGGCCAGGAGGTTGCGGCGTTGATCTTCGGTGATGGCCTGCCCGGCCGCCAGTTCGAGGCCCGAGTTTTCAACGCGTTCAAGACTGTCCCGGTCCAGGTTGAGCGCGCGCTTGAGCAGCGTTTCGGTGCTGATCAGGGAATGGTCGAGTTGGGTGGGCGCGTCGCTGCGGCGCTCACCGGTTTTTCGCGCATGGTTGAACTGGAGGTTTAATTGCTCACGCAGGTAGCCGAGCGTCTTTTGCGGGTCTTTCTCGTAATCGAAGAGGGCCTGCCGGTTCAGTAGTTCACGGGCGCTTTCCGTCACCTGGCCGTTCCGGTCGCGAATCCAGCGGTCCAGGGTCTCCTGGAAGCGGTCGCGCTGGCCGGTGTTCTGGGCCTGCAAGGCGTGGTAATAGAAATAGTCGTCGGTGCCAGGCACCAGTTCCTTGAGCGCGGACTCCCGGTCGCCGGCGAGGCTAAAAGTCTCGATATAGCCCACCTCCTGGGCGGAGGCCCGTGCCGGCATCAAGCCGGTGGCACAAACCAACAGCCACAGGCTGGTGCTTTTCGCTTGCAGGCCCCGCAGTGTAACCATATTCGTTTTCATGATGGTACTTTTGTTCGTCTTATTAGACGGGACACCGGTCCATTTGCTCCCGGGATCATACTGAATGCATACTGCGCCGGCCCGCTCAATCCATGCGGACGGTGATCCGGCATCCGGACCAGCTTCCGATCTTAAGACACCGTAGCGCAAGGTTTCTTAGAAGAGGAATTGGCGGTCCGGCGGGTGGCGGTCCGGCGGGCCCGGCGGGCCTTTTCAATTCCGGACCGGACCGTTATGCTCACCGCCATGCAAACCGTATCGCAGGTTATCCGGTCGTTCAGGCGAGCCTCCGGGGTCTGGTCGCTCGTCGCCGTGGTGGTCTCCCCCATCTCTGCGGTGTCCGCTCCGCCGGGCGACGGTCTATTCCAGAGCGCCGTCGCCGCCTGGCAAATGGACGGACGGACCGATCTGGCAGGCCGAAACGAATTGAAGATCATCGGGCCGGTCACCCTGGGAGTTCGCTTGGAGGGGCAGGAATTGCAGGCCTCTCTGGCGGGCGGCAACGATGGACTGGTCGCCCGGTTGGAGGGTGGTTATCTCGATGCAGGGCAGGGGACCGGCGGGATGCTCAATCTCACGGGCGCGGCCCTCACGGTCAGCGTGCGCTTGCGCAACCCCTCGGGCGCCTGGGGTAAACCGTTATTCAACAAGCACGGAGGCCACGATCGCCTAGTTTATAACCTCTTCTCGTTTGACTCGGCCATCGGTTTCGAACTTGGGACACGGAACACGCCCCGGATGACGCAGGTCATGGTCCCCCTGGATCGAATCGGCCCTCGGGATTGGCATGACGTTATCTGCCGGTATGATGGGGCGCGTCTCGAAATGTTCGTGGACGGCGTCCTTATGAGCGAGGCGTTTCCCTTGGGACCGCTCCGGGAAGGGAACGCCGCGCCGTGCCTGATGGGCGCCGAGTCCATCGGCGGTCACATCAATTCCGGTTGGAAGGGCCTGATCGATCACGTCGCGATCTGGGGACGAGCGCTGTCGGACGGGGAGATCCAACGGTTAAGCGGCGGGGCAGGGCGGGTCGCGGCGCTGCGGGCCGCCTATTGGAAGACGCCATCCCTGATCGCGCCGGCCGATGACCTTTACCAGGAAAATTACCGTCCGCAATTCCATTTCACAGCGCGGCAATGGACGTTGCGAAAACTGAATCCAGGCGCACGGGAGGAAGGCTGGCTCAACGATCCCAACGGGCTCATCTACCTCGATGGCGAATACCACCTCTTCGCCCAGCGTTGGAACGAGTGTTGGATCCACGCGGTGAGCACCAACCTGGTGACTTGGACCGAGATCCAGCCCGCCTTCTGGGAAGACTACCGGTTTGGTTCGGGCGTCCAATCGGGTGGCTCGGTTCTGGACCGGGATAACAGTTCGGGGCTTTCGCCCGACCCGAAGAACCCGCCGCTGGTGGCCTTTTGGAGCGGTAACGACAACCGCAGCACCTGTATTTCGTACAGCCTCGACCACGGGCGGACCTGGACCAAATACCAGCATAACCCGGTACTGGTCCACCCGGAACGCGATCCCAAGGTGTTCTGGCATGAGCCGACCCGGCGCTGGATCATGCTGCTGTACGGCAACTCTTCCTACTTCTTGCTGGCTTCGACCAACCTCCTCCAGTGGACTGAGCAGAAGGAGTCCATTCCGGACAGCTTCGAATGTCCGGATATGTTCCCCTTGGCGGCGGATAATGATCCGCAGCGGCTGAAGTGGGTGCTGGTGCGAGGCAATGGAAAATACTCCATTGGGGATTTCGATGGGGCGCGTTTTGTCCCTGAGACCGGACAGCTCCCCTGTGACCTCGGCCCGAACTTCTATGCGACCCAGTCCTGGGGAGACATGGAAAGAAGTCCTCAGCCTGGACCCGGCCGAATCGAGCGTAGCGTCCCTCAATCTTCCCTGCCGAGAGGCGGGCAGGGGGAGGAGGTTGGGGAGCCGGTCACCAGCGGTGTGCCCAGGCGCATCCAGATCGCCTGGATGCGCGGTGGCACCTACCCGGACATGCCGTTCAACCAACAGATGACGTTCCCGTGCGACCTGACCCTGCGGACGCTGGGGGGATCCTTGCGTCTCTTTCGCAAACCGGTGCCGGAGATCGCAGTGCTTCACCGTCGCCAGCACGAATGGGAAAACCTCTCCCTGTCGCCCGGAGTTGTGGTCCCCTTGGCGGTGTCAGGCGACCTCCTGCATATCCTGGCCGAGGTGCAGGTGCCCCGAGGGTCGACGCTGACTTTCCGGCTCCGGGGAACTTCGGTGGTGGTTACGGACGAGTCGATCGCCTGCCGTAGCCAGCCGGCCCGAGTTGGGACCGGCGTCAAGACCGTAGAAATCCTCCTCGACCGCACGTCCATCGAGACCTTTGCCAACGGGGGCGAGACTTCGGTGTCGGCGTGTTTCCTCCCCATGGAGGATCTCCTGGCGGTGGAATGCGTCTCGGGTCCCGCGACCGTCCGCAGCCTCCGCGTGTTCGAGCTCGGATCGATGTGGAAGTGACCAGGAGGACGGCGCGTTGGGGGAGCGGGGGTTCCGGCGATCAGACGCTATCCTCGCGTCGGTAACGGTAGTAGGCGGCGCAGGCGCCTTCCGAAGAAACCATGGTCGCGCCCAGTGGGCGTTCCGGGGTGCAGCGGGTGCCGAAGGCGGGGCACTCGGGAGGTTTGATTTTGCCTTGCAGCACCAGCCCGCTTCGGCATTCGGAGGATTCCTCGACGCGCAGTTTCACCACGCCGAAGCGGTGCTCCGCGTCAAACGCGGCATAAGCCGGGCTGAGCCCCAAGCCGCTGGCCGGGATCTCGCCGATGCCGCGCCACTTGCGGGGAACCACTTGGAAAACCTCACGGAGGAGTTGCTGGGCCGGCAAATTGCCCGTGCGACGCACCGCGCGGCTATATTGGTTTTCGACCTCCGCCCGCCCGTTTTCCAGCTGTTGGATGCACATCATCACACCTTGCAGAATATCCAGCGGCTCGAATCCGGTCACTACGATCGGCACGCGGTACCGGGCGGCGATGGGAAGGTACTCCTCGTAGCCCATAATGGCGCAGACGTGACCGGCGGCGAGGAAGGCTTGCACGCCGCAATCCGGCGACCGCAACAGGGCCTCGACGGCGGGCGGCACGAGCACATGCGAGGCCAGCAGCGAGAAGTTCTGCAGGCCTTTGCGAGCTGCCTGGTAGACCGCCATGGCGGTCGCCGGAGCCGTGGTTTCAAATCCCACACCGAAGAACACCACCTCCTTGACGGGAGTTCGCTCAGCCAGGCTTACGGCGTCGAGGGGTGAATAGACGATCCGCACGTCTCCGCCCGAAGCCTTGACGGAGAGGAGGTCAGTATGGCTGCCTGGCACGCGCAGCATGTCGCCGAAAGAGCAAAAAATCACCTCCGGCCGGGCCGCGATCTGGAGGGCTTTGTCAATCAGTTCCAAGGGGGTCACGCAGACCGGGCAGCCCGGTCCGTGGATCAAATCGATTCCTTTGGGCAGGAGTGCGTCGAGGCCGAACTTGACGATGGCGTGGGTTTGGCCACCGCACACCTCCATGAGGCGCCAGGGCCGGGTCGTGAGGCGGGCCAGTTCGCGGGCGTATTTTCTTACCGCTTCCGCATCGCGGTATTCGTCAATGAACTTCATCGGACATCATGCTGGCGATGGGGACTGCGGGGCAGGGGAGGTGCTAGGCGAGGCCACTTTGACGGTTGGCATCCTCCAACTCCACGAGTTCCTCCATCTCGCGCAGGTATGCAAAGACCTGTTTTGCCTCGGCCTCATCGACCCGGCTGATGGCGAAGCCGACATGGACGATGACGTAATCGCCCAAGACCGCCTCGGGCAGATAGGCGAGGCTGACCTCCTTGAGGATGCCGCCAAAATCGATCTTGCCCATCCGCGTCAACGGGTCGTCACCCGTGATGGAGGTAATCTTGCCTGGAACTGCTAAACACATTGTCGAGAAGCGTACACCGTTTCGACGGGTGGGGCAATGGTTGCTCTTGCCTCTGTTGCTCTTGCCTCGATCTGGAGTCCGCCCGCCGCGCCGCCGGTGCTGTGGTGTTTTTTCTCGATCCGCGGTCGTCTTGATGGTCAATATGCCGGGTTGAGATGACGCGCAAGTTTCAAAAAGATCTCGGGCGCAGGTTCGCGAGGGCTTTCCCCCTGGTGGCGCTGGTGATGCTGTCCAGTTCTTGCTCGCGACGGTTGCCGGTTGAGCAGATGTTGGCCGGCTACCAGGAAAAACGGAGTTATCCCGAGTTGACCTTTGGTTGGCCGCGAAATGGAACCTGGTTCCCGCCTGACATTGCCCCCTGTTCGTTCGGGTGGCAGGATGCCAGTAAAGCCGACGCGTGGATCGTGGTGATGGAATTCCCTGACGGCCGTTCCAGGCTCCATTTTGTCAGCCGCCAGAAGGAGTGGACGCCCACCGCAGTGGAATGGGCTCAGGTCAAGGAGCGATCGCGGGAGAAACTCGCGAAGGTCACGGTGATCGGGTTTGCGCTGGCCGCCCCGCTGAACCTGCTGTCGCGCGGCCAACTCACTATCAGCACCTCGAAAGATCCCGTGGGGGCGCCGATTTTCTATCGGGAGGTCAACTTGCCCTTCGTGGAAGCAGTGAAGGATCCGTCGCGGATTCGCTGGCGGTTTGGAACCGTTGATTCGGAGGCACCACCGCCGGTAGTGCTGGAGGGGTTGCCGGTTTGTGGCAATTGCCATTCTTTTTCTCAGGATGGACGCGTGTTGGGAATGGACGTGGATTATGCGAACAACAAGGGGTCTTACGTGGTTACGCCCGTCGCCAAGAACATGCTGCTTGCTTCCAGCGACATCATGACCTGGGACGATTACAGGCCGGAGGATCGGCAAAAGACGTTCGGTTTGCTCTCGCAGGTTTCGCCGGATGGCCAGGTCGTGATCAGCACCGTGAAGGACAAATCCGTGTTCGCCCCTAAACCCGACCTAGCCTTCTCGCAACTGTTTTTCCCCATCAAGGGAATTCTGGCCATTTACCGTCGGAATAGCGGCACCTTCCAGTCCTTGCCGGGGGCTGACGATCCGGCATATGTGCAGAGCAACCCGAGCTGGAGTCCGGATGGCAAGTATATCGTTTTTGCCCGCGCCCAGGCCTACCAACTTCGGAGCCAGGAGGCGGAGGAGAAACTGCTGCTGAGCGAGCAGGATTGCGCCGAGTTCCTGCGCGATGGAAAGCCGTTCCAGTTTGATCTTTATCGGGTTCCTTACAACGGGGGCAGAGGGGGCCAGGCGGAGCCGCTGGCGGGGGCATCGCGGAACGGGCGCAGCAATTATTTCGCCAAGTATTCACCGGACGGCAAGTGGATTGTTTTCTGCCAGGCGCGCAGCTATATGCTGCTGCAACCGGACAGCGAGCTCTATATCATCCCCGCGGAGGGTGGCGCGGCGCGCCGGTTGGCGTGCAACACCGCGTGCATGAACTCCTGGCACAGTTGGTCGCCCAACAGCCGGTGGTTGGTGTTCTCCTCGAAGAGCCAGTCGCCTTATACCCAGTTGTTTCTCACCCATATCGACGACCGGGGCGAGAGCAGCCCCCCCGTGGTGCTGGCCCATTTCACGGTGTCCGAGCGCGCGGCCAATATACCGGAGTTTGTCAACATTCCTCCGGGTAGCATCGCCAGGATACAAGAACAGTTTCTGGACGATCTTTCCCATGCTCGGGCGGCGTATGTGATGGAAAATAGTGGGGATTTTGAGGGGGCGATCAGAGAGTATCAGACCGCTCTGGGGATCAATCCCAAGAACGTCCATGCGCACCAGCGGCTGGGAGCCCTGCTGTGTAGCAGCAAACGGGATCCGAAAGGTGGCTTGGCGCACACCGCCGAAGCGCTGCGATTAAACCCGAACGATGCGTGTGCGCTTTTTGATCTGGGGATGGCTTTCCAGCGCGAAGGACAGCCGGGAAAGGCGGTCGAGCCTCTGAGCAAGGCGCTCGCGCTGATGCCGGAGGGATTTGATCGGCGCTACAACCCAGTCGAGATGCATTGTGCGCTCGGGGATGCCCTCGTGGCCAATGGCCAGGCCAGGGAGGCGGCGTCGGTCCTGAGCAAGGCGGTGTCGTTGAATCCCAAACACGCGCGGGCTCATTACCTGCTGGCCCTGGCGCTGGCGGCGCAGGGTTTGACCCGCGAGCCGGCCGAACACTACTCTCTCGCCATATCCCTGGCACCGGGCATCGATACGATTCCGGAGCTTCATTTATTGATGTCGGTTAACTACCAGAAGGCCGGCCAGTTGCGCGCGGCACTCGATTCGGCGCAAACCGCGCTCAAGGTCGCCCAGACCAGGGGTGATGAGAACCTGGTTCAAACGGCCCGGGACCGCGTTAGCGAATGCCGCGAGCAGCCAACGGGACCTTGACCCGCCCAGGAAGTTGACTGATGAGCTGCAACGGACTTTTGCCACCATGATAACCTATCTGAATCACTCCAATCACGTCGCAATCTCAGCCGTCACCGCTTTCGCGGTGGTGTTGGTTGTCAACTCCGAGGCCCAGGTCACTGAACGACTGGTCGTGGCTCCCGAGGCCAGATCCAATCGTCCTTGGCCATCTACGCCACCGCCTGGGTGTCCCTTTCCGAGGTCCGAGGGATTGAGGGGGCTGGGGTTCACCGGGCGCCACGCCGAATACACTGGGGCTGATACCTGGTATCCCACCTGGGCCGCGGACGGGAATCTGTATTCGCCGTGGACCGATGGCGGCGTGAATGGACTGAGTTCCGGGTCGGCGGGCGCGAACGCCACCACCGGCCATGCCACCATTCTCGGGGACGACCCGCTGAAGTTAGTGGTGACCAACCAGGGAGTCTTCCCCTCCAGTCCGCTCCCCTATGAAGGGCGGTACCCCTGTGGGAGCCTGGTTTATCAGGGCGTCTGGTACTACGGCACCTATTGTCTCCATCCGTCGGGTCGGGTGGATCGGGACGGCATTCCTTATAATTGGCCCTGGCTTGGACCGTTTGTTGGGTTCCGTTGGTCCACCAATTACGGCAAGTCCTGGACTCAGACTCCCCGCACTCCCGACAAGCCCCTGTTCGATGAACACGCTCTGCACGGGGAACCCGTGAAAATCGGCGCGCCGCATTTTGTGGATTTTGGGAGGAACCTGGAACAGTCTCCAGACGGCAAGGCCTATCTGGTCGCCCAGGGGGCTTCTGACGGAGTAGGTCGCCGCTACGCGTTCAACAGTTGGATCACGGCGGACCAAGTCTATCTCCTGCGGGTCACGCCGGGCATTGAGAACATGAACGATCCTTCCCAATACGAATTCTTCGCCGGTCGTGGCACCGATGGTCGCGATCTATGGACCAATGTCTGCCGGGAGGCCAAACCGATAGCCGAATGGCGTGACCACATGGGTTGCGTGACCATGACCTACGACGCCCCGCTCAAGAAGTTCCTGCTGTGCGTGACTGACGGTGGCAACACCGTGTCCCGATACAACACCTACATTCTGGAATCCGATCGCATCACCGGTCCCTGGAAGCTCGTCACGCACATGAGCCTGTTTGGAGAGCAGGCATACTTTGTCAACCTGCCCTCGAAGTTTATGGGTGCGGATGGCAGGAACCTCTGGCTCTGCTATGCCGCCAACTTCAGTTCGGGCTGGGGCGGGATCACGTTCAAATCGCGACCTGCGGGCAGTCGTTATGGGATGTGCCTGCAGGAAATACACTTGCTGGATCGGGGTGAAAGCGAAGCTCCCGATGCTCTGACGGAACCGGCCAATATTGCCCCGGAGGCCACTCTCACCGTGAGTTCGTGCCATCCGGACTACTTGGCGGAAGGGGCCGTGGATGGGGTCGTGGGCGGATACCCAGGGGAGACCCGCCATGAATGGGCCAGTCACGGTGAAAAGGACACCGCACTGTTGCGGTTGACGTGGAAATCACCCCAAACCATCAACCGCGTTTGGCTCTTTGACCGTCCTAACCTGCTAGATCAGGTAACCTCTGGCATGTTGGTGTTCAGTGATGGCACGACCCTGTCCACCGGTCCGCTGCCGGACGACGCCAGGCAAGGATTGGAAGTGAGTTTTCCCCCCAAAACCGTGAATTGGCTCGTCTTCGTGGTGACCGGGGTCAAGCAAGGCAGCCCAAATATCGGCTTGTCTGAAATCGCCGTATTCAGGGCCGCCCCTTAACGCCTGGCCAGCGGCTCAGATCACTTGGCGTGTTTGAACACCAGGCGAGTCATCTCGAACATGCTGGCGCGCTCCTGCCCGTCGAAGACTGCCTTGAGCTTCTCATCGGCCTTGATGAAAGTTTTGTTGGCCGGGTCCTGCAGGTTGTGGGCGCGAATGTATTCCCAGAGTTTTCGGGTAACATCCGTACGGCACAACGGTTCGCTTCCCACAATGGCCGCGAGTTTTTCGTCGGGTTGTACGGGCTTCATGAAGGCGGCGCTGGGTTTGCGTTTGGTTTTCGGTGTGGCGGGTTCGTCGGGCATAATCAATTCAATGTTACTGGTTGTGGACTAAGGTTGTACCAGAGGCAGCGCGGCCGGTTGTTTGCCCGGCGCGGCCGCAGGTTTCGCGGTCCCAATGAATCGGACCGCAAATCGGTTTCAGGGTGTGAATGCGAGCCCGGGAGGTCCGGGGCGCGAAGGGTCCGCGCCCCCAGGGACCCCGCCAGCAGGTTGTCATGCGGCGAGGATTGCCGCTTCGGTTCTGGAATTCGGGGCTCATGAGCGGTTCAGGGCGCTGAGCACGGCGCGGACGGAGGCTAACTCGATATTCGTGTCAACCCCAGCACCCCAGCGCGTGCGTCCGTCCGCGATTTTGATCTGGATGTAAGCGATGGCGGCCGCCGCTTCGCCGGCATCCAAGGCGTGTTCGCTATAATGAGCAATCTCGAAGCGGGGCACACCGGCCATGACGAAGCCGTGAACCAGCGCCGCCAGCGGACCGTTGCCTTCGCCCCGGAGGTCGATCGCCTGGCCCTCGCGCAGGATTTCAGCGTGGCAGCGAACGATGCCCTCACGGCTTTGAGTTTCGAACCGCACGAGTTGCCAGGGGGTCGTACGCTCGAGGTACTCGCGCCAGAACATGCCCTTTAGTTCCGCTCCGCTTACCTCGCGGCCCAGCCCGTCCACCGCGTTGTTGGCAATCGGCCCGAACTCGCGCTGCATTTCTTTGGGCAGGTCGATGCCGAACTCGTTTTGCAAGAGGAAGGCGACCCCGCCCTTGCCTGATTGGCTGTTGACCCGGATGACCTCGCTGTACTCGCGTCCGATGTCTGCGGGATCGATGGTGAGATAAGGCACATCCCAAGGTTGGCTGCCGCCGTTCTTCGCCCATTCGGCCAGGCCTTTCTTGATCGCATCCTGGTGTGAACCACTGAACGCGGTGAAGACCAACTCGCCGGCATAAGGCTGGCGCGGGGGAACCTCCATCCCGGTGCACCGTTCATAAACGTCTCGGATGGCGTTGAGGTTGCTGAAATCCAGGCCGGGGTGGATTCCCTGCATGTAGAGATTGAGCGCGACGGTGACGAGGTCGAGGTTACCGGTACGCTCGCCGTTGCCGAAGAGCGTGCCCTCTACCCGGTCCGCGCCCGCAAGCAGCCCTAACTCGGTGGCCGCCACCCCCGTACAGCGGTCGTTGTGGGTGTGCAGGCTGATGATCAGGGCGTCGCGCCGTTGGATGTGGCGGCCAATCCACTCGACCTGATCCGCGTAAACGTTCGGGGTTGCCACCTCCACTGTGTCAGGGAGGTTCAGGATCATGGGGCGTTGGGGGGTCGGCTGCCAGACCTCCATGACCGCCTCGGAGATTTCCTTGGCGAATTCGACTTCCGTGGCGCTGAAGCTCTCAGGCGAGTATTGCAGCTTCACCTCCGTGCCGGCGAGCCGGGGGAGGCGATCCTGGATCATCTGGGCGCCGCGGACGGCAACGCGGAGAATCTCCGCTTTGGACATGCCGAAAACGATGCGCCGCTGGGCGGGCGAGGTTGAGTTGTAGAGGTGAATGATGGCCTTGCGCGCCCCCACGAGCGACTCGAAGGTCCGCTCGATGAGATCCTCGCGCGCCTGGACGAGGACCTGCAGCCAGACATCCTCGGGCGCGCGTTTCTCCTCGATCAAACGGCGGTTGAAAGTGAACTCGGTATTCGATGCGGAAGGGAATCCCACTTCGATTTCCTTGAAGCCGCATTTGACCAGGGTTTGGAAGAGTTCGAGTTTCTGGCCGACGTTCATCGGGGCGGCCAGCGCCTGGTTGCCGTCGCGCAGGTCGACGCTGCACCAGATGGGTGGGCGGGTGAGCACCCGGTTGGGCCATTGCCGGTCCGGCAACTTGACCGCCGGGAAGGGCCGATATTTGACAGAGGGATCGTTGAGCATGACTGTCTGGTTTTATTATTGGCGCCGCAGGCGGAGAGGTAAACAAAAAAACCACCGCCCTCGCGGCAGTGGGTTTTGAAAAAGGTGCAGCGAAATTAAAACCCACCAGCCGCGCTTCTCAGCAGCAGCGCGCTCCATGCCAGCAGGTTCAAATCTCTATTCACTCCGTCACAGTAATCGCCACGGCGGGAGACGTCAAACGGATTTTTTGGCGTTTTCTTGTCTCCCGGCTTCCGAACCGGCAGATTGTGCGCGAAAGGCGCTAAGCAGCCTAACAGCACAATATGATTTTCTGTCTCGGAACTACACCGGCAGTCCAACGGGTGATGATCTTTCGGCAACTGACACTCGATGCGGTCAATCGGGCGACGACGACGATCGAATGCGCGGCGGGCAAGTCGGTGAACGTCGCCAAGGTGCTGCGGGTCCTGGGCCAGGAGACGGTGGCAGCGGGGTTTTTCGGGGGCGACCGCGGGGAACAACTTCGGTGTATCCTGGCGGGTAAGGGAATTGAATTGGACTTTATCTCGGTCGCTCCGCGCACTCGCCTATGCACCACAGTTATAGATCAAGCCACAGGCGCCCACACCGAACTGGTGGAGGAAGGGCACCCCCTGGGCTCGGCGGATTATGCGCAACTCAACGCCATCATTGAGCGGCACGTTGCTTACTGCCAGGCAGTGGTTATGTCTGGCAGCATTACCCCCGGCGGTCCGATGGATCTCTATTCCCGCACGGTCCAACTTGCTCACCGCGCCTCGGCGCTGTCCGTCGTCGATGCCCAGGGTGATCCCTTGATCCAGGCCCTGGTGGCCGGCCCAAGCCTCGTGAAGCCCAACCGGGCGGAACTCGCCGCCACGGTCGGCCGTCGGCTCCCCGACCAAGGCTCCCTGCTCTCGGCTATGCGCGAACTCCACGAACGAGGGGCGCGCAGGGTGGTGGTGACTGCCGGTAAAGAGCCTGCGCTGGCCTTCGACGGGACCCGATCCTGGCGGATCACCTCGCCACGCATCGAAGCCTTGAACCCCATCGGTTCGGGTGACGCCTTCACGGCGGCCTTAGTCTGGCGGTTGTTACAGGGCGATGATTTGGGCCAGGCCTGCCGCTGGGCCAGCGCCGCCGGCGCTGCCAACGCCCTCAGCCTCCTCCCCGGCGAATTGGAACGAGCCGACGTGGAACGACTGGCGGATAAGGCGGAGGTGGAGTTGTTAGCCGGGGCGTGACGTGCCTACCAGATCTTGGCGCGAAGTTCAGGCGCTCGCCACATTGGCATGCCGGCCTTGATTCCAAAGGCCTCATAGAATTCCGGCGTGTTGACGTGGGGTCCGATGCCACGGAACTGTCCTGGACTGTGGGGGTCGACCGTAATCAACCGCCGCATCTCTGCCTCCCGGCAGTTCATCCGCCAGACTTGGGAGAGCGAAAGAAAGAACCTTTGTTCAGGGGTGAAGCCATCGATCTTCTTGCGCTTGGCGGGGTTCTTGGCTAGCGCGCGCTGGAGCGCCTCGAAAGCGACGCTGGTGCCGCCGAGGTCCGCGAGGTTTTCGCCCAAGGTGAGCTTGCCGTTGACATGCAGTCCGGGCAGCACCTCATAAGCGTCATACTGGTCGACCACTCTCTGGGCTCGGGCTTCGAAAGCCTTGGCATCCGCCTCCGACCACCAATCGTTGAGGTTTCCCTCGGCGTCATACTTTCGGCCCTGGTCGTCGTAGCCGTGGGTGATTTCATGGCCGATCACCACGCCGATCGCGCCGTAGTTGACGGCGTCGTCCAACTCCACATCGAAGAACGGTGGTTGGAGGATGCCGGCGGGGAAGACAATCTCGTTCTGGGAAGGGTTGAAATAGGCGTTGACGGTCTGCGGAGTCATGTGCCATTCCGTCTTGTCCACCGGTTTGCCCACCCGGGCCATTTCCCGCCGTGATTCAAAAAGTGCGGCGCGGCGGACGTTCCCAAGGTAATCGTCCGGCCGAACCTCGAGCTTCGAATAATCGCGGAACTTGTCCGGATGGCCGATTTTGTGGGTGAAGCGGTCGAACTTCGCCAAGGCCTTGGCGCGGGTGGTGTCGGTCATCCAATCCACTTTCTTGAGCCGATCCTGGAAAACCTCCTTCACGTTCTCTACTAACTCTATCATCCTGGCCCGGGCCTGCGGCGGAAAATACTTGGCCACGAACAGCCCCCCGAGGGCCTCGCCGATCTGAGCATCAATCACATGAGCGGCGCGTTGCCAGCGCGGCTCCTGGGCCTGTTGGCCCCGCAAGACCATTCCGGAGAAGGCGAATGACTCAGCCTCCGCTGCCGCGCTGAGGTACGGAGCGCTCGAACTCAGCAGATGCCAGCGCAAATACACCTTCCAGTCGCGGAGCGGGCGTTCGGCGCTCAAGGCGTAAAGGGCCTGGAAGAACTCGGGTTGGCGGACGTTCACCTCGGTCAGGTTTTCGATGCCCAGCGCCTGGAAATAGATCGTCAACGGGGTGTTGGGAAACTGGCGAACCAGGTCGTCGACCGCGAATTTATGATAATTAGCGATGGGATCGCGCATTTCTGTGCGGGTTTTGCTGGCTTTGGCGAGCGCGGTTTCGATTTCCATCACCGTGTCCGCATGGGCTCGAGCCGCGCCGGCATCCTCCCCGATCAGCGCCAGCATCTTCGCCACATGCGCCAGGTAGGCCTCGCGTGTCTTTGCGAAGTTGTCATTAAGGTAATAGTCGCGGTCGGGCAGGCTCAGCCCTCCCTGGCCCAGGGACACCGAATAAATCGAACTGTTCTTTTCGTCTGGGGATACGCCCCCGCTGAAGCAGGCGCTGATCCGGTGTTGGTGGAAATCGGCCAGCAACCGCAGCATATCCTCCGGCGTTCGCACCGCCTCGATCCGCTCGAAATCGGTGTCCAGCGGCTTGAATCCCAGTTCCTCCAAGCGGTTGGTGTCCATGGCCGCGCGGTAGAAATCGCCGACTTTTTGCACCGGCGAGTTCGTTGGTGCTGCGCCAGCGATGGTGGAATCGAGAATCTGGTGGATCAAAAACCAATTGCGTTCCGAGAGTTCAATGAAAGCGCCCCACCGTGATTTGTCCGCCGGGACAGGGTTGGATTTGATCCAGGTTCCGGCCGCATAATGGAAGAAGTCGGTGCCGGGTTGGACGGATTTGTCCATGTACGACACTGAGAACCGGGGTGCTTTCGGCGGGGCTTCGGCGGCGGGGATGTGGTTCGAGAGCAAGCCCGCACAGGCGGCCAGCGCCAGTGTGTTAACCAAACGATTTAGTCTGTTCATGCGATGTCTTAATCTGACTTGATTATGCCAAAGGCCACGGCCCGCACAAGACTATCAAGCTGCTCGGGCCGGTGCTCGCTGGAAATGACGAAACGAAAGTAACCGCCCGGTGGGCCACCCGGGTACCGGATGAGGGGAGGATAGATACCCGCCGCGAGCAAGGCCCGTTTGAGAGCGGTGGCTGCTGCGGCGCTCGCCGGCCTCAATCCGAAGATGGGGCCGGGGTTGTGGGGAATCACCAGGCCGGCGTCACACAACCGAGCCTTCACCAGGTTACTATTCTGGTTGAGGCGATCCCGCCATTTCGGATTGGCCTTGAGCAGCCGCACCCCTTCGATCGCGGCGCAGACCATCGGCAAGGGCAGGGGAGTACTGCCGATGAAGGCCCCGCTGCGGGTGAGTATTCTGTCCCGGAGCGCGGTCTCGGCCAGGATCGCCCCGCCATAGGCCCCGAAGGCCTTGCTCAACGTGATGGTCTGGATGATCTGTTGCCGCCCGATCCCGGCATGTTCGGGCGTTCCCTTGCCGGTGGCCCCGAGAACTCCAGCGCCATGGGCGTCATCCACGAGGAGCCGGGCCGTTTCGGGGAGGGCTCCGAGGTACTCGGCCAGCGGTGCGGCCGAGCCGTCGCGCGCGCAGTGCCCATCGGTGAGCACCAAGAGTTTGGTGCCCTTGCCGCAGCCGCAGGCCTTAGCTGCCAGATCCGCGGGGGCATGATGCTCAAAGCGAATCACGGGACACTCCAGAAACCTCGCCGCGTCCGCGAGCGAGGGGTGTGCGTGGTCGTCGAGGAGGGCGTGAGAGCATCGCCCTGCCAGGGCTTGCGCGGCGATGAGGTTCGCGCTATAGCCCGTAGGAGCGAGGGTGGCGCTCGGAGCGGCGAAGAAATCCATAAGACTCGACTCCAGTCTGCCGAAAAGTAGGTGATTCCCCGTGGTCATGCGCGAGGCCGCCACGTTAACGCCGTAATCCCCAACTCCAGCCACCAACGCCGCCATCAACCGCGGATGGCTGGCCAGACGAAAGTAGTCACAGCCCGAAAAATACGAGAGCTTCCGTCCGCGGTGGCGAACGTAAGTGCGGTCCACTTGCTGCAGAGGGCTGGGCTCGGTGAGCATGCGATGACATATAGTTCAAGCCAACCCCCGCCGCAATCCAAACGGTTTTCATTGCGCCAAGGTCCGCCAGCCTTTACCTTGCCTTCATGCTGAAACGGACGCCGCTTTTTGCCTCGCACCAGGAAATGGGCGGGAAACTCATCGAATTTGGTGGCTGGGAAATGCCGGTTCAATATACCAGCATCACCGACGAGCACCTGGCGGTGCGCCAGGCCGCCGGGATCTTTGACATCTCGCACATGGGCGAGGTGTTCATCCAGGGGCCTGAGGCCGAGGCCTTTCTAAACCAGACCCTGACCAACGATGCGCGCAAGCTCCCCGTGGGTGGCGGACAATACACCCTGATGTGCAACGAGTTGGGTGGGGTCATTGATGACCTTTATGCCTACCGTCTCGGTTTGGCCGAGTATCTGCTCATCATCAATGCCTCGCGCATCACCGAGGATGTGTCCTGGCTCGAAGGGCGCTTGGCCCAGTTTACCGGCCGGGCAGGCGTCACCCTGCGCAACGCCTCGGACGTCACCGCCGCGGTAGCTATCCAGGGACCGCGGGTCGCGGAGTTTATCGACGCTTGTTTCCCGGGTCCCTTTGCAGGGGGAACGCCCGTTTTGCGCGCGGCCGACCTCAGGAAAAACCAAGTGGCCCGGACCAGCCTTTCCGGGGCGGAGGTCTGGATTTCGCGGACGGGGTACACCGGGGAAGATGGGTTTGAGGTGGTCAGCCCGGCGGAGGTTATTGTGGAGATTTGGGGGCGGATTTTCGAGGCAGGCCTGCCGTACGGGCTAAAGCCGGCCGGATTGGGAGCTCGCGATACTCTCCGCACTGAGGTTTGCTACCCGCTCTACGGGCATGAGTTGGATGATCACACGACCCCAATTGAGGCCGGATTGGGTTTCTTCGTCTCCTGGGACAAAGGGGACTTTACCGGGCGACCGATTCTGGCCCCAAAAGGCCAAAGGGACCACCAAACGCCTGGTGGCCTTCAAGATGACCGACCGCTCCGCGCCGCCGCGGCCACATTATCCGATTTGGAGTTCGGGGCCGCAGGCGGCTCTCCTCGGAGAGGTCGCCAGCGGCACGCAAAGCCCTTCGCTCGGCATCGGCATTGGCATGGGCTATGTGCCCACGGCCTTGGCCAAAGTTTCCACACCGCTTGAAATCGAAATCCGCGGACGCCGCGCCCCCGCCGTCGTGGTTTCCAAGCCGATTTATCGAAAAGCGGATTGACGACCACCGCGCTCCGTGACTTATTAATCCCTGATCTTATGGCTAAGTCCCGTCTGACCTGAAATACGCAAAATCGCACGAATGGGTGCGAGTGACTGACCACCTGGGTGTCGTCGGTATCACCGATCATGCCCAGCATGAGTTGACCGATGTCGTCTTCGTCGAATTGCCCGCCGTTGGCAAGACGGTCCGGGCTGGAGACGCCTGCGCCGTGGTCGAATCGGTGAAAACCGCCAGTGACATTTATTCGCCGGTGAGTGGCGAAATTGTGGAGGTGAACGCCACCGTGGCGACCGATCCCTCGCTGGTGAACAAGGACCCGCACGGCGCTGGATGGCTGTTCAAGGTGAAGCTTTCCGATCTCGGGGAGGCCACAGGCCTTCTGACTCCGACACAATACGCCGCCCAGATCGGCGGGGCCTAAAGGAAGCACTAACCGGTGGGTCTGGCCCTGGTTGCTTGCCGCTCGGGCCGTCGCTGTGGGGAGGGCGATGCCTCTGCGCTCCCGTTTGAGGTGGGATTCCTCGACTGGGCCGGCCCGGAGCCAGACCTTCCCAACGCGTCTCCACCATTCACCATTTGATCTTTCTCCTATTCTCCTCCACGTTATGGACGTGAAACCTAAAAGGATTCGACTCTTTATCAAGCCTTATTGCGGGTGGTGTCATAAGGCGATTAGGTGGTTGGATGGTCAGGGCGTCGTCTATGAAAAAGTGGATGTGATCGCCGACGAAACAGCCTTCGACGAAATGATCCGTCTTTCCGGACAGGATCTGGCCCCGGTGATTGAGGTGGACGGGGAAATCCTGGCTGATTTTGGTCCGGAACAACTAGCCGAATTCTGGAAAGGCATCGAGAAGAAGCATGCTGGCCTCTGATAGCTCCCCAACGGTTGCCCGTCCTCGGCTTCCCGCCTGGCTCCGGTTCCAGCTGCCGACCTCCGATGGTTTCGGGCGGACTCGGGCCTTGCTCGATGAACTCCAACTCCATACGGTGTGCGAAAGCGCCCGCTGTCCCAATCATTGGGAATGTTGGAGCAAGGGGACCGCGACCTTCATGATCGGTGGTGACCGTTGTACCCGGGCGTGCCGCTTTTGTGCCGTCGCCACCGCCAAACCGCTCCCGCTCGATGCGGACGAGCCTGGCCGGGTGGCGGAAGCCACGCGTCGGCTGGGGCTTAGACACCTGGTCATCACGGGTGTGGCGCGCGACGACCTCGCCGACGGAGGTGCAGACCATTTTCGCCGGACGGTCGAGGCTGTGCGCTCGCTCAGTCCCCATACCATCATCGAGGTCTTAACTCCCGATTTCAATGACCAGGACGCGGCTATCGACGCGGTCCTCTCTGCCAACCCGCACGTCTTCAATCATAACCTCGAAACCGTGCGCCGCCTCACCCCTGTCGTACGCTCCCGGGCCACCTACGACCGTTCTCTCAACGTCCTCCGCAAGGTCAAGGTCCGCCGCGGCAGCAGCCTGCACACCAAGTCCGGCCTGATGCTCGGCCTGGGTGAAACCGAAGAGGAGCTTTTCGAGGCGCTCGGCGATCTTCGCCAGGTCGGCTGTGACATTTTGACCCTCGGTCAGTACCTGCAGCCCACCATCCATCACTTGCCGGTTCGGCAGTACATCACCCCGGAGCAGTTTGCTGATTATGGTCAACGGGCGCGTTTGATGGGTTTTACCCACGTCGCCAGCTCGCCCATGGTGCGCAGCTCTTACCATGCCGACGAATTCAACCCGTCGTCGGTCCGCTAGCCGAATGCTAACCTTATGTGCACGTTAACCCACCCGGGCGCCGCTTCGCGGGCCCTGCTTTGTGCTCTGCTTATGAGTTCACCGCTGTTCGCAGCCACCACGCCCGAGCGATCGACTATCGACGAGGCTTCCAAATGGGACCTGACCAAGATGTATGCCACCCCCAAAGCGTGGGATGAGCATTACCAGAAGGTGGACGAAATGATCTTTGAGTTCGCGTCGAGGAAGGGGAATGTCGGTAAGTCCGCCGTCACCCTGTTGCAGACGCTCAAGCTTCGCGACCAGGTTAACATCCAGTTGGAGAAGCTCTCCGCCTACGCCTCGATGCGGCACGATGAGGACATGCGCGAGTCGGAGGCGCAGGCGCTTTCCAAGCGCGGCCAGTCCTTGGCGGTGAAATGGGACGAGTCCTCGTCGTGGTTTCAGCCCGAGCTGCTGCGCATTCCCGAAGCCGATATCCGCGCCTGGATCCAGGAGCCGGACTTGAAGATCTACGGGCACTATTTTGACGACCTGCTGAGGACCAAGGCCCACATTCTTTCGGCGCGCGAAGAGGAGTTGCTGGCCATGTCCGGCAAGGCCACCGAGGCCGCCGGCGAAGCCTTCGGGCTGCTGAGCAACACGGAGTTGCGCTGGCGGACGGTCAAAGACCCCCAGGGACACGAAGTCGAGATCACCAGTTCTTCCTTCGTCCAGGCCATGTATTCCAAGGATAGGCGGTTTCGTCAGGATGCATTTAAAGCGCTGTATGGCAGCTATGTAGACGTTAAGAACACGCTGGCCGCCACGCTGGGCGGCTCGATGGAGAAGGACTGGTTCTACGCGAAGGCCCGGAACTACCCTACCAGCCTCCACCGGGCGCTGGACGCCGAGAACCTCCCGCCTGACGTTTATCAGAACCTCGTTCAAACGGTGACCGACCACCGCCAGCTCTTGCATCGCTATGTCGCACTCAAGAAACGGGTGCTTAAACTGGATGCTGTCCATTTCTACGACCTCTATGTGAACCTGGTGGATCTGCCGGAGCGCCATTACACCTTCAACCAGGCGCGCGAGTTGGTCCTCGAAGGGGTCAAACCGTTCGGCCCGGAATATGGGGCGGTTCTCAAGCAAGGGTTCGAGTCGCGCTGGATCGACATTTACGAGAATAAGGGCAAGCGAAGCGGCGCCTACAACATGGGCACCTACCTTTCCGCCCCTTATGTACTGCTCAACTACAAGGGCACGTTCAACGACGTGTCCACGGTCGCCCACGAACTGGGCCATGCCATGCAAAGCTGGTTTGCCAAAGAAAGCCAACCTCCCGTCTATGCCGGCTACCCCATGTTCACCGCCGAGGTCGCCTCCACCTCCGGGGAGATCATATTCAAGCAGTTCATGCTTTCCCAAACCAAAGATCGCAAGGAGCGGGCCTACCTGATCAATCAAATGCTCGAAGACATGCGCGCCACCATCTTCCGCCAAACGCAGTTCGCCGAGTTTGATCTCGCCGCCCATACGCTGGCCGAGAAGGGCGAACCGATGACCGCGGAAGCCTTGATGAAAATTTGCCACGACCATTACGTGCGGTACTACGGCCCGGACTTTGTCATCGATCCCGCCTTGGATGTGGAATGCCTGCGCATCCCCCACTATTACCGAGGTTTTTACGTCTATCGCTACGCCGACAGCTATTGCGCCGCCGCCGCCATCGCCAAACACATCCTCAAGCAGGAACCCGGCGCGCGCGACCAATGGATGAAATTCCTCCGGGCCGGAAACAGTATGTATGCCATTGACATGCTGAAGGTTGCTGGCGTGGACATGACCACCCCAAAGCCGATCGAAGACGCAATGGACCTCTTCGAGCAGTTGCTCAAGGAACTCGAGGAACTGCTCTAAGGCCCCGGATTTGAGTGACCGCCCGCCCGCTATCGTTCGGGTGAGTTAAAGAGCCCACGCTCCCGGAATTGGTTCAATAGGACCTCGCGTCGGAGGGGGAAAAACTCCTCTAGGATCCGATGTACCTCGGGTTGCCAATGGCTTTCGGGGGTGTAGCGGTCGAACGGGCCGGTCTTGTACGGGTGTAAATCCCTGCGGTAGGCACCCCAACGGCAGGCCTCGGCCGGGATGGCTTTTTCGACCGATTCCACAAGCGCCCGGTACCGGGCCGACGCGGCCTCCGGCGTTAGCGGGCCGTGGTTGAAGAGGAGCCGCTGTGCCCGTTCCGCGAATAGGGTCCTAAAGTCGACGTTTTCCAAGAGTTTTTGAAACAACCGCGGCGGACTGTCATCGTCATCGAAATCCAACGTGTTGACCACCGGACTGTGTAAGACACACTCTGCGTCCCAGACCAGGAAACGGAACGTTCCACCGGGCAGGCGCGGGCGGTAGGCATACCAATTGGCCGAGCGGTCCCAGTGTCCGTGTTGCCTGCGTAGAAGTTCAGTACCAGGAAGTCGGCCAACTGTGCTAAATCGACTTGGCGGCTGATCGCCTGATAGGCGCGCGAATCGCTCAGACCGGAATTGGCCAAGGCCATCGTCTGGTTCCAGGCGGTATCGTCCCCGGATTCCGTTTTGTCACCTTTGCGCAAATCGTAATCCAGCTCGGACCGCCCATTGGGATCGGCCAACCAACTGGGCTCAGGGTATTCACAGAGGTTATAAAGCCCCCAATAGAGCCCGTCCAGGTAGAGGTGAACGAAAATACCGCGGGCGGAAGGGTAGCCCATGGCCAGCAGGCTCCGGCGCATCCACTCGTCGCGGAGATAATCCGCCTGGCGCCGTGTTTGTCCGTCGCTGGCCAGCCAGGAGTCGTTGTTTCCGGCACGCAACACTAGCGAACTGAAGGCTTGCGCTCCGCCGCTGGCGAACAAGGGGACTTGCAGTTTAGCGGCCCCAAACCGGCGCCGGAACAACAGCCGAAACGAGTGCTTGGGCGACTCGTCCGGGTGCCGGCTCATCCCACCGTGGACCCGCAAGCCGCACTCGATCTGGAAGCTATGGGCGCCTTGTGGTTCGAGCAGTTCGACTGCGGCCGCTCGTTCCCAGTCCCGTCCACGTTCCATCGGGTGCGTGTAAATCCCGGTGTCGGGAGAAAAGAGGTCTTGCGGCTCAGTGATGATGCTGAGCGAGGGCAGGCTGGCGAGGGATTCCAGGACTCGGGCTCGGGCGGCGGCATTGGTTCCGGCACTCATCCGATAATGCGCCGAGAGGGTGAGATCACGGTTGGTCGACCAGGTTTCCGGGAACAGTGCTCCGGTTTGGGCTAGCACATCCCGCAGAAACAGGTACGTCCTGGAAATCACCAACGGCCGCCGGTCACTGCCGTCTTCCCAGGCGGCGGCCCGCAGAATCGTCGTCGTAGTGACTGGGATCGGGCGATCGTAAAGCACACCGTTGGTCGGGGTGGGCACGGTTCCATTGGTGGTGTAGAAAATCCTGGCTGGGTTGACGGTCGAAGACAGGACAAGGTTGAAGGCTGACTGATAAAGGCCGCTGGGGTGATCCACCGATGGCGGAGTTTGCGCGTGGAGGACCGACGGGCTAGCCAGGAGGCAAAGCGAGCACCACGAAACCACTGCCCGTCTCGGAATTCCTTCGGGCATGGATCAGCCCCTTTTCACTGACTGCCCCGCCACTTGGCTGGCAAAGGATAGAAGCCGGTCTTCTTGGCAACTTGTTGGCCCTCATCACTCCGGATCCAGTCCAGATACGCTCCCAAGTCACCCTTCAACGCCCCGGGGTCGAGATAGGCGTAAAGAAACCGAGAGATCGGATAAATGCGGTTGGCAATGGTGTCCTCGGCGGGATCGACCGGCGTGGATGAAAAGGCCCGCTTGATGGCCAAGGCACGGGTCCCGTCAGTCGTGGCCAGCGCCGCGAAGCCGATCGCGTTCTTCGTTTTGGACACCGCCGATCGGACCTCGGCCGCGGGCAGGAGGTGAACGTCGGCCGCCAGGTTCTTTCCGCTGAGGACTTCCTCCACGAACAGTTCGCCGGGGGCTGAGTTCGTCTCCTGGCCATAGACGACGATCGGCGCGTCATCCCCTCCAAACTGCTTCCAGTTCCGGTAATTCCCTTTGAAAATGCTGAACAACTCGTCGTAGGTGAGTAGCTTCACCGGGTTGGCCGCGTTGACGTACACCACCACCCCGCTCACGCCGACCTTCAATTCCGCGGGCCGCTGGCCGAAGGCGGCCTCGCACGGCTGGGTCTCCTTGAAGCGCATGGACCGGGAGGCAATTGCGAGGTTGATTTTGCGCTCCGCCAGTGCCGCAAACGCCCCGGCGGCGCTTCCTCCAGCCACATCGATCTTGGCCCCGGAGTGTTTGACCCCATACGCCTCCGCCCAGGCGCGCGAGAGGGGGATTAGCGTGTCCGAGCCGCGGATGGTGAGGTCCTGTCCGGCAAGGGGAGTCAGTAACCCGAACGCCATGATGATGAGCGCCGAGGCTGTTTTCAGGTTGTCTCTGCGCGACCAAAGCGCGCCTGAGTTCCCTGCCGGCATGGGGGCTGAGGTCCTTTTCATAACCGGCCTATTTCCGGAGACGGAAGAATCGGTTGGTGCCAGCGTTGGTAGTGACATAGGGACTGCTAAACGCCACCCCAGAGACGTTGGCCCAGGTGCCAGTGGGGGCGTTGGCCTGTTGGAGGTTGAACCCCCCGCGGTTCCAAATCAGTGCGAGCGCGTTGTTTGTGGAAGCTAAGTTCAAGGTCGGACTGAAGGCGTAAGGGACCGTCGCCGTGAGCGATAGACCGAACGTGATATCGTGGCTGCGGGCGTTATTATTATGCACTTCAACCGCCAGCACATTGTCCCCCACCATGAGATTCGTGGCCACCGTCGAACCGGAAATCGCCCAGTCATCCGGGCAGGTGGCGTCCATTGTGGTGCAAGGAGTCGCCGAGGCCAATGTGGCATTGTAAATGGTGCCGGTCGGCATGCGCACCCGGTTTATCTCCGTCCCGTTCAGATAAAAGACCGCCCCATCGTCCACGTAGTCCTCGAGGATCAGCGTGACCCCGGCAACGCCATTGGTGAAAGTAAAATGGGTTCGTAAATAATAGGTCACAAACGGATAGCCGCTGTTTGGGTCAATCGGCATCTGGGTGATCATTGGTAGGGGAAGACTTTCGGAAAAGCCATAGCTGTCTGCCCAGAGCAGCCCAGGCCCGGAGTTAATCCAAGCGGAATCATCGTAGGTTCGCGCCGTCCAATTAACGCCGTCAAGATTTGCGGTCTGGTAGTTCCAGGAGTTGGTAAAACCAAAGATCCCGTTGGTGACGACATAGTTGGTGGTCGTAAACAGGAGGTTCGAGGAGACGTAGCGGTTTGTCCCAATGGTGCCTATTAATGAGTAATAATAGCTGCTAAAGGGTGTCAAATTGGTCAGCAAGATCGCGTGGGTGCTCGTCAACGTGAGGTTGGTGGGCGCGCTGAGGTTCATGTTGGTGGTGAGCCCGTAATGAAACTGGGTGGTGGCGGGGTCAATAGTCGTCCAAGTGATCGTCGCCGCGGTATCGTCGGCCAGGGCCACCAGGTTGGTGAAGAAGCCGGGCACCGGTTTGGCATAGACCCCGAGATGGGAGCCGATGCAGCGTTCGCGGCTGTAGCTGGCGAGATAGCTGGAATGGTTCAAGGCCAGGGGATTCCCGGTCGAATCGGCCATATACATCGCGGTGGATCCCCCGCCATCCATGCTGACGGCGTTCCAGCCGCCAAACTGGAGCATCCAATAGGCCGTTTCGCTATCCAGCGCTCCATCGCTGTACCCGGACTGTCGGCCATCGATCGTCATCATGTAGAAGTAGCGGCTGTCCTGGGAAACTCCATACGCCGTTCGCGGTTGCAGTTGGTGAATCGCGGAGTCGGGGTAAGCAGTGATCGAGGCGGCGCCGACGTTGACACCATTGGAGACGATCGGATAAAAGCCAGTGACAACCGTATAAATGCCAGAGGTGTTGGTGCCCGGAGGACGGTTGTTAAAGACCCAGAAAGGCCGGTTGTTGGTGGTGAACAGGAGACTGGCGTACCGAGCGTCGGGCTCGTAGGCGGAGGCTGAGACTACCGTTCCGGCCGAGATCTGGGGTCCGTAAACCTCGCAGGCGATACCTTCGGAGCTCGGGTCCGCACCACCGGAGCTCGCACTGTAAAAGTTGGCATCGGCAACGATCTGGAGGCTGTAAAGTTTGAGGAAATTGGGCACACTCCGAGTGAGGGTTTCGCTCGATTCAGCGACATAAGTGGGCGCCCGCGGGGTGGAGAATAACTTCACGTCCGGGTCCGTCAGATCCACCCGCACACAGTGGACGACCTGCAAGGCGGAGAGGCTGCCGAGTTGGCCGGTAATATTGGTGCCAACCGAGTGGTCAACGCCTTTGAAAAGCGGCGTCCAGGGGCCCGGAAGGGGCCCAGCGAGGATGGGGGCAGAACTGGCCAGCCAAAGCGCCAGCGAGAGCAGGGGGGCCAGCGCGAGGCGTCGGCAAGTGGGAGGGGCAGGAAGCCGGGCCTGGGGACGGAGTTGGGCCGGGCTAATTAGGGCTGAACTGATAATCATAACCGGAAATCGGGTCTTGGGTGTAGGCTGCATTGTAACCATCGTAATAAATCGGGATCAGGCTCACATGGCCGTCGGCAAAACCCACCACGCTCTGGGCATCACAATAAAAGGGGCTGTTTGCACGACCGGTTTTGCTTCGGTGCCAGGAGAGCGGGGCATGGGCCGTCCATTCCATGACGAGGAGGGTCCGTTTGGGTTGGTTGATGGCCGTGAGAGCCAGACCGGCAACATTGGGCAGGCCCGGGAAGGTGACGCCATTGAACACATAGCTGCTAAAGTCGAATCGGGCGCTGGCATGGAACGGTATGGGGTCCGAATAACCGCGATCTTCCGGGCAGGCGAAAACTGCATCTTTGGGCGAAGACTCTCCGGCCAAGCCGGCGTAGCGTTTGACATCCTCCTTGTACCACCACCACGGAGCCCGGTTGTCGTCAGCGATAGCCGCTCCGGGCAACTTCTGTCCATGGTCGGCGGCGTACTCATGCACCGAACGGTCGATCGTCCCGAGATTGGCACTGCAAAGCGCCAGTCGCGACTTTGCCTTGGCGGCGGCCTGACCGGCGACCACCACCACTGCCAGAATACTGAGCACGGCTAGAACGATGAGCAGGTCGGTCAGCGTGAAGGCGTAGCCGCCGACGTAAGGAAGCTGACCATGGTGACGTGCCCGGGCCCGGATGCGCCGCTTGAGGTTGGCGGCTACGGGAAAAGATGAACCTCGGACTTTCATGGCGAAGCGGTGCCCTGTGGCCCCGGCGGGACGCCGGGTAAGCTGGTGAGGTCCGCAGCCGTGATGACAGTGAACCACCGCTCGAACCTCGCCGCCAGACCCGACGGCAGGGAGGGGTTCGCAGGTGCGGTTCGCCGCGTGATCACCGCTGCCTGGAGCAGGCCTTGTCCGAACAAGGTCGGGAGATCCATGGTTTCGGGCATGCTCCCCGAACAAAAGGCAACGATTCCGGGTTTGGCCTCGCCCAAACGCTTTCGCTGGGCCTCGGTGAGCACCGGCGGTCCCATAAAGGATACGATCACGCTGGCGGGGGGCGTCTTTCGAATCAGCTCGAGGAAATCTCCCGGAGGCACCCCGACGGGCCGCAACGGATCGACTTGGAGGGCATGGATCGCCTCAATCGGCACATGCGCTGCCTGGAGCACCTTCTTAAAACCTGCAAACTGGGCGTCGGTGGCGGGATTCTTGAACACGGTGGTGTCTCGCATGATGACCACCACCTGCCCGCCCGGTTTCAAAAGCCGCACGGCCTGCTGCGCCATGCCCCATCCCCCTGCTTCATGAGGCCGGGGATCGAAATGCGGCCCAAACCCTCCTCGCAGCGTGAGGCCGAGCGCAGCCACCGACCCGGCGATTACCAAACCGGCGAGACCGCCGATGACTTTGCGGTCGCGCATCTAGAGGATCCCACGGGGCATCGAAAACACCACATTGGTCACGCCCCAGGAGATTTCGGCGCTGATCTGCTCGCGCAGGGTTGCGGTCTTGGTTTTCTTCGCTGCTCCGTCCGCCATGCCCAGATTGCCTTGCAGGACATGGAGATTGGGATCCCAGGCGGCATCGATGGAACTTCCCAGGAAGGCGCTCCAGCTTGGATCCAGTCCGCCGCCGCCGCCCGTCACGTTACGGTCCCCGGTGAGGATGACCTGCGATTTTGCCAACGAGGTGTTCGTGCCGACAAAGTAGCTGATATTGAGATCGCCGGTCAGGGCCACCCAGTTGGTGGCCGCTCGCTTATATTTG
>TBL_comb47_HYPODRAFT_10001528_pt1 | contig 29952 bp, 21 predicted proteins | sample TroBogypolimnion_40_FD_10682 | JGI IMG/M metagenome (IMG submission 10682) | reverse complement strand
ATGCCAGGATATGGGTGGCTACACGGTCCAGAAACCAACGGTCGTGCGAGATCACTACGGCACAACCCGCAAAGCTATCAAGACCTTCCTCCAAGGCACGGAGGGTATTCACATCAATATCGTTCGTCGGCTCATCAAGCAGCAATACGTTAGCCTCTGATTTTAAGGTCAATGCAAGGTGAAGCCTGTTCTTTTCTCCTCCTGAAAGCACGCCACATTTTTTCTCCTGATCGGCGCCGCTGAAATTGAAGCGCGAAACATAGGCTCTGGCATTGAGCATCCTGCCACCGACCATCACTTCGTCAGTTCCTCCTGAAAGTACCTGATAAACAGTCTTTTCATTTACAATTGCCTCATGTCCCTGATCGGCATAACCGATTTTCACCGTTTCGCCAACTGAAAAACTTCCCGAATCTATTTTTTCCAAACCAAGGATCATACGGAACAATGTCGTTTTCCCAGCACCATTCGGGCCTATTACACCTACGATACCATTTGGTGGCAAAACGAATTCAAGATTTTCGAACAACAACCTGTCCCCAAAGGCTTTGGAGACACCATGCGCTTCGATCACCTTATCGCCCAGGCGTGGACCGTTTGGAATAAAGAGTTCCAGTTTATCTTCTTTTTGTTTGACATCTTCATTCAACAACTTTTCGTAGGCACCCAACCTTGCCTTCGATTTGGCCTGACGTGCCTTGGGGCTCATCTTGACCCATTCGAGCTCACGCTCAAGGGTTTTACGACGTTTTGAAATTCCTTTTTCTTCCATTTCCAACCGCTTGGATTTCTGTTCCAACCAACTTGAGTAATTGCCTTTCCATGGAATTCCTTCGCCACGGTCGAGTTCAAGGATCCATCCGGCTACATTGTCGAGGAAGTAACGGTCATGGGTAATGCAAATAACGGTTCCTTTATATTGCTGTAAATGAAGTTCTAACCATTCAACAGATTCTGCGTCGAGGTGGTTGGTTGGTTCATCAAGCAACAGAATATCGGGTTGTTTCAGCAACAACCGGCATAAGGCAACCCTGCGGCGTTCACCTCCCGATAATACTTTAACTGATGTATCCCCATCAGGACAACGTAGGGCATCCATAGCCCGTTCTAATTTATTGTTGAGGTTCCATGCATCGGTTGCATCTATTTTCTCCTGAAGCACGGCCTGCCTGTCCATGAGTTTGTCCATCACATCGGGGTTCTCATAAACCTCAGGTAAACCAAATTTCAGGTTGATCTCTTCATATTCATCCAGGATATCTACAATTTCCTGTGCCCCTTCCTGAACAATCCCCATCACTGTTTTTGTATCGTCAAGAATGGGCTCCTGTGACAAATGGCCAACTGTATAACCAGGGGAGAAGGAGAGATCGCCGTTAAAATCCTTATCAAGTCCGGCAATAATTTTTAGCAAAGTCGATTTGCCCGATCCGTTCAACCCTATGATCCCAATTTTTGCCCCAAGATAAAAAGAGAGTGAAATATCTTTAATAACCTGTTTTTGAGGTGGATATGTCTTGCTTACCTTGTACATTGAAAATATTATCTGCCGATCTTCTGCCATGGATTTTAATTTTTGTTTGAACCCCAAAATTCGTATTTTTAAGCGGAATTACAATAATTTTGTTGCACGAATATCAAAATCAATTATCCAAATGAAAAAATATGCAGTTTATTTTAGTTTAGCAGTAGTGGTCCTGATCGGTTCAACGATTTACTGGAAATATTCCTTCACCTACAGCGAAGGGTATCGGGCAGGGCTGCTACAGAAGGTGTCTTTAAAAGGGAACATCTTCAAAACCTATGAAGGTGAAATGATCCTGAGCAGTATCCAAAGCAATGCAAATGTAGCGCTGGCTTCCGAAAAATTTTTCTTCTCAGTGATCAACAAAGAGGTGGCCCTTCAACTCGAAAAAATGCAGGGCGGAAGCGTGGTAGTCCATTACTGTGAAAAAAACGGCACACTTCCCTGGAGGGGCGAAAGCACTTATCTTGTTGACAGCGTAAAAGTGAATACGAATATAAGAGGATATTAGAAAATATGAAATTAACTTACCTGAAGAATATTATTATAACATTCATAATAATATCATTTTCACTTACTTATCCTATAGTTTCCAACGCATCTGTCAAATCCGTTAAAAAGGATATTGACGGTGTTACACTTTTATTGGATAAGGGTTTGATGAAAGTCAAGATCTGTACCGACAACATGGTTGAGGTTAAATATACAATATTTCCAACTTTCCCGGCAAAAGAATCCCTTGTTATTAATAATAAATGGATTTCAACGAGCAAATTTTCTCTCTCAGAATCATCAGAAGAGATCATCATTACGACGGCTAAGTTAAAAATTAAAATAAACAGGGTCAATCAATCAATCACATATACAGATCCAAAAAACAATGTCATCCTTTCCGAAGCAAGGGATAACAGTAAAAAAATGGCAGAAGCCACAGTTGCCGGGATTAAAACTTACAATTGTGAAACACTGTTCAATTCCCCTGCTGACGAAGCCCTTTATGGATTGGGTTGCCACCCCGAAGATACGCTGTCGATCAATTACAAAGGTCGCAACCAATCGATGGCGATCAAATACATGACAGGTGCAATTCCAGTACTTCTATCCAATAAAGGTTATGGATTGTTGTGGGACAACTACTCTGCCTCTGAATTTTATGGTGCCGAAGCTTCCAATACGCAGTATAAATATGTATCGGAAAGTGGATTAATGCTGGATTACTATTTTATATACGGGCCTGAATTTGATCAGGTTATTGCATCTTACCGGAATGCAACAGGTGCAGCACCTATGTTTGGCAAATGGGCCTTTGGACTGTTCCAATCTCAGGACAGGTACAAAAGCCAGGCAGAAGTCTTGTCGGTTAAGGACAAATACCGCAACGGTAGAATTCCTGTTGATTGCATTGTGCAGGATTGGTTTTACTGGGAACCCAATGTGATCGGTTCGCATGTGATGTGGCCCGAAAGGTATCCTGATCCAAAAAAGATGGTGGACGAATTGCACAAGGCCAACTTTCATGCTATGATATCCATCTGGCCGGTTTTTGCAAAGGGAACGAAGAACTACAACGAAATGTCAGCAGCCGGCAACCTTACCGATATCCTGTGGGACAATGTGATGACCCATACCTTTGACAATTACTATGATGCGCACAGCCTGAAAGCCAGGGACATGTATTGGAAACAGGCCAAAGACAGCCTGATTGCGCCACATGGTTGGGATGCGTGGTGGGTTGACCAATGTGAGCCAGACAACGGTTCGTTGCTGGACGCGCGACGCCAGAGCAATTTCGCGATTGGGAAGGGTATCGACTATTTCAATACATATTCGTTGATGCATTCTGAAGGGTTATACACCAACTGGAGAAAAGACATTCCTGGGAAAAGGGCATTTTTTCTGATCCGGCAATCATTTGCAGGTGCGCAACGAAATGCAGCAACCCTTTGGTCATCAGATATTACCTGTACCTGGAAAGCCTATAAAAGTCAGGTGCCCCAAGGCATCAATGCTTGTGCTTCAGGTATTCCTTATTGGACTTCAGATATTGGCGGGTATCATTACAACTGGACAGCTGCTGACTGGTCAAAACCAATTTTCAGGGAATTGTTTACCCGGTGGTTTCAGTTTGGGACGTTCTCCCCCGTTTTCAGGATTCACGGCAAAGGTGAACGAGCTTTATTTTCGGATAATTGGGATGCAAAAACAAAGGAGATCTTATTAAATTATGACAATCTAAGGTACAGGCTATTACCCTATATTTATTCGCTTTCGTGGAAAGTAACCAACGAAGGTTATACGATGATGCGGTCTTTGGCATTTGATTTCAGAAATGATAACGGGATAAATTCCATTCCTGATCAATATATGTTTGGACCTGCCTTTCTTGTGAGTCCGGTTACACAACAGATGTATAGCTTGGAAAAAGATATCCCGGCCGAGAAAACACGGAAAGTCTATCTGCCGAAATCGACAACCTGGACTGATTTCTGGACAGGAAAAACGATTACCGGTGGCCAAACCATTGTGGCACAAGCCCCTATTGAAACAATTCCTCTGTACATAAAAGCTGGTTCAATTGTACCTATGGGGCCATTTCTTCAATATGCAACTGAAAAACCAGCCGATGTGATCGAACTTCGTATTTATCGGGGGGCGGATGGCCAATTTGTATTGTACGAAGATGAGAACGACAATTACAATTATGAAAATGGGAAATACGCCACAATCGAATTTGTCTGGAACGATAAAGCCGGTATTTTAACAATCGGTTCAAGAAAAGGGGCTTTTGAAGGAATGTTAAAGGAAAGGTTTTTTAATGTTGTTCTGGTTAATCCGGGGACTGGTACAGGAGTTGGGGAAGCTTCAAAAATTGACCAGACTGTTCATTATTCAGGCCAAAAAGTCAAAATCAAAATTTAAATGGACCATAAAATTATCAGTATCCGATAAATAGTTCTAAAACCCTTAACAACAAATAGATAGATTGCCATAGTGATGATACTATGGCAATACTTATTTTGAATAGCCTTTTAACCCGAAACTATTAGGTCCCAAAAGCGTTTAATAGGGAAAAATTAAGTTAATTATGGAATTGTCAAATTTATTTTCAAAATACGATTTAGGATCAAATGAGCTGAAAAACCGGATCGTTATGGCTCCCATGACCCGGTCAAGGGCAATTGGGAACATCCCCAACGACCTGATGGCCACTTATTACGGTCAGCGGGCAGGGGCAGGGCTTATCGTTACGGAAGGAACATCGCCATCGCCAAATGGTTTGGGTTACTGCAGGATACCCGGACTTTATAATCAGTCGCATGTTGAAGGCTGGAAAAAAGTTACGGACGCAGTTCATGAGCAGGGAGGCAAAATTTTCGTACAACTGATGCATACGGGAAGGATCGCCCATCCGATCAATTTGCCAGCAGGGGCTGAGGTACTTGCACCTTCGGCAGTTAAGGCTTCAGGACAGGTTTGGACGGATACTGCAGGAATGCAAGACCATCCGGTACCAAAGGCAATGACAATCGATGAGATAAAACTGGCCATCGTTGAATTTGAAACTTCGGCAAAACTCGCGATTGAGGCCGGATTTGACGGTGTAGAATTGCATGCCGCCAATGGTTATCTTCTTGAACAGTTTATCTCTCCGGTTAGCAACCAACGTACCGATGAATATGGTGGCAGCTTTGAAAACCGTTGCCGTTTTGTTTTGGAATTGGTCGAAGTGGTCAGCAAAGCCATTGGCAGCGAAAAAACGGGCATTAGGTTATCTCCTTTTGGGGTGGCAAGCGATATGCCACATTATCCTGAAATCGAATCAACTTATAATTATTTGGCCGAACAGATCAATTCAAAGGGAATAGTCTATATCCATCTTGTCGATCACAGTGCCATGGGTGCACCCGAAGTTCCGTTCAGCATCAAAAAAACGATCCACGAAAAATTCACAAATACGATGATCCTCACTGGGGGTTATAATCCAGAATCTGCAGAAAAGGACCTTTTGAGCGGTTTTACCGACCTGGTTGGATTTGGGAGGCAGTTTATCAACAATCCTGATTTAACAGAACGGTTTAAAAACAGCTGGCCTTTAGCTGAATTTATGGATACCGATTCCTTCTATTCACCGGGGGAAAAAGGTTATTCTGATTATCCAAAATATAGTATGTAATTGATTCATAAATATATATTGGATATAATATAATCTGGTTTGAAAATCTCAAAACCGTTCCATTTTTCCAGGAACGGTTTTTTTACATAAAAATACCCCAAATTTCGCTATATAATTCTTCACTACAATATATATTGTTATGTTTCAATACGTTACAAATCGAAAAGTGTTTAGTCCATAACTGTGGTTAATCTGCTCTATTTCAATTAAAAAAAATTAAATTTGTCCAAAATTAATTCTATGATCAGATCAATGACGGGTTATGGGAAAGCTGAATGTGAACTTGCCCAAAAGAAAGTCACGATTGAAATAAAATCGCTTAACAGCAAGCAGCTGGATCTCAATACACGAATTCCGGGAATTTACCGAGACAAAGACATTGAAATCAGGCACGAAATTTCGGATCAGCTGATTCGGGGCAAAATTGATTTCAACCTCTTCACAGAATCTCTTGGTGTCGATTCCAACAGTGCAATCAATAGTTCTGTTGTTAAAAGCTATTTTAATCAACTCACTGAAATCAGCAATGAGCTGGGGCTGAATTCAAATGGAATCACATTACAATACATCATGCATTTACCCGATGTTGTGAAAACGACTCGTGAAGAGCTTGATGAAAGTGAATGGAAAATAATCCTGGGGGCAATCAGGGAAGCGATAAAGGCATTGGATATTTTCAGGGTACAGGAAGGATTGTCACTTTATAAAGATATTGTCAGTAGCCTGAATACGATTTCCAATTTACTGGAGCAGGTGCGGCAATATGAGCAGGAACGGACTTCTAAAGTGAAAGAGCGGATTCTGGATGGGTTGAAGGAACTTTCCACACCAGAAGCGGTTGACCATAACCGGTTGGAGCAGGAAATGATCTTTTACCTTGAGAAACTCGATATCAACGAGGAAAAAGTACGCTTAGGCAACCATTGTGCCTATTTTCTCGAAACACTTGCGCTGGATGAACCTGTTGGAAGGAAGCTTGGTTTTATCGCGCAGGAAATTGGCAGGGAGATCAATACCCTTGGATCAAAGGCAAATCATGCTGAAATACAAAAATTGGTAATCGGGATGAAGGACGCTTTGGAAAAAATCAAAGAGCAATTGCTTAATGCATTATAGTTAGATTGTAATCATATTTCACGCTCTAAAACTTGAAAACATTTAAATATATTTCGTGTGAAAGAAGGTAAATTAGTCATTTTCTCCGCTCCTTCAGGAGCCGGAAAAACAACCATTGTAAAACATTTACTTTCATTAGGACTAAATTTCGGTTTTTCAATTTCGGCAACTTCCAGAAAACCTCGCGGTGAAGAGATCAATGGTAAAGATTACTACTTTTTGAATGCCGAAGAATTTAAAGACAAAATTGAACATGATGAATTTCTTGAATGGGAAGAAGTTTATCCGGGTTGTTTTTATGGAACGTTAAAAAGCGAGGTAGAAAGAATTGTCAAAAATGGCCAGAATATACTTTTCGATGTGGACGTTGTTGGCGGAAGCAATATTAAAAAGTATTACAAGGATAAAGCCCTAGCCGTTTTTGTGAAACCTCCATCGATTAAAGAGCTGGAAAACAGATTGATTAATCGTTGTACAGATAGCCCGGAGGCAATAAGGAAACGGGTTGAAAAAGCGGAACACGAACTCAGTTATACCGGTTTATTTGACCTTGTTATCATTAATGACCGGCTTGAAGATGCATTTAAGGAAGCAGAAGAAAATATCAGGGCATTTATCGGGGAAGGGTCAGATTAAAAATAACTATATTTTCAGCACTTTGTAGCATGGGGCAGAGAGCATGGGGAAGTTTGCCGGTTTCTACACGCCGATTGGTAATAGCAAGCCACTAACGACAAGCTAGCATTGAGTAGCAATCATAATATTAACAGTCAGTCAATAAATAAATTGATATAATTGGAATGAGGATAGCCGTATTTTCCGGATCGTTTAATCCAATTCACAATGGCCATATAGCCGTTGCACAGGAAGTCCTTTCCCAGGGTGCGGCCGACGAAGTGTGGTTTCTGGTTTCTCCACGGAACCCGTTAAAACTGGATAAGGATCTTTGGCCGGAGACGGACCGTTTAGCAATGGTGAAAATTGCCATTGAAAATAGACCCGGAATGGTTGTGAGCGATTTCGAGTTTAATTTACCACGACCTTCCTATACCATTCACACACTCGAAAAATTGAAGGAACAATATCCTCAAAATCAGTTCTCCCTGCTCATCGGTGGCGATAACCTGAATATTTTCCACAAATGGTTTAAATACAAAAAAATAATCGATGACTTTGGGCTAATTGTCTATCCTCGTCCATGCTTTCCAATCGATTTAACGCTTTTTTTTACGAATATCAAAGTAATTTCAGCTCCATTTATTGACCTTTCTGCTACTTTGATCCGAAAAAAATTATCGGAAGGGGAAACAATTTCAGAATTTGTACCTGAAAAAGTTGATCAGTACATCCATAAATATCTGATCGACAATCGTTAAAAAACAATGTCCTGCAAAGCTCACTAAAAAAATCAGGCTAAATATATTTTGGCAACAATTTTATATTCTGCTTGGTCATTTTAAATATCATAGTAACTTTAAATGTTTTTACAACAGATGTTAACCTATGGATGATGATTACTTGTGCTTTAATGTTGACAAAATACGACTTGGCATTCCACTAAGGAACATTGATCGTGTAATCAGTGCAGTGGCTGTTCGTTTGCTTCCCAACTCCCCTGCCATTATTCACGGTTTAATCGATTTTTATGGGACATTGGTTCCTGTCATTAATTTACGCCATCGTCTCAACCTTGAAGAAACTGCAATAAAACCGGATCAGGTTTTTGTGGTAGTCAATACATCGGTGCGCAAATTGATTTTGGTGGCCGATTCAGTTCAGGGCCTGGTACCCTTGAAAACAAGTGGCATCATCGCTGCAACGAGTATAGATGAGGATTTGGAACCTAATGATATTTACATGACAGAAGAAGGTATTATTCTGATTTTTGATACTGAGAAGTTTATTAAGGGAGAAGAGATTTTACAATTTGAAATTGATATGATTCAAAACCAATCTGATCCACCATTAAGAGTATGAAGAGTGAACGTGTAATAAGTGATTTAAGTAAAAGAGTCGAAAAACTCCTGGGCTTGTATTTTCCAAAGAATCGGTGGACAGATCTTGAACGTGGATTAGTAGCCGCGGCAAAAGAACTCAAAATAGAGTCTTCGATAGGAAATATAGCCGTCTGGCTATCAGGTCATGAACTTTTGCCCGATCAATTGGATATTCTCGCAAACCAACTCACGGTTGGCGAAACCTATTTCTTCAGGGACAAACCGATCCTTGAAATTTTCAAATCAAACATTGTTACTGAATTGATGGCCGCACGATTTGGAAAGGATCAGCACATCAGCATTTGGAGTGCCGGATGCTGCACCGGTGAGGAGCCTTATACACTGGCGATGCTTTTATGCGAAACCGTGCCTGAATTGGACAAATGGGATATTTCGATCCTGGCAACCGATATCAATCCACGCTTTCTGGAAAAAGCAAGGCTGGGGATTTATAGCAATTGGTCTTTCAGGGAAACACCCACGGATATTAAAGCCAAATATTTTCAGAAGGTTGGTGATCACTGGCAAATTTGTGCGGAAATCAGGTCTATGGTTGTTTTCAATCAACTCAACCTTGTGGAAGACTCTTACCCTTCACGTCAAAATATGACCTTGAATATGGATGTCATTTTCTGCCGCAACGTGTTGATGTATTTTTCAAATGATTTGATCCTACAGGTTGGCAACCGCTTTTTTAATTCGCTAAACCCTTCCGGATGGCTGATAACCAGTTCAGTTGAATTAAATGACGAACTTTTTCCCAGCTTTTCCAAGGTATTTTATGACAATAGCATCCTTTATCGGAAATCCCATCTAAATCAGGTGGCCGCACGAAAAGACAATTTTCACGAAAAGATCGTCCCAATAAAAAGGTTGCATATCCAACCAAAAAAGGAATCAGGGGCGATGGTGGCAAAACAGATCTTATCTGTTCACAATCAACATTCTGAACATAATCATGAGGTTGCAATAATTGAAAAGGCAATGCGTTTATACCGAAAAGGATCATATGCCGAATGTGCCACTTTTTGCAACAAAGAGTTGTTGGACAATGGTGTCCAGACAATGTTACTTAGTATTCTTGCCAAATCGTACGCAAATACAGGCCAGCTCAATGACGCATTAAATTGTTGTGAGCAATTAATAAAGTTGGATAGCTTTAATTCCGAAGCGTATTATCTGATGGCAACAATCCTGATTGAAAAACAAGAACTGGATAACGCTGTCAATGCACTCAAAAGAGGGCTTTATATCAATCACGACCATTTGATGTCGCACTTCCTGATGTCGAATGTAATGCGTCGAATGTCAAATAAGTCGGGTGCAGAAATACATCTGAAAAACATAAAACGGATCTTGTCGGGACTTGACGAAAACCATGTTTTGGATGAAGCGGAAGGGTTGACAGTGAAAAGGATTATTGAAATGGTTAATTCACAATAAATTGGATCCGATGAAATCAGACGAAGAAATATTGCAGGAGAGAGCCAGGAAAATATCTGTTACCCGGACTTTGGATCATGTTTCACAGGATGACGAAATTACGGTAATCGAATTTAACCTGATGCCAGAGCATTATGCCATAGATGAATATTTTGTTAGCGAAGTGATGCTGTTAAAAGAATTGACGCCTATTCCGGGTGTCACTGCTTTTGTAGCCGGAATTACAAACCTGAGGGGAAAAATCATTTCGATAGTCAACCTGAAGAATTTTCTTGGAATTACAAGCAAAGGAATTACAGACCTTAACCGGATTATTGTGTTGAAGAATAAACAAATGGAATTTGGCATCCTGGTTGACTCAATTCTTGGTACCTGGACCATTAAAACCTCAATGCTCTCACCCGCTCCGATCACTTTACAGGGTGCGGAAGCCGGATATGTGAAAGGGATCACGTCCGAGGGACTGATCATCCTCGATGGAAGCAATATCCTTTCGACAAAAACCATCATCATCAACCAAAAACAGAAATAATTAATCATTAACTTATTAGAAAGGAGAAACAGATGTTGTCAATTTCAAGTTTAAGTACCCGCACAAAACTCTATTTCGGGTTTGGGTTGATCATTATTGCAATTATTGCAATAAATGTCCTGTCGTACCAAAGTGTATCAAAAATCCATGCCTCAGAAGGTGAACTGGTTAACCTGATGGCAATGACCAGAAACTTAACCCAGCTTCGTTCTGACGAAAACCGGCTAAATGGTCTTACGCTTGAAGTCATGGTAACAACTGACCAGAAGGACCGTAAAGCAACAATTGAGGAATTGAAAGATGGAATTAAATCGGCAGAAATGCGAACATCTGAAATCAATAAAAGCCTGGAAAATTTTCCAGCTGAGTTGAAAATTTTTCAGGAAGTTTCTGCCAATATTGCCATTTATAGAAAGACCAGACTGGTACAGTTTGATTTGATCGAATCTGGAAAAATAGATAAGGCCATTGAAATTGCCTTGAATGAACAGGATGGGCTTTACGTAAAAATCAGGGCGGGGATTCTCGAGATAGAAAAAAAACTGGACCAATTGGTGAATACAATTCAATTAAGGGATGAAGCTGAGGTGCACAGCATTATGGTCAACCTTGTTATTTCCGGAATTATTGTTGTATTTATTTGCTTGCTCCTTATCTTGTGGCTCCGTGGCATGTTGTCCCGTATAATTAAAGAGATCGGTGATGGCGTGAGCATCCTGGGCACTTCAGCTGCAGAAATACTGACCACAGTAACCGAAGTTTCAACAGGCGCAACCGAAACATCAACAGCGGTTTCCGAAACAACTGTTACCATTGAAGAGATCAGGCAAACGGCTCTGTTGGCGACACAAAAAGCACAGTCTGTTCTCGAAAGTTCACACCGCGCTTCCGAAGCTGCTGAGAATGGCAAGGATGCTGTCCAACACACCATCGAAGGCATGGCCCGCATTATGGATCAAATGAAAATGATTTCCGAAAGTGTGGGCAAATTGTCGGAACAGAGCCGTTCAATCGGGGAGATTACCTCAACCGTTAACGATATTGCAGACCAGTCCAACCTCTTGGCTGTCAATGCGGCAATTGAAGCAGCCAGGGCCGGTGAACAGGGCAGGGGATTTACCGTTGTGGCGCAGGAGATCCGTAGCCTTGCTGAACAATCCAAAAAGGCCACAGCTCAGGTGAAGGAAATCCTAAACGAGATACAAAAAGGGATGAACCAGACCGTGATGGCAACCAAACAGGGGACAAAAGCGGTTGAAAACGGGAATAGTCTCGCAGTTCAAAGTGGTGAAATGATTGATGTCCTTGCTGAAACAGTCAACGATACAGCCCAGGCGGTAATCCAGATTTCAGCTTCAAGCCAGCAGCAGATGGCTGGTATGGACCAAATCGTACCGGCGATGGAGAACATCAAACAGGCCAGTGAACAGAATGTGACCGGAGTACGACAGACCCAAATTGCTGCACATAATTTGAACGATCTGGGTCACAATTTAAAAGATGTTATCGAAAAATATAAATTTTAAGCCGTGGCTAAATCACAGGAGGAATTTTTTCGGGAATTACTGGCAGATTTTAAAATTGAAGCTGCTGAACACCAGGAAGCAATCATTAAAGGTATGCTCCAGCTCGAAAAACACCCCTCAGCCGCAGATTATCAATTGATTGTTGAGACCACTTTCAGGGAACTGCATAGCCTTAAAGGTGCTTCAAGAGCTGTAAATCAAAACAACATCGAAAAGCTTTGTCAATCGATGGAGAATGTCTTTCACCAACTCAAAGATGGTAAAGCTGCCCTTAATCCACAGATGTTCGAATTGCTTTTCAAAGGAGTTGATGTATTAAACGGTTTTTTATTGGCGGATCAACCGGAGCAAAAAATGAACCAGGGGGGGAATTTGGCACAATTATTAAAAGCTATTGATAATCTATTACTTGCAAACAGCATTTCACAACCTTCAATTGTAGTGCAAAAACTTGTTCCATTCCCCATTGAACCTGAAACTCCGGCTGGTATTTTTCATGAACAACCAGCATTGGGCCCAAAGGAGCCAATAGTTGTTGAACCGCATGCCCTAAAAGAGACTGTGAGGGTTGCGACGACAAAGCTAAACCGTTTGCTGATGCAGGCGGAAGAGTTTATTATGGCAAAAGCAACATTGTTGTATCTGACTCAGGAAATCGAGCGGATTAACCATCCCCAACTTCAGGTTATACAACGTGATTTAGATCGGTTTAACCACTCTTTTACCCGAATGGTCGATGAAATGCTGTTTGATATTAAAACCACATTGCTGTTTCCATTCTCATCCCTTACAGATATCGTTCCCAGAATTGTCAGGGACCTTGGAAAGGAATTTGGCAAAGAGATCAACCTCACGATCACAGGTGCAGAAACGGAAATTGACCGCAGGATACTCGAAGAGATGAAAGACCCGTTGATTCATCTGATCCGTAATTGCATCGACCATGGGATCGAAAAACCAGAAGATCGGATAAAGAATGGCAAGACGGCTTTGGGGGCACTTGAGATTAACATCACACAAGAATCGGGACGGAAAGTGGAAATGGTCATTCTTGATGATGGTATCGGAATCAATAGGGAACGTCTAAAAGAATCGGCAATAAAAAATGGCATCGTCTCCCATGAAGTTCTGAAACAAATGAGTGATAAGGAGATCCTTTCACTTATTTTAAGATCTGGCATTACAACTAGCCCCATCATCACGGACCTTAGTGGCCGTGGTTTGGGAATGGCCATTGTCGCTGAAAAAATTGACGCTCTGGGTGGTTCGATATCGATCGATTCTATAACCGGAAAGGGGACAAAATTCGTGATCTCTTTGCCAGTTACATTGTCCACTTTTAGGGGAATCGTTGTAAAAGTCTGTAACCAGCTTTTTGTAGTGCCGACTTTGGCAGTCGAAAGGGCATTACGCATCAAATCCAATGACATCAGGTACGTTGAATCGAAACCCTTCCTATCGCATAATGATGGCCATATTGCACTGATGAACCTTGCCGAAGTTTTACAGATTTCTGGCCAATCTCAAAAACAAAACATTGATAACCATATTTTGGTCCTGATTGTTGCCCTGGGATACAGGAAAATCGGTTTTTTTGTTGATGAAGTGATCGGGGAGCAGGAAGGTATCGTAAAAGACCTTGGTCCACAATTGGTCCATGTCAGGAATATTTCCGGGGCGACTGTTTTGGGCAACGGACAGGTCATTCCAATCCTTAATGTCCCAGACCTTATTGATTCAGCTGTGAATACTAAGTCAACACACAATATTTTTGAACAAAATAGAGAATCCACTGATTCTATTTCGTCACAACAGCGCATTTTGATTGCCGAAGACTCGATCACTTCGCGTGCTTTGCTCAGGAATATCCTGGAAACAGCAGGTTATTATGTAAAAACGGCTGTCAATGGGTTGGAAGCATTTCAATCCCTTCAGGGTGATCAATTCGACCTGGTTGTTTCTGATGTTGAGATGCCTGGCATGAACGGTTTTGAACTTACAGCTAAAATCAAGAACGATTCCAGGTTTAGTCATCTTCCGGTAATTTTGGTAACATCGCTTAGTTCCGACTACGACAAGCACCTTGGCCTGATTGCAGGTGCAAATGCATACATTATTAAAGGCAATTTTGAACAGAGCAATCTGGTTGAAACCATACAACGTTTGATTTAACTTAATTATGAACAAAAAAATAATCAATGTACTGATCGTAGAAGACAGCCTGACGGCCCAAAGTTTGCTTAAAGGGATAATTGCTGAAGACCCCTCCTTTAATGTTGTAAAAATTGTCACAAACGGTAAACAGGCTGTTGAATCTGTTGCAAAACTGCGACCCGATGTGGTAAGCATGGATATCAACATGCCCGAAATGGATGGTTTGGAGGCAACACGCCAGATTATGTACAATACCCCTGTCCCTATTGTTATTGTAAGTAGCCAATATGAACCATCAGATTTGGCTTTGTCCTTTAGTATCCTTAAAGCAGGTGCCCTTACGATCCTGCCCCGCCCCTTCGGCCCCATGCACCCCGATTACCGGCAATCAGCCAGGAGTTATCGGAACACATTGAGAATGATGGCAGGAATAAAAGTTACAGCCCAGCGCAAGAGCCAATCTTTGAGCCCTTCCAATTCTTGGGAAAAACCTGTTAACATTGTCAAAGTTTGTGACAACAGCCCTGAACAATATAAAATACTGGCAATTGGGGCTTCTGCCGGAGGCCCATTGGCACTTCAGACTATTTTAAGCCTAATTCCTGCGAATTTTCCAATTCCAATCGTGATAGTCCAACATATTGACCCAAATTTTGCTTCAGGTTTTTGCGACTGGTTAAATGAGACTTCTACAGTACAAGTACAGATCGCCAGTAATCGTGAAAAAATGGTCGCCGGCCATGCCTACCTGCCACCGGGCGACAGTCATCTTAGTGTTGCAGGAGATGGCTTTGTCAATATAGGCAAAGAAGTTCCGGAACGCAACCTTCGTCCTTCTGTTGGTTTTTTGTTCCGTAGCATTGCCACTGTTTATGGAAAAAATGCTATTGCGGTCCTGTTATCCGGCATGGGAACCGATGGCGCAATAGAATTGAAACAACTTAAAGATTTAGGCTCACTTACCATGGCCCAGAATGAACTAAGTTCGCTCGTGCATGGAATGCCCGGCGAAGCCATCCGTTTGGGTGCTGCATGTATCATTGCCACTCCTGAGGACATTGCTCGCGAAATAATCAAAAACATTAAAAATTAATCAAATGGAAAACGAACTTACCCCCTCATATTCGATCTCACTCGCTCGTGGGCACATTCTTGCTGTCGAAGATTCGTTGGTGCAGGCTAAAATGCTTCAGTACTTCTTCGATAACAACAATATAAATGCAAAAATATTTAGCAATGCTTTTGATGCTTATGAGTCAGCTGTTGACAATCCACCTATTTTGGTCATCAGCGATATCGTCATGCCTGGTATGGATGGCTATGAATTCTGTTTGAAGTTGAAGAATAATTCCAAATTAGCAAGTATCCCGGTAATTTTGCTTACTGCACTGCACGACCCCCTTGATATTGTAAAAGGATTACAGGCTGGAGCCGACAATTTTATCACAAAACCTTATGACGAAAAATACCTGCTTTCAAGGATACACTATTTGCTGGCAAACAACGACATGCGTCGTTCCGGCGCAGGGGATATGGTCATCGAGATTGTCTTTCAGGGCCAAAAATACCAGATCAATTCAGATAAAAAACAAATCCTTAATTTGCTGCTTTCAGTTTATGAAGCTGCAATTATCCGAAACAATGAACTGATCGCTGCGAAACATCAATTAGAAGAGATGAACAGTAACCTGAAGACAGCAAACGAACAATTGGATGCCTTTGCCAGAACAGTGTCGCACGATTTACGATCTCCACTGACAGGTATAGTTGGTTTCACTGAACTGACTTTGGACGATTTTGGTGATGAATTGAGCGAAGATGTAAAATCGAATCTTCAATGGGTCTTAAAATCAGCCTATAAAATGTCGGAATTGATTGTGGATCTTTTGAATTACTCAAGATCAAGCAGAGCTGAGATCATAATGGAAACCCTTAATCTGAGCCAGATGGCCCATGAAGTCATTGAGGAGATTCAGGCACGCCTTCCTGAGAACAAGTTTACTTTCAATATCTTTAAGGATCTTCGTGTAATCGGGGATCCCGCCCTTATGCGGGTAGTATTGAACAATCTTATTGGCAATGCGGTGAAATATTCAGGGAAAGTTGAACATCCGGAAGTGACTTTTGGAACAAGTGTTGTTTACGGTCAGAAGGCATTTTTTGTAAAAGACAATGGCACAGGCTTTGATATGGCCAAAGCTGGCAAAATGTTCGAACCTTTTGTCCGTTTGCACACCAATCAGGAATTTCCGGGTACCGGTGTCGGTTTAAGTACAGTAAAAAATATATGTGTCCGGCATAAAGGCGACATTTGGTTTGAATCAAAACCTGGTATGGGTGCCACATTCTTTTTTACGATTGGTGAAAATAATTGAACTAACATTTTAGTCTGATGAGGAGATGGAAGATCAATTGAACTATGGACAGGCACTAACCAGGTTAATGGAGTGGTGCAGCAAATCGGAAAGGTGTATTTACGAAGCCAGAGTCAAACTTGCCAAATTTGAATTATCTGATATTCAATTAGATAACGCTATAAATGATCTGATAAAAGAAAAATTTCTTGATGATTCAAGATACGTTCGTTTCTATGTCAATGACAAGTTTAGGTTTAATAAATGGGGAAAGATCAAACTGCATTTTATGCTTCGGCAAAAACAAATTGATGAGTTAACGATCATTGATGCACTTGATGGAATTGATGATGAACTCTATTTAAAAACCCTTAGAGAACTACTTTTAACGAAGATTAAATCTGTTAAGGGCACTTCTGATTATGAGCGCAAAGGGAAACTTGCCAATTATGCACAAAGCCATGGTTTTGAAGGTGATGTGGCCTATCGTATTATTAACGAATTAATTGGAAGCAACGAACATTAATTGGTTGCTGGCGTAGTCGAAGCACAGGTTTCCTGACTCCGTTCCCCATGCACCTTGCACGATCTATCCTTGCCCAGCCCTCCATGATCTATGCCTACGCTTCATGCCCCTTGCTATTTCAAACCTTCCTAATATTGTTATCTTTGCACTTTATTTAATACAAATCCAAAAATGATCCAAAAGGAACAACTCAAAGAGCTTGTTGAGCGCCGGGATGCGCTGAGGAGGTATCTTTGACGTCGATAGTAAATTAATCCGATTAGAAGAGGAGGAGCTTAAAACTCAGGACCCCAAATTCTGGGAAAATCCCAAAGAAGCTGAAAATCAAATGAAGGTGATCCGTTCAGTCAAACAATGGACTGATGGGTTTAAACAAGTTGATCAGGCAGTTGATGACCTTCAGATCATGTTCGATTTTAGCGAGGCGGGTGAAATAACCGAAGATGAACTTGAAGATCAGTTCGTTGAAGTGCGCAATCTTGTCGAAGACCTCGAAACAAAAAATATGCTCCGGCATGAAGAGGATAAACTGGGTGCAGTTTTAAAAATCAATGCAGGTGCCGGTGGGACGGAGTCAAATGACTGGGCAGATATGCTGATGCGGATGTACCTGCGTTGGGCCGAAAAACATAAATATTCTGTCAGGGAAGCCAGCTTTGTTCCAGGTGAAGATGTTGGTGTAAAGAGCGTTACCATTGAAATTGATGGTGAATTTGCCTATGGCTATCTGAAGAGTGAAAATGGTGTCCACCGGCTTGTACGGATCTCACCCTTTAATGCCCAGGGTAAACGGCAGACTTCGTTTACTTCCGTATTTGTTGCCCCTTTGGTTGACGATACGATCACAATTGATGTCAACCCCGGCGATATTTCATGGGATACTTTCCGTTCGGGCGGTGCCGGTGGCCAGAATGTCAATAAGGTGGAAACGGGTGTCAGGCTGAAACATGCCCCATCCGGGATTATCATCGAAAATACAGAGTCGCGTTCACAGCTTCAAAATAAGGAGAATGCAATCAGGTTGCTGAAGTCGCAACTCTATGCCCTTGAGCTGCAACGTCGTCATGAAGCGACTACAAAGATTGAAGCAGGCAAGAAAAAAATCGAATGGGGATCCCAGATCCGTTCCTATACGATGCAACCCTACAAACTTGTAAAAGATGTCCGTACAGGTTTTGAGACCGGAAATGTCCAGGCTGTAATGGATGGGGATATCGATGGTTTTATAAAGGCTTACCTGATGGAGTTTTCCGAAGGAGAAGATTAATTTACACTAAGGCTTGACTTTTTTTATTGAATGAAATGGTCAAGCCTTAACTTTACAGGTCACCCAATTCTTCAAGAGTCAATCCTGTAAGCTCTGAAATATCCTGATCCCAAAAACCTTTGTTTTTCAAACCAATCGCAAGTTTGAATTTCTCTTTTTTCCGTTCATCATCCCTTATCTTGTATTCCGCATCCACCTTCATGCTCCAGGCCATACTTGCGCCATATCTAAGGTCCTCAAGATGCCTGTCATAATTCTTTTGATCTTCATACGAAAGCTTGTCCATTCTCCAAAGATCCCTTGCCTTATCGATCCCCCGGGCATGGAATTCGTCCCTTATCTCATTGTTTTTCAAATAATAGATCCATTCATCAAGGGAGTCTTTTGCAATGTCGTTGAACTGGTTCACCTTAATTACATAGTATTCAGGAAAAACTTGCGACGGCTCTTTTTTCCCTAGCAATTCTGTTTGCCGCTCCGAAAGCATCAGCTTATCGAATTTATGGATCCCGATAAAATCGGTTTTGCCATGATATACATAGTCTTCACCTTGTCCCAAATCAAAATAGACTATATTGATCGAAAAAACTTTCTTCAGGTTAATAAACGGCTCCCCAACCGAGATGTATTCTGTTATCGCTTTTGATGTTCGATATGCCATGCGTTGGAAGTAATCATACTCGCTCTGGTTTTGAATTTCAACAATCAACAACTCATCTTTTGAGTTTTTCACCAGTAAATCGACCCGGTTAAACTTGTCCGAATCTATGCGCTGGTTACTTTCGCTTTCCAAAATATTTTGGATTGCAATATCTTCTTTAAACAATTCTGAAAGAAAACCCTCAAGTACGGAATAATCAGCCTTATTGCGGAGCAATCGTTTAATAGCCCAGTCAAAACGAATTTGGTTCCTGCATTTCATTGAATAATTGAGAATTACTTTAATATTAAGCAAATATAGCGATTTTAAAATTTTTAGGTGCCCTTTCTAATGTAAAACTTTATTAGTACATATTTGTTTCTAACGCAAGTATCAACAAATCACTTTTCATTCTTTACTTTAAAATTTATTACCCGACATGGAAAGCAACAATGACGAAAAGATTTATTACCCTTCGCAGGAGGTAACCGGGCAGGCAAATGTGCAGGAATACGACAAATTGTATGCATGGTCAATCGAAAATCCCGAGCAATTCTGGGCACAACAGGCAGAGAACCTTTCCTGGTATCAGAAATGGGATACCGTGCTGGATAAAAGCGACCCACCTTTTTACAAATGGTTTGAAGGCGGCAAAACCAATATCATTTTAAATGCCATCGACAGGCACCTCACCAATGCTAACCGGAACAAACTGGCATTGATCTGGGAGGGCGAGCCTGGAGATGTAAAAACATTTTCTTTCCACGCTTTGGACCGCGAAGTCTGTCAGTTTGCCAATATCCTCAAAAGTATGGGGGCTAAACGTGGTGAGGTCATTACGATCTATATGCCTCAAATCCCAGAACAGATTATCGCGATGTTGGCTTGTGCCAAAATCGGAGCGGTCCACAGTGTTGTTTATGGCGGTTTTAGTCATGAGGCTTTGGCGGACCGTATCAATGATGCGAACAGCCGGATCGTGATCACTGCCGATGGTGGCTATCGCCGTGGCAAAGTCGTTGAAATGAAGAGTGTTGTGAACAAGGCGATGGAACTCTCGCCAACTATGGAAATTTGTATTACTGTGAAACGGACAGGTGTGGATGTTTACATGGAAAACGGACGCGACTATTGGCTGCACGAACTGAAAGCGCTTCCGATTGCTGCCAACAAATGTGAAACTGAGCAGATGGATTCGTCCGAAATGTTGTTTTTACTTTACACTTCAGGTTCTACCGGAAAGCCTAAAGCGTTGGTCCATACCCATGGAGGTTACAGCGTCTATACCTCGACGACCCACCGGATGGTTTTCGATATCAAACCGGAAGACCGGTACTGGTGCGCTGCCGATCCGGGCTGGATCACCGGTCATAGTTACATTGTTTATGGTCCGCTGATGAACGGAGCTACAATCATGTTATATGAAGGAGCCCCGACTTATCCATATCCTGACCGCTGGTGGAAAATGGTGGAGAAATACGGAATCAATATCCTTTATACCTCCCCTACTGCCATCCGAAGTCTGATGCGTTTTGGCGATTCATGGCCCAACCGCAACGATATCAGCTCTTTGAGATTATTGGGGACGGTTGGTGAACCGATTAGTCCGGAAGCATGGCGCTGGTATTATAAAGCTGTTGGCCGCGAAAAATGTCCGATCATTGACACGTGGTGGCAGACTGAGACGGGCGGTTTTATGATCTGTCCCTTACCGATAACCCCATTAAAACCTGGGTCGGCTACAAAACCGTTCTTTGGGAATGTGATCGCTGTTGTGGATGACCATGGTAAGGAAGTTGAAAATGGAGAAGAAGGGACTTTGGTGATTAAAGCTCCATGGCCGGGAATGACTGCCGGCATTTTCCGCGACCGTCAACGTTTCATCGATACTTACTGGAAGAAATACAGCGAATTTGGATGGTACCTTACGGGCGATTCTGCGAAGAAAGATAACGATGGATATTTCAGGATCATAGGACGTACCGATGATGTGATCAAAGTGAGTGGTTACCGTTTGGGAACAGCCGAAATTGAAAGTGTCATGGCAAGTCACCCTGCTGTTGCCGAAGCTGCAGCTGTAGCCCTTCCGCACGACCTCAAAGGAAACTGTATCCATATCGTCGCTGTTTTACGCATGGGATATACAGCAAGCAAAGAACTTGAACATCAGATGATCCTTCATATGGTCGAACATTTGGGACCGATTGCCCGTCCTGAGGAGATCACTTTTACTGAGCAGTTACCCAAAACCAGGAGTGGCAAGATTATGCGTAGGGTATTAAAAGCCAGGGCTTTGGGTTTGCCAGAAGGTGACCTAAGCACTTTGGAGGAATAAAGAGTACTCTAATTAATAATAAAGTCTGCCATAGGAAAAACAGTAATTCGTTTTTTCAGGATACAAAGTTTATAATGCAAAAATAAGGTAAATAAGGTTTGTGGTCTATGTTGATTCACAGTTACTAAGGTTGGGAAAAACAAAAATAAGTTTTGAACGAATTCAAACCTTATTTTTCCTGTATTCTTAACCTTCATAGCTTGGAGTGGATAGATAAAACCAACTTTATTTACCTTGTTTATATTATGTTGTTATTCAATCAAATACAATTTCAAAGGGTTTGTAAGACCATATTAATAATATCAAAATATCATCGGACAGGCAAACAAACTTTAGGCTGCAATTTCCGGGTGACAATAAACCGCAACAACAGTCACCCGGACACTATGACAAAATTCGGAACATTTTACACAAGTGAAAATAAGATTAAAGAACTGAATAAATGTTCTTTAGTCTATTAGGACTTTTACCATGCAATTGATTATGTCGGCATTGTGTCAACCACCCCGGCTTCGCCACCCCTCCAACGTAGGGGAATTTCCAAAATTGCTTTCCCAAAAATTGGATCATAACTTCACTAAAAGTCCTAACTTTGCAAATTGCAAATAATTTTATTCAACAATCTCATATTCAACATATTAAATAATAAATGTCCTCTCCATCATCCCGAACCATCTGGGAAATAGCCTGGCCAATCATGTTGAGTCTTCTGGCGCAAAACATTGTCAATGTTACAGATACTGCATTTCTTGGGCGTGTAGGTGAAATTGAACTTGGAGCATCTGCACTCGGAGGGCTTTTATACACGACTTTGTTTATGGTCGGTTTTGGATTTACGACCGGGGTCCAGATCCTGATCGCCCGTCGCAACGGGGAAAAAAACTTCCTGGCAATCGGGCGCATTTTCGACAACAGCTTTTACTTCCTTATCCTTTTGTCAATAACAATTACAGTTATTGTTTTCTGTTTCGGCCCCACAATGCTCAAGCCATATATTGCTTCAGATGCTGTATTTCAGGCTAGTTCGGCTTTTTTGAAATATCGCATATTAGGTCTTTCGTTTGCTTCGGCAGGACTTCTTTTCCGTTCGTTTTACACTGGAATTGCATTTACAAAATACCTGAGTATCAGCTCTGCCCTGATGGCAGGAGTGAATGTCCTGTTGGACTATATTTTGATTTTTGGCCATTGGGGATTTCCCCTATTGGGAATTCAAGGTGCAGGAATTGCTTCATCGATCTCCGAGGTTTGTGCATTATGTTTCTTTGTTATCATTACAAGGCGCAACGCCCGATTAAAACCTTATGTCCTTTTTGAATGGGTCAAACCAGATTTAAAAATCATTAAAAACACATTGTCAATCTCAGGTTTCGTAATGATGCAATTTTTTGTCTCATTGGGAAGTTGGTTCATTTTCTTTATGTTAATCGAAAAAATGGGCGAACGTTCCCTTGCTATATCCAATATCATCCGTAGCCTTTACCTGATGCTGATGATCCCGGGATGGGCTTTGTGCTCTGTCACAAGCACTTTGGTCAGCAATGCATTAGGAGAAGGTAATCCGGGAAAGGTGATACCCATTATCAGAAAAATCATCAATTTCAGCATCGTTTCCATGACAATCACCGTCGTAATTGCCTCCCTGGTTCCAAGATTTGCCATTTCAATATTTACAAATGATGTTTCATTAATTGAGGCAACCATCCCATCTTACTATATTATTTTGACGGCTTTATTTCTTTTTGCAGTAATGAGCATCCTGTTTAATGGCCTACTGGGTACCGCGAATACGAAAATAGCACTTGGAATAGAAGCCATTACATTGTTCTTCTACCTGTGGTTTACATGGCTGATTGCTGTTAAACTACAGATGAAAATCGAATTTGTATGGACAGCCGAATTTGTTTACAGCTCGCTGATTGGGTTATTGTCGTACTGGTACCTGAAAAAGGGGAACTGGCGAAATAAAGTGGTTTAATATGATCCAACAGGGAAAGAAGCAATATAAGCTATCATAACATCGATTATTTCATCTGGCAGATTCGTCAATATAAACACCCTGACCCAAACTCAAAAATGCAATCATTCAATTTTTATCCTTAAAGCTTTGTGCATAATCGATCACACACATGTAGGTGTATGCTTTATGCGGACCACATGCGACCCCTACCTGGTGAAATCGGGGTTCAAAAATGCTTTTCCGGAAGGTCCTGGCCTTGATGCCATCATTCACAATCATCGACATGATAATCCTTCTCGCATTGTTGTTCCCATAATCAATATTTTCGATACAATATCCATCCCAATCACCCTGACGCACAAAACGGGCTGTTGGAGAACTTCCATCTGTCCCCACATGTCCGATCTGGGTTGTTACCCCTTGCATCCTTGCCATATCCTTGGCTGACAAACATAATCCCTTGTCAATTGATAATATGGGCAACGGTTTCTGAATATTCAGGAAATGGATCGCTTCATTTACTGCACTTACCCCCTCGTTTGTGGTTGTAATGACTTCGTCTGGAAATGAGACATCCATTCCATTGTAATGTTTAGCATATTCAGCAAGAAATTTGGCATATGTTTTGGGTTGTGTCCTTGCAAGGTTGAGCTCGGCCACAACCTCCTGTTCTAGCTTTGACAGATTTACTGTTTTAGTCTGTTTGGTCTGGGGAGCAGAAATAGAAGCTGGAAAATTAAACGCATTTAAAGAAAGCATTGATAATAAAATAATTACAAAAGCAAAAATGTTTCTCATAATTGAAATAATATGACTTAATTCCTAAGATTTCCCCTGCTGTTTGAGAAAAATACACCCGCAAGGCAAATCGTTCCCGAAATGATAAATAATATCTTTATACTACTCATAAACAATGTATTATCGACTTCATTGATATGCGAACCCGGAAAAGAAAGTGTAAAGACAAGTGTTGCAATCATCATACTGACCATCTGTCCAACCACGCGCATCGTAGCGGAAGTCCCTGAAGCAATTCCCAATTGCTTTTTCTCTACCGAACTCATAATCGTGTTCATATTGGGTGAAGAAAATATCCCAAAGCCTGTTCCCATAATAATAAGAAATATAACAATCATAAATACAGATGTTTGTGCATCAATATAAGCGAGCAGGAACAATCCGGCAGAGCTGATTAACATTCCTGCATCGGCTAGTTTCCGAGGCTCAACTTTATCTGAAAGCCTTCCGGCAAACGGAGAAAGCAAGGTCATCATCAAAGGTTGTGCTACAAGAATCGTTCCGGTTTGTTGCGGGGTATAACCTTTTATTTTCTGAAGAAAAAGGCTCATTAAAAATACAAGGGAAAAGGTGGCACTGTAATTGATCAAGGCGGCAACATTTGAAAATGCAAATAACCGGTTTCGTGTCAGCAGGGAGATTTCGAAAACAGGATTGGGTGATTTTTTACTGTGAGCAACAAACAGAACCATTAAAACGATACCTGTCAGCATCAAAGGCCAGCCAAATGATTTGTTCAGGTTTGACGAACTATATACAATACCAATAAGTCCCAATGAGTAATAAAGTGCGCCGACATGGTCGATTTTACCTGGTACCCTAGGGGTTAATTCACTTTTTAAATTAAAAAATACAAGTAGGATGGCAACAATTCCCAATGGTACGCAGAACAGGAATATACTTCGCCACCCGAAATTCTGCGTTAGAATCCCACCTACAAACGGTCCAAGTGATAAACCAAGATAAACAGATGAAACATTTAAACCAAGGACTTTGCCGCGTTGGGCCGGTGGAAATACCGAAACAAGAATAGGTACCCCTGTTGTGATGGTCATCGATGCCCCAAGTCCTTGAAAAACCCTTAATACAATGAGGATTATTCCATTGGGCGCAAATCCACAACAAGCACTCGCAATTGTAAAAAGAATAATCCCTCCCTGAAATACCTTCTTTTGTCCCAGGATATCAGCCAATTTCCCGAATGGGAGAAGAAAAACAGCAGAAGCAAGTAAGTAAGACGTAACTACCCAGCTCAATCCAACTGCATCCAGATCAAACTCCTTCTCAATGAAAGGTAAAGCAATATTTACACCAGAAATTAAAAAAGGTGCCAAAAATGAGGTCAATAAGGCGATCGCCAATGCCGAACGTTGAACACTGTTCATGTGAAAGCTATTTTTTCGAATAGCGGCAAAGTTAGCAAACCATATGCTATTGGATTGTTAATTGTTTGTAAAATAAGGCATCTTTTCAAGGTTATTAAAATTTAAACTTTTAACTTTGCAACTCGATTTTTCCAAATAGTTATTTTATTATGAATGAGAAAGATATAAAATTATTTTCGGAATTTCCCCCGGTATCGACGCAAGCCTGGGAAGCCCTGGTTACGACCGATCTGAAGGGTAAGGATTATGACAAGACCCTCGTATGGCGTACTAATGAGGGGATTAATGTACGTCCCTATTATCGTGAAGAAAATTTGGATGGCCTCGGGTTCTTAGGGACAATGCCCGGCCAGTTTCCTTTTGTCCGAGGAAACCGTAAGGCAGGAAATCATTGGTTGATCCGTCAGGATATCGAAGTGACCAATTTTACCGAAGCAAATCATAAGGCTTTGGATATTCTTTCCAAAGGTGTTACTTCGCTGGGATTTGTATTTAAAAATTGCCAGGAATTGAGTGTAGAGGACCTGAAACAATTACTTCGCGGAATCTGCCTCGAAAAAACAGAAGTTAATTTTATCATGGCTTGTAAAAATGGTCCATTGGTAAAAAGCCTGGTTGCATTTCTGAAAGATCAAAAAGCCGATCCAAAAGAGGTAAAGGCATCCGTTAATTTTGATCCGATTGGTGTCTTTACACTTAAAGGTAAATTTTGTTCCAGCGAAACTGAAGCATTTGTCCGGGCCAAAGAGGTCCTGGAATCGGCAACCGAATATCCAGGTATTCAGGTGATCAGTGTAAACGGCAAAAACTTCAACAATGCCGGTGCATCTGTAGTCCAGGAGTTGGGCTTTTCATTGGCAATTGGGGCTGAATATCTTACCCGACTTACAGAAAATGGATTAGATGCCGGAACTGTTGCGCCACGTATCCGTTTTAACTTTGGGATTGGTGGCAATTATTTTATGGAGCTTGCCAAACTTAGGGCTGCAAGGATGTTGTGGGCCAATATCGTGAAAGCATACAACCCAAAATGTGCATGTGGCCCAGAATGTGAATGTGATGACAATTGCAGTGATGAACTTTGTCTCTGTGCCTGTGAAATGAACGTCCATTCTGAAACATCAATTTGGAACAAGACGATTTACGATCCCTATGTAAATATTCTGCGTAGCGAAACAGAGGCAATGTCGGCTATTTTGGGTGGTACCGATTCATTGACAGTCCTTCCTTTCGATGTAGTCTATGAACAGCCGACTGAAATATCAGAAAGGATTGCCAGGAATCAGCAGGCAGTCCTCAAGGAAGAAGCCCATTTTGACAAAATTGCCGATCCTGCAGCCGGTTCCTATTATATCGAAACGTTGACCGCATCAATCGCCGAACAAGCATGGAAACTTTTCCTCGAAATTGAAGGGAAAGGTGGGTTTATCGCTGCCTTCCGTGAAGGATTTGTCCAATCACAAGTAAAGGAAATGGCATCCAAACGGATAAAAGCAGTTGCTACACGTCGTGAAAATATATTGGGGGTCAATCAATTCCCAAATTATACAGAGCAAATAAGCGAAAATCTCAGCAATAAAGTATTTCAGTTAACTGACCAAACTGACAAGGAAGCCGAAGTTGAAACGATCAAATTGTACAGGAGTGCGACCCAGATTGAATCATTAAGGTACGCAACTGACAGTTTTTCGAAGAACGGAAAACGTCCAAAAGTGTTTATGCTTACCATTGGGGATTTGACTTTCCGCAAGGCACGTGCACAGTTTGCCTGCAATTTTTTCGCCGTAGCAGGTTACGAAGTCGTTGACAACAATGGATTTGAGACAGTCGAGGAAGGTGTAAAAGCCGCTCTTGAAGCCAAAGCCGACCTTATTGTGATCTGTAGTTCAGACGAGGAGTATGCGGTTACTGCCCCTGCGGCGTTTCGCATACTGGATGGCAAAGCTATTTTCGTTGTAGCCGGTGCCCCAGCTTGTACGAATGACCTTAAAGCTCTTGGAATCGAAAATTTCATCAATGTGAAGTCAAATTTACTGGATTCACTTACTGAATTTAATAATAAACTTGGGATTAAATCGTTTCAATTATGAAGCCTGATTTTAAAGGAATAGATATTCAAAATGCCCCGAAACCTTGTTGTATGGACAAAGAGGGGGACAAGAAAAATAATGCGGGTAATATCTGGATGACACCCGAATTGATCCCTGTCAAGGGTGTTTATACGAAGGAAGACCTCGAAGGTTTGGAGCACCTGAATTATGCTGCCGGTATCGCCCCATTCCTGCGTGGGCCGTATTCGACCATGTTCGTAACCAAACCCTGGACAATCCGTCAGTATGCAGGATTTTCTACGGCTGAGGAATCGAATGCCTTCTATCGCCGTAACCTGGCTGCCGGTCAGAAAGGGCTTTCTGTCGCCTTTGACCTTGCGACACACCGTGGTTACGACTCTGACCACCCCCGCGTAGTTGGCGATGTTGGTAAGGCTGGTGTTGCCATCGATTCGATCCTCGATATGAAGATCCTTTTCGACAATATCCCATTGAACAAGATGTCGGTTTCGATGACCATGAACGGCGCAGTTTTACCTGTTTTGGCTTTCTACATTGTTACAGCCCTCGAACAGGGTGCCAAATTGGATGAATTAGCCGGTACCATCCAGAACGATATTTTGAAAGAATTTATGGTGCGCAATACCTATATCTATCCGCCCGAATTCTCGATGAAGATCATTGCTGATATTTTTGAATATACTTCGAAATATATGCCCAAGTTCAATTCGATATCCATTTCGGGTTATCACATGCAGGAAGCCGGTGCAACAGCAGATATCGAAATGGCTTATACACTGGCCGACGGCCTCGATTATATCCGTACTGGGATCAAAGCCGGCTTAAGCGTTGATGCTTTTGCACCACGGTTATCCTTCTTCTGGGCTGTAGGGATGAACCATTTTATGGAAATTGCAAAGATGCGTGCTGCCAGGATGATCTGGGCAAAACTCGTCAAACAGTTTAATCCCAGGAGCGCAAAATCGATGGCACTCAGGACCCACTCACAAACGTCAGGTTGGTCCCTAACAGAACAGGATCCATATAACAACGTTGGACGGACCTGCATTGAAGCAATGGCCGCTGCCCTTGGACATACACAGTCGCTTCATACAAATGCACTTGATGAAGCAATTGCCCTTCCAACCGAATTTTCGGCACGTATCGCCCGTAACACTCAGCTTTACATCCAACAGGAAACTGAAGTTTGCCGCTCGCTCGATCCTTGGGCCGGTTCCTACTATGTCGAATCGTTAACGAATGACCTTGTTGAAAAGGCTTGGGCTTTGATCGAAGAGGTTGAAAAATTAGGCGGTATGTCGAAAGCCATCGAAACCGGTGTGCCAAAAATGCGTATCGAAGAGGCCGCAGCCCGAACACAAGGGCGCATCGACTCTGGAACACAGGCAATTATTGGTGTAAATAAATACCGTCTTGAGAAAGAAGATCCAATTGACATTCTGGACATCGACAATACGGCTGTCCGTCTTTCGCAGATCGAACGATTGAATAAACTCCGCGCCGAACGTAATGAAGCAGAAGTTGTTGCATCACTTGAGGCAATTACGGAATGTGCCAGGACCGGCGAAGGCAACCTTCTTGAACTTGCCATTATTGCGGCCCAGAAACGGGCTTCATTGGGTGAAATCTCCACAGCATGTGAAAAAATTGCAGGACGATATAAAGCAACCATCAGAACCATTTCAGGCGTGTATTCATCAGAAGCAAAAAACGATAAAGATTTTGAACAGGCCGTTGTGCTTGTCAATCAATTTGCAGAAAAGGAAGGTCGTCAACCACGGATCATGATTGCCAAGATGGGTCAGGACGGACACGACCGGGGCGCGAAAGTTGTGGCAACAGGTTATGCGGACCTCGGTTTTGATGTGGACATGGGACCATTGTTCCAAACCCCTGCAGAGGCCGCCAAACAGGCTGTTGAGAACGATGTCCATGTACTGGGAGTATCATCACTTGCAGCTGGACACAAGACGTTGATTCCCTCTGTTATGGAGGAACTGAAAAAACTGGGACGTGAAGATATCATGGTCATTGCCGGAGGGGTGATCCCTGCCCAGGATTATCAGTTCCTTTACGATGCAGGTGTTGTAGCCATTTTTGGTCCGGGTACCTCTGTTGCTTCGGCAGGCAGAAAAATCATGGAAATCC
>TBL_comb47_HYPODRAFT_10001525_pt1 | contig 29992 bp, 38 predicted proteins | sample TroBogypolimnion_40_FD_10682 | JGI IMG/M metagenome (IMG submission 10682) | reverse complement strand
AATACACGCGGGAGTGCCATGTGCTGTGGGCGGAACGAGCCTTGAAGGCGGCGGACGTGTTGCGCTGGCTGCAAAAAGCTGTCGAGCAACACGGGGCACCCGAGTTTCTGCGGAGCGACAACGGCTCCTCGACCCAACGCGAGATTGCACGATTATTGGCGGATTTCCTACACGACAACTAGTAATTGCAGCTAAGAATCAGAATGAAAATATTGCCAAAGTTTGCATTCAATAAAATAGCCTCCATATATCTTTATTCAGTAGGAGCCTTGTTGTTTAGTTCCTTGTTGATAAATATTTTGAGTTTTTGCGTTTCTTCCGAAGTGCTGCAACCGCACGAGCCTGTCTTTCAAATGCCGTTGCGAAATTTCGTATGGATCCTCGTATGCATGGAATTTCTGGTCGTTTATTTCTGCTTATTCGGGAAAAATATCTTCATTCGATCTAGTCTGGTTCTTTGGTTTGCTATCAATCTATTTATTTATCGAGTAGGGATAAGTTGTGCTGGAGTAACAGGTGGATTGAGTGGTTACACAGGTAGTATTACTGATGCGATGGGTTTTTCGCATGAATGCGCAAACAATTATTTTGTGATATTGGCGGTTTATTTATTGTTCGGGGGTGGGATATGTGTCGCGTGGTCGTGGTGGGGCACTTGGCAGGAACGGCAGAATCCATCAATAAAAATGTTTTGTTGGTCATGTGGTTTACACATTCGATTTTCCATCGAAGATTTAGGAAGAATTACTGCCTGTCCAAAATGTAACCAGTCAATCACACTTCGCAAACCTGAGAATCTCAAAATAACCTGCTTCTTCTGTCAGGGCCATATTGAATTTCCAGCTCACGCAATTGGCCAGAAAACGCATTGTCCACATTGTAACATGGACATAACTTTGAAAGAGGTGGCGTAATTCGGTATCGCTGACGGACGGAAGACGCTTGCAATTATAACAAATTACGAGCCGAGAAATTCGTGTGTTCGGTTTCACATTTCCTCTGAAATTCATTTGCCCAAAGGGCTGATTGGAGGCAGTAAAAATTTTTCAAAAAAGTTATTGCATCACGAAAATAGTTTGATATTCTTAACGCTCCTCGTCGCCCGTAAGGTCGGCAGGACAGCATTGTTTGCGGACCGATAACTGATTCCCGCCTAGGGACAGGATTAATGGCCCGCCGACTTCTAAAAGTTGCTGAAAAAAACTTTAGTCATTATGCCCGTTAAAACATTTAGACCGCTGACGCCGTCCACGCGATACATTACGATCGCGGACTTCAGCGATATTACCAAGACGAAGCCGGAGAAGTCGCTTGTGGAAATCCGCAAGAAGACTGGCGGCCGCAACGCTTATGGTCGCGTTACTGCTCGCGGCATTGGCGGCGGTCACAAGCAGAAAATCCGCCTCGTAGATTTCAAGCGCAACAAGCACGGCGTGGAAGCGACGGTCGCCGCGATTGAATATGATCCGATGCGCTCGGCGCGGTTGGCTCTCCTTCAGTATAAAGATGGAGAAAAGCGCTACATTATCGCCCCGGTCGGCATCAAGGTTGGTGGCACAATTTCCAGTGGGCCGACGGCGCCCCCTGAAGTGGGTAATGCCTTGCCGCTCAAGGCGATTCCGGTAAGTACGGCGATTCACAATTTGGAATTGACTCCTGGTCGTGGTGGGCAAATGGTTCGTTCTGCTGGTGGTGCGGCCACGTTGATGTCCCGCGATCAAGGTTACGCCCAGATTCGTTTGCCTTCCGGCGAAATTCGCAAAATCAACGAAGAGTGCTATGCCACGATTGGTCAAGTTGGTAACACGGAGCACGAAAATGTGGTGCTCGGCAAAGCGGGTCGTACGCGGCATCGTGGTCATCGTGGTATCACGCGCGGTATGGCGCGGAATCCGGTGGATCATCCGAACGGTGGTGGTCAGGGCAAATCCAAGGGCGGTGGTGGCTGGCAGCAGCTCGTGTCGCCGTGGGGCAAGGTTGCCAAAGGTGGCAAGACGCGCCCGAAGTATAAGTATTCCAATCAGTTCATCGTGGTGCGCCGCAACGGCTTGCCGATCAAGACCAAGTAATATTTTATGGGACGCTCGATTAAAAAAGGCCCGTTTGTAGAAAATCAACTTCTGGAGAAAATCCAGAAGGCGAAGGCGGCCAACCAGAAGACGCCGATCAAGACGTGGTCGCGCCGTTCGACGATTACGCCCGAGTTTGTCGGTCTGACGTTCGCGGTGCACAATGGAAAAGTGTTCAACCCGATTTTCGTCACGGAAAACATGGTTGGTCACAAGCTTGGGGAATTTTCCCTGACCCGCACGTTCAAGAAACACGGCGCTCACACCGCGAAGGCGGAAGCCAAATAGTTTTTATGGAAGTTTTCGCCATTACCAAAAATATTCCGATGTCCGCGCAAAAGATGCGCGAAGTCGTGCGCCAAATTCAGGGCTTGCCCGCGTTGCAAGCGGAAGCGGTGCTCGCGGTTGTGCCGCGCAAAGGTGCGCGCTACGTCGCCAAGACCCTGCATTCGGCGATCGCCAATGCGGAGAACAACAACAAATTGCGCCCCGAGACGCTGCGCATCAAGGAAGCGGTCGCCGGAACGGCCACGACCATCAAGCGTTTTCAGCCCAAGGCTCGCGGTTCCGCTGGCCCGATTCTGAAGCGCCGCTGCCACATTAAAATCACTTTGTCCGACGAATAATATGGGCCAAAAGACCAATCCAATCGGTTTGCGCGTTGCGGTCAATAAAGACTGGCGCTCGAAGTGGTATGCCGACAAAAAAGAATTCGGCAAGCTGCTCAACGAAGATCGCGAAATTCGCGATCTCTTGAAGAAGAAACTGGAAACGGCCTCCGTGCCGCGGATTTTGATCGAGCGCGCGACGAATCGTTGCCGCGTGACCATCATGACCGCCCGTCCTGGTGTGGTTATCGGTCGCAAAGGCTCCGAAATTGACAAGCTCAAAGAAGAGTTGAGCAAAAAGACCGGCAAAGAAGTTTACGTGGACATCGTCGAAGTCAAGCAGCCGGAACTCGACGCGCAGTTGGTCGCCGAAAACATTGCGTTGCAACTCGAACGCCGTGTTTCCTTCCGCCGCGCGATGAAAAAAGCGTTGCAGACTGCGAAAGATTTTGGTGCCGAAGGCATCAAGATCCGGGCTGGCGGCCGTCTCGGTGGTGCTGAATTGGCCCGCGTGGAAATGTATCACTGGGGCCGGGTGCCGCTGCACACGCTCCGAGCGAACATTGATTATGGGTTCGCTGAAGCGCGGACCGTTTACGGCAAACTCGGCATCAAGTGCTGGATTTGCAAAGGCGAAAACAAGCCGCAGAAAAAAGAAGTAAAGGTCGAAGCGCCGGCGGCGATTTGATTTTTTAGAGAAAGAATTTTTGTTATGGCAATGCAGCCGGAAAAAGTAAAGTATCGCAAAATGCATCGTGGCAGCCGTACGGGCTTGGCCATGAGCGGCAACACCGTCGCGTTTGGCGAATTTGGCCTGATGGCGCTGGAGCGCTGCTGGATGGACGGCAAGCAGTTGGAAGCCTGCCGCGTGGCGATTACCCGTCACATGAAACGCAAGGGCAAGATGTGGATTCGCGTTTTCCCGCAGAAATCCTACACCAAAAAACCTTTGGAAACACGCATGGGTAAGGGCAAAGCTCCCCTTGAAGGCTGGGTGGCAGTCATTCGCCCCGCGAACATTTTATTTGAAGTGGACGGCATTACCGAGGCGGAAGCGCGCGAATCCATGCGCTTGGCTGCGACCAAGTTGCCGATCAAAACCAAGTTTATTTCGCGTCATCAACACGCGAGCTGAGTGCCATGAAATTTGCTGAAATTAAAGACCTGACGCTGGTGGAGTTGTCGGCCAAGAGCCGTGACCTCCGGCACGAGATGTTCAATCTGCGCCTGCAGCAGGCGAGTGCGCAATTGGAAAAACCCGCGCGGTTGCGCACGCTGCGCAAGGACATTGCCCGCGTCGAGACGCGCATTTCCGCATTGACCAACCAGGCGGCGAAACCGGCGGCGAAATAATTTTGTATGGCTGAAGCAACGAACAATGTGGCGGCGACCGGCAAGCGCAAACAGCGCGTCGGCGAAGTCGTCTCCAACAAGATGACCAAGACAATTGTGGTGCGCGTGGAACGCCGTTTCCCGCATCCGCAATACAAGAAGATCGTCACCTCCTACAAGAAATTTTACGCGCACGACGAAAAGGCCGACGCGAAGATCGGCGACACGGTTCGCATCGAGGAATCGCGCCCGCTGTCCAAACTGAAGCGCTGGACGTTGGTCGAGGTGGTTGAGCGCGCGGTAGATACCAAAGCAGTCGCAGCCTGATTTTTATTTTATGTTGCAAGTTCGATCCAGTTTGGATGTGGCGGACAACACCGGTGCCAAGATTGCTTGGAACATCGGCGTCACCGGTCGCAATCAGACGTACGCCGGGATTGGCGACGTCATCAAAGTTCACATCAAGGAAGCCGCCCCGGATGGTTCCGTGAAAAAGGGCGAGGTGCATGATGCAGTGATCGTCCGCACCAAGCAGATTATCAAGCGCGCCGACGGTTCGGTGCTGCGCTTTGACAGCAATGCCTGCGTCATTATTGACAAGGAATTGAATCCCAAGGGGACACGTATTTTCGGCCCGGTGGCCCGCGAGTTGCGCGAGAAAAAGTTCATGAAGATCATTTCCCTCGCGCCGGAAGTTATTTGAAGGTTATGTCAAAATTTCATGTTAAAAAAGGCGACGACGTCGTCGTGCTGGCCGGCAAAGAAAAAGGCAAGCGCGGCAAGATCATTGCCGTGTTGTCCAAGAAAGAACGCGTGGTGGTGGAAGGTCTGCAAATGATCAAGAAGCACACCCGCAAAAGTCAGCAGAACCCGAACGGCGCGATTGTCGAGCGTGAAGGTTCCATCCACATTTCCAATGTGAAAAAGGCGGAGGCGGTTGCCGCGTAGTTTTTGTCACGGCCTAAACCGTGAAATGTACCAATGAAAGCCAGACTTTACACCAAATACATCAATGAAGTAGTGCCGGCCCTGAAAGCCAAGCACAACTTTAAGAATGTCCACCAGATTCCGAAGTTCGTGAAGATCGTCGTGAACATGGGCATTAATGCTTCATTGGAAAAAGGCGCGATTGACGACGCTGCCAAAGATTTGACCCAGTTGACCGGCCGCAAATCGGTCATCAGCCGGTCCAAAAAGGACGTGGCGAATTTCAAGCTCCGTAAAAACCAGCCGATTGGTTGCCGCGTGACGCTGCGGCAGGACGCCATGTACGAATTTTTCGACCGCCTGGTGGCGACCGCGCTACCGCGAATTCGCGATTTCCGCGGATTGTCCCCGCGCAAGTTTGATGGTCGGGGTAATTACACCTTCGGGGTGGCAGACCAGACGATTTTTCCGGAAATTGAATTAGACAAGATCAAGCGTCAGCAAGGCATGGACATCACGATTGTGACGACCGCTGGCAAGGATGCGCTGGCCTTGGATTTGTTGAAGCTGATGGGTTTTCCCTTTGCAGAAAAATAATTTTTGATATGGCCAAGAAAGCATGGTTGGAGCGCAATAAGCGCAAAGCGGACACGGTGAAAAAGTACGCCGCTCTGCGCGCGGAATTGAAGGCGAAGCGCGACTACGCCGGTCTGGCGAAATTGCCGCGTGACGCCAGCCCAACGCGCCTAGTGAATCGTTGCGCGATGAGCGGTCGCCGCCGGGGCTACTGGCGCAAGTTTGGCGTGTCCCGTTTGACCTTCCGCGAAGCGGCCTTGAACGGTTTGATTCCGGGCGTAACAAAGGCTAGTTGGTAATAATTTGAATCGTGCTGGCTGTCGGCTGGGCAATCATGCGCTAGCCGAAACGCAGGGCGAAAGTTAAAAAGTAAATATGAGCGATCCGATTTCTGACATGTTGACGCGCATCCGCAACGCGGGTGCCGCGCAATTGCCGACCGTGGAGCTGCCGCATTCCCGCATCAAGGAAAGCGTGGCGAAACTGTTGCAGCAGCAAGGTTATATTGCCGAGGTGGCGGTCGAAGGCGACGCCAAGAAAAAGCTTAAGCTCCGGCTCAAGTACAACGGCAAAAAGAATGTGATTGAAGGCCTAAAACGCGTCAGCAAGCCCGGTTTGCGCCGCTATGTTGGCGCGACGGAAATTCCTCGCGTGCGCGGTGGTCTCGGCGTGGCGATCGTTTCGACCTCGGAAGGTCTGTTGACCGATCAGCAGGCGCGCAAGAAAAACCTTGGCGGAGAGCTGCTCGCCTACATCTGGTAATAATTTTATGTCGCGTATTGGAAAACAACCGATTGCCATTCCCGCCAAAGTAAAGGTGGAAGTGAAGGGCCAAAATGTTTCTGTCGAAGGACCGAAAGGTAAACTCGCATGGGAATTGCCCAAGCGTACCAGCTTGAAAGTGGACGGCGGAAACATTGTCGTCAGCCGCGATGGCGAAGACGCGCAGGCCAAAGCGTTGCATGGCTTGAGCCGCGCGCTGGTCAACAACATGATCAAGGGCGTCGCCGATGGTTTTGTCAAGAAACTGGAAATTCAAGGCGTCGGTTTCAAAGCCGCCGTGACGGGCAAGGTTGTGAACCTTGCTCTGGGTTTCTCGCATCCCATCAATTACAACATTCCCGACCAGATCAAGGTCACGGTGGAAGAAAATACCAAGATCACGATTGAAGGGCCGGATAAAAAAGTCGTCGGGCAGGTTGCTTCGGAAATCCGCAGCTTCTATCCGCCGGAGCCGTACAAAGGTAAGGGCGTTCGTTACGCGGGCGAGCACGTCCAGCGCAAGGAAGGCAAGACGGTCCAATAATATTTTTCGTTCACGGCCGAATCCGTGAACCCATTGACATGAGAACGGAAAAAAAACTTAAACTGAAGCAGTTGCGCCACTGGCGCATCCGCAAACGCGTCACCGGCACCGCCGAACGTCCGCGCATGAGCGTCCGCTTCACGAACGAAAACATCCACGTACAGTTCATTGACGACGTGGTCGGCAAAACACTGGCCGCCATTTCGACTGTGGGCAAAACCGAAGCGAACCAGCTTTCCGCCAATGTTGAAGGCGCCAAGAAACTTGGCGCCCTCGCGGCGAAGAGCGCTTTGGACAAGGGTATTGCTGCAGTGGTCTTCGACCGTGGCGGCACCCGTTATCACGGCAAAATCAAGGCGCTGGCGGATGCCGCCCGCGAAGCCGGACTGAAATTTTAACCTGAACCGGAGAATTTATTGTGGCTGAAAACGAAATCATTCCAGAAGCTGCTGCGGCCCCTGAACCGCAGAAACCGCAAGCGGAATCGCGCGGTCCGCGAGGCGGACGCGGCGGTGCCGGCGGACGCGGCGGTGGTCGTGGTCGTCGCCCGGCGGATGTCGGGGAAAACGCCTTTGAAAAAGGCGGCGAAGAAATTGTCGAAAAGGTGGTTTTTATTAACCGCTCCTCGAAAGTCGTAAAAGGCGGACGCCGCTTCAAGTTTAGCGCGCTCGTCGTTGTCGGCGACAAAAAGGGCAAAGTGGGCATCGCTTTGGGCAAAGCGGCGGAAGTGGCCGACGCGATTCGTCGCGGTGGCGAACTGGCCCGCACCAAGATGCTTTCGGTCTCGTTGAAGGACGTGACTATTCCGCACGAAGTTTATTCGACGTACGGCGGCGCGAAGATTTTGCTTCGTCCGGCTTCCCCTGGTACCGGCATTATTGCCGGCAAAACGGTTCGCGCCGTGCTCGAATCAGCTGGCGTGAAAGATATCTTGACTAAATCCTTGGGTTCCAAAAACGCGGCGAATGTCGTGAAAGCGACTTTGAATGCGTTGTTGAGCCTCCGCACCCGCGAGCAGATTTATGGTGCGCGCGGTTTGCAAATCAAAAAAGAAGCCGCGCCTGTTGCGGCGGTGGCCTGATATATTTTTATGCGACTGCACAATCTCAAACCCCGTCCCGGCGCGAAGCACCGCACCAAGCGACTCGGTCAAGGCGAATCCAGCGGCCGCGGCAAGACCGCCGGTCGCGGTGGCAAAGGCCAGACCGCGCGTTCCGGCAGCTCGATCCGTATCGGTTTTGAAGGCGGCCAGATGCCGCTCATCCGCCGCATCCCCAAGCGCGGTTTCAATAACGCGCAATTTGCGACGACCTATTCTCCGGTCAACGTGGAAGCTTTGAACCAATTTGACGCCGGTGCCCGCGTGGATGAAACCGCGTTGCGCTCTGTCGGTTTGGTCAACGGTCGTTCGAGCGGCGTGAAAATTTTGGGGTCCGGCGAATTGACCAAAAAATTGGTCGTCGTCGTGAACGCCATCAGCGCCTCGGCTAAGACAAAAATTGAAGCTCAAGGTGGCACGGTGGAAATCATCGCCAAAAAATCTTCGGCTCCGGCCAAGAAATAATCCGGCCGACGAATGTTCAGCTCCATCTACAACACGCTCTGGAATTGCTTCAAGATTCCGGAATTGAAGTCCCGGATTTTGTTTACCGCCGGACTTCTCGCGGTTTGCCGCCTGCTGGCGGTTATCCGTATTCCTGGCATGAACGGTCAGGCGTTGTCGGACTTCTTCGCTTCCAAAGGCGGCGACGGCGGCATGTTGGGGATGTACAACACTTTTGCGGGCGGCGCGTTTGAGCATTGCGCCGTCGGCGCTCTGGGTATCATGCCTTATATCAGCGCGACCATCATCATCCAATTGCTGACGGCGGTCTGGCCGCGGTTAAGCAAGCTGGCGCGGGAAGAAGGCGGTCGCACGCAGATCATCAAGTATGGTCGCTATCTTACGGTTGCGTTATGTTTGGGACAGGGAATTTATTTTGCGAGCAGCTGGTTGCATCCGCAGGCGCAGTTTCCGGGCATTGGCCAGTTGGTGTTGATTGAAAATCATTTTCTGTATTTTACCGTGGCTGTGACGGTGATGACGGCGGGTACCATGTTGCTAATGTGGTTGGGTGAACAAATCACTGAACGCGGCATTGGCAATGGTGTTTCCTTGGTGATTACCATCGGCATTCTTGCCCGCTTGCCGCGTGCGGTTCGGGCGTTGATCGACATGTTTCATCCGAGCAGTGGTCAGGAAACCGATTATCATTTCATGGGAACCGGTCTGTTGTTGTTCGGCTTGTTAGTTTTGGTGGTCGGTGGTGTTATTGCCATCACGCAGGCGCAGAGAAAAATTCCAGTGCAATATGCCCAGCGTGCGGTGGGGCGGAAAATGTATGCCGGCCAGACCTCTTTCATGCCGTTGCGCGTCAATTACGCCGGTGTCATGCCAATTATTTTCGCCCAATCCATTTTGATGTTCCCGCAGCCGGCTTTGGGTTGGCTAGCCAAGCACGCGTTTTTTTGGCGGGACGCCTTTCAATGGCTTAATTTGCAGTTCGGTTATGGATCGGGATTGTACCTGACGATTTACTCGGCGATGATTTTGTTCTTCTCGTACTTTTGGGTCGCAACGCAGTTTAACGAGATTCAAATCGCTGACGATTTGAAAAAGAACGGTGGTTATATTCCGGGCGTGCGACCGGGGCAGGGCACCAGCGATTATCTGCACCATGCGATGAGCCGAATCACATTGGCGGGCGCGATTTTCCTCACTGTCATTGCGACAATTCCGATTGTGCTCGGTAAGCATTTGCAAATTCCGCCGGATGTGGCCCAGTTTTTTGGTGGTACCAGCATCTTGATTTCGGTGGGTGTTTTGCTTGACACGATGCGCCAGGTAGAATCGCACTTGATGATGCGTCATTACGACGGTTTCCTGAAAAAGGGCAGGATTCGCGGCCGCTTCTAAAAATTGTGGCGGGAATAAAGCTCAAGTCCGAGGACGATTTAAAATTAATGCGTCCGGCGGGGGTGGTGGCGGCAAAAGTTTTGGACGAAATCGCAGCGTTCATCAAGCCGGGTTTAACCACCCGCGACATAGATAATTTTGCGGCCGAGCGCATTCGCAGTTATGACGCCAAAAGCGCGTTTCTGGGATACCGTAAATTTCCGGGGCACACGTGCCTTTCGGTGAACGATGAAGTGGTGCATGGCATTGCATCGAATCGGGAATTAAAATTTGGCGATATTGTCAGTGTGGATGTCGGCGTGACCTATAAAGGTTTTATCGGCGATACGGCTCGGACGGTGGCGGTCGGCGGATGCGGAGTCGCGGCGCAACAGTTGCTGGACGTGACCGAGCAGTCCCTTTATTTGGGAATCGCGGCTGCGCGGCCGGGCAATCGAGTTTTGGATATTTCGCTAGCGGTGCAGCGGTATGTTGAGCAGAACGGTTTTAGTGTTGTGCGCGAATTTGTCGGTCACGGCGTGGGTCGCTCAATGCACGAAGAACCGCAGGTACCAAATTTTGATGACGGTGCGAAAAGTTCGCCCAAATTAAAGCCGGGCATGACGATTGCGATCGAGCCGATGGTGAATGCCGGTCGCGCGGGGATAAAAATCCTCAAAGACGGCTGGACAGTGGTGACACAAGATGGTTCACTATCTGCCCATTTTGAACATACCGTGCTGATTACTGAGGGTGAGCCGGAGATTTTGACATGGGCGAAGCAGCCTTTTGCGTCGAAGCCCGCGTGAAGGAAACGTTGCCGAACGGCACGTTTGCTGCGGAATTGGCCAACGGTCATCGCCTGACGGCGTTTGTGTCCGGGCCAGATAAAAAGTTTTTTGCCGGCGCGAACGCCGGCGACATTGTGCGGTTGCAATTGACGCCTTACGACTTGAGCGTGGGGCGTATTTTAGTCGAAACAAAAAAATTTAAGCATGAAAGTCAGAGCGTCAGTTAAAAAAATGTGTGAGCACTGCAAAATCGTGCGTCGCCGCGGGGTCATCCGCGTCATCTGCTCGAACAAACGCCACAAGCAACGTCAAGGTTAATTAAAAATTTATGGCACGCATCATTGGTGTGGAAGTTCCGCCCGGCAAGCGCATTGATATCGCGCTCCGCTACATTTACGGCATTGGCCCGGTCAACGCGAAGGAGATTCTCGAGCGCGCGAATATTGACCCGTCCATCCGCGCGAAAGATTTAACGGAAGCGCAGCTCTCCCAGATCGTTCACGCGATTCAGGAAGGCAAATATGTCATCGAAGGCGATCTGCGCCGCGAACTCGGCATGAACCTCAAGCGCTTGCAGGGCATTAAATGCTATCGCGGCATCCGCCACATGCGCAGCCTGCCCGTCCGCGGTCAGCGCACCCAGACGAACGCTCGTACCCGCAAAGGTCCGCGCAAGACCGTCGGCGTGTCGCGCAATCCGAACGCCAAGACCGGCATCCATTAATCATTGAATTTCATTATGTCCGAAGAAAAGAAAAAACCAGCCGCGCCGAAAAAGGAAAAAGAAGTGAAGCCGGACGCCGCTGCGGCCCCGGCTGCGGAAGCCAAGCCTGCCAAGAAGGCCAAGGCACCAGCCGCCGCCGCCGAAGCTGCTCCGGCAGTGGAACCAATCATTCCGGCTGCGCCGACCGCTGCGGAATTGCTCGGCGAAGATCCGAATGCAAAGAAAATCGTCAAGGCCAAGCATGCGAAGAACATCGCCGCCGGCATTGCGAATATTCTGGCTACTTTCAATAACACGCAGGTGACTATCACCGATGCGCAGGGCAACTTGATTGGCTGGTCTAGCGCCGGTCGCGTGGGTTTCAAAGGTTCGCGCAAGAGCACGGCATACGCCGCGCAGATGGTGGCGCAGGACGCCGCCCGTCAAGCGATGGCCCACGGTATGAAGGAAGTGGAAATCCGCGTGAAGGGTCCTGGCTCCGGCCGTGAATCTGCCATCCGTGCCTTGCAGGCGATTGGTTTGGAAATTAGTTCCATCAAGGACGTGACCCCGGTGCCGCACAACGGCTGCCGTCCGCGCAAAAAACGCCGCGTGTAAAATTGACAATTGGAAAATCGTAAATAATTCATTTCTATGGCTCGTTATACAGGTCCCCGCGTCCGCATCAGCCGCCGTTTCGGTGTTCCGATTTTCGGCCCGACAAAATATCTCGAACGCCGCAACTACGGTCCCGGCGTCCATGGCCCCAAGTCTCGGCGCAAGACCACCGAATACGGTGAAGGTCTGAATGAGAAGCAAAAGCTGCGCTATTTCTACGGCCTGATGGAGAAGCAATTTCGCGGCGTCTATGAAAAAGCGCTGCGCCGCCGTGGTGTCACGGGCGAGATTATGCTCCAGATTTTGGAGACCCGTTTGGACAATGTGGTGTATCAACTCGGCTTCGGCAACACGCGTGCCGCCGCCCGCCAGTTGGTCAATCACGGCCACGTGTTGGTGAACGGTCGCAAAGCCGCGATCGCCTCGTTTGCCTTGAAGGTCAACGATGTCGTCAGCATCAAGAACCACAACGTTTCCCGCCAGCTCGCGACGAAGAATCTCGAAGTCTCCGCCAGCCGCGCCGTGCCGGATTGGTTGTCGCTGAACAAGGAAGATTTCAAAGGCACCGTCATGCGCATTCCGACGCGCGCCGAGATCCAGCCGATTGCCAATGAGCAGGCCGTTGTCGAATTTTATTCCCGCTAAACCGTAAACAAAAAAAACAATTACATGGGTGTTGCCGGCCGGGAATAAATTTCGCCGGCGATGCCAGATTAAAATTGTTGAAAGGATACCATGCCAGTTCGTTTAGGACGTTTTGAAATGCCGAAGCGGTTGCAGAAGGAAGATGCCTCTGCCACCGAGAATTACGCCAAATTTATTGCTGACCCGTTTGAAACCGGTTACGGTCACACCATTGGCAACTCCCTCCGCCGCGTGTTGCTGTCCTCGCTCGAAGGCGCGGCCATCACCTCCGTCAAAATTGACGGCGCCATGCACGAATTCGCCACCGTCGAAGGCGTGGCCGAAGATGTCACCGACATCGTCTTGAACCTGAAGAAAGTCAAGTTCAAGGCCCACACCCGCGACGAACAAACCTTGCTCTTGTCCGTGAACAAGGAAGGTGCCGTGACCGCCGCCGACATCCAGACCAATCAAAATGTGGAGCTTGTGAATCCCACGCAGCACATTTGCACGCTGGATAAAAAGAAGAAATTTGAGATGGATCTGACCGTGAAAATCGGTCGTGGCTTCTGCCCGAGCGACGAAAATAAGAAGATTGGGCAGGCGATTGGCATTGTGGCCATTGACTCGATTTTTTCTCCCGTTACCCGCGTGCGTTACGCCGTGGAAGCCGCCCGCGTCGGCAACCGCACTGATTACGACCGTTTGATTCTCGAAATCTGGACCGACGGTCGCATCACGCCGGATGATGCGCTTACGCAGGCCTCCGCGATTCTCGCGCATCACCTCGACGTCTTTGTCGGCTACGACAAGAACGCCATTGAATTTGAAGAAGCGGCCGATAAGCAGGACGACGAGAAGTCCAAGCTCAAGAAGCTCTTGAACATGAGCGTCAACGAAATCGAGCTTTCTGTCCGCGCCGCCAACTGTTTGAACAACGCGAACATCACCACCGTCGGCCAGCTCGCGCTGAAGACCGAGCAGGAGATGCTCAAATACCGCAACTTCGGCAAGAAGTCGCTCAACGAAATCAAAGAAAAGCTGACCTCCCTCAACCTCTCGCTGGGCATGAATTTCGAGCCTGGCCTGGTGGATGCCCCGAAGGAAGAAGCCAAAGCCAGTTAAGGAATTGCCATGAGACACTTGAAGCGCACGGCCAAATTGGGCCGCACATCCGAACATCGCAACGCGATGCTCGCCAACCTCGTTTGCAGCTTGATCGAACACAAGCGCGTCACGACATCTTTGGCCAAGGCCAAAGCCGCTCGTTCCGTTGCCGAAAAGATGGTCACGCTCGGCAAGAAGGGCACCATCGCCCATCGCCGCCTCGCCGTGGCCCGGCTGCATCAGGAAAAAGCCGCCAAGACCCTGTTCACGGAGATTGCTCCCGCGTTCAAGGATCGCCGCAGCGGTTACACCCGCATCATCAAGCTCGGCCAGCGTAATGGTGACGCCTCCCAGAGCGCGATCCTCGAATGGGTGGATACCATCGTGGCCGCCGCGCCTGCCGTCGAAGCCGCTCCGGCGACCGATGCCAAGCCGGAAGCCAAGAAGTAAATCATTTTGAAATCAAAAGCCCGCTCGCGAGAGCGGGCTTTTTTATTGCGCAGAAGGTGGCTTCGAGAACGCACTTGTGCCCCCTTTACCTTTGTCACCAGTGCTGCCGCCCTCGGTGCCGGTTAAGTTTCGGCCGCAGAACAAACCCACAGCGCCGTCCTCGGCAAAGCCACCGCGCGCCTGCACAAGCATGCTGACCTCATTGCCATCATCAACGCCGCGCCCTCGCTCGGGCTGCTCGGCCATACCGCCATCGGCGGTGTCCCAAGAGGCGTTCTCATATAGCCAAAACGGGGCGGTAACGGGTGTTTTGCGGGAAAATCGCCCTTTTGCGGCAAAAACCAGTCATCCCCAATGGCTGGGGATAAATCCCCAACGCCAGGGGATTGACTTTGCGTCGTTGGGGATGAATCCCTTCCCGCTGGGGATTGACTTTGCGTCATTGGGGATGAATCCCTTCCCGCTGGGGATTGACTTTGCGCCATTGGGGATAAATCCCTTCTCGCTGGGGATTGACTTTCCGTCGCTGGGGATTGACCGTGCGCCGCTGGGGATTGACCGTCCGCCCTTGGGGATAACCCCTCAACGGCGGCCAAAGCACCGAAAACAACCGCCCAACGCCCCTCCGACCGCCCAGAAAACGGATGCGTCTCTGCCCGGGGAAATGCCCGGGGAAAGCGGGGATGGACCGATCCGGTTGGCGATGGGGGTTTGAAAAGCGCCCAGTGCTTCCGCACCGGGAAACTCGCCGCGCGTAAAATTCGGTGTCAGTGCCAATATTCATTGCGTCTTCAGCACCAAGGAACGCCGTCCGCTAATCACCTCGGAATTACGCGCCCGGCCCTGGCCCTTCCTCGGCGGCAGCGCCCGGCACAATAAAAGGAAGGCCATTGAGGTGGGCGGCGTTCGTCCGCACCCCGCCATTGAAACTGTGGGTTATTTTCAGGATTCCCGGGTGGGACTACGCGGTGATGGAACGTTACGCCCTAAGAAATTTTCTCGCTCGCAAACGTATTTCTCGGTTTAATCTCCGTCGCATGAAAAAGCAAAAAGCGTACGCCGCCGCCGGCGTGGATATTGATCTCGGGAATAAAGTCAAAGCCACCTTGCCCCAGTTGCTAAAATCCACGCATCGCCGCGAGGTGCTGGGCAAAGTCGGCGGCTTCGGCGGCCTCTTCGCGCTGGACGTCAAAAAATATCGCGAACCGATTCTCGTCAGCAGCGTGGACGGCGTCGGCACCAAGCTCAAAATCGCCTTTCAGCAGGACCAGCACGACACCATCGGCGCGGACCTCGTGAACCATTGCGTGAATGACATCGCCGTGCTCGGCGCGGAGCCGCTGTTCTTCTTGGATTATCTCGGCACCGGCAAGCTGGAACCGCATGTGTTTACGGACATCATCAAAGGTTTTGCCCGCGCCTGCGCAGAAAATAATTGCGCGCTCATCGGCGGCGAAACCGCCCAGATGCCGGGCTTCTATCAACCGGGCGAATACGATGTGAGCGGCACCATCGTCGGCGTGGTGGAAAAATCCCGGATGCTCAACGGCCAAAAAACTGTGAAGCGCGGCGATGTGGTCATTGGTATTGAGTCCAGCGGCCTGCATACGAACGGCTATTCGCTCGGCCGGAAAATATTTTTCGGGCAGCTTGGCTATAAACCGTCCAGCAAAGTGCCCGGCCTGAAGAAATCCATCGGCGAAGAACTGCTGAAAGAACACATCAGCTACGGTCCGCTGGTGCAGAAGCTGCTGAAGAAATTTAATCTCGTCGGCAAGCCGGATCAGGTGCGGGCTTTCGCGCACATCACCGGCGGCGGTTTCGTGGACAACATCCCGCGCGTGCTGCCGCCGACGCTCGACGTGGTCATCAAAAAAGGTTCGTGGGACATGCTGCCGATTTTCCAAATCATCGCGGCCAAGAGCGGCGTGCCGGACGAGGAATTGTATCAAGTCTTCAACATGGGCATCGGCATGGTAAGCATTGTCGCGGCCGACAAGGCGGACGCCGTGCTGAAATTCATCAACGCGCAGCAGCACAAGGCGTGGATCATCGGCGAAGTCGTCAAAGGTAAGGGCGAAGCGCGGGTGGCATAAAACTTAGCCACCGAGGCACAGCGGCGCAGAGGAAAGCATTAGCATTGCAACTCGGTGCCTCGGTGCCTCGGTGGCCATCTCCCCAGAACTGGCGACGGTTTTTGGATTTCAAATCCGCGCCCGCCGCGTAAGCTGCGGGGAATGAAATCCCGATTTAGAAGTCTTTTGCTCGCCGCCGTTTCTGCCAGCTCGGCTATTTCCATTTCTGTTCGCGCCGAAGTCGTTTCCGCGACCATTTCCACACCGCCGCCCGCCGAGACCGGTTATTTCAAACTCGGCACCACCAAAAATCCCGCCGGCCACGAAATCGGCGTGAACAGCCGCAGCCTTTTGTTCGACGGCCAGCCGGTGTTCCCCGTCATGGGCGAAATTCATTATTCGCGTGTGCCGCAAGCCGAATGGCGCGCGGAACTTTTGAAAATGAAAGCCGGCGGCGTGGACCTCGTGGCGACTTATGTGTTTTGGATTCATCACGAGGAAATCGCCGGCCAATGGGATTGGACCGGCCAGCGCGATTTGAAAAAGTTTTTGCAAACGTGCAATGAGGTCGGCCTGAAAGTCATCGTTCGCTGCGGCCCGTGGTGCCACGGCGAAGTGCGCAACGGCGGTTTTCCCGATTGGGTCGTCGCGCACAAAGATTGGAAGCTGCGCTCGACGGACCCCAATTTTCTCGCCGCCACGAAAATTCTCTACGGCGAAATCGCCCGGCAGTTGCAAGGGGAAATGTGGAAAGACGGCGGCCCGGTCATTGGCATCCAAGTGGATAACGAGTTTGGCGGCTCGCCCAATTACTTGCTGGCCTTGAAGAAAATCGCGGTCGCGGCGGGCCTGGATGTGCCGCTCTACATCAAGACCGGTTGGCCGCCGATGAAAAATCCCGTGCCGCTCGGCGAATTGCTGCCGCTGTTTGGCGCTTATCCCGATGGCTTTTGGACACGCGGCATCGAGCCGATGGAGGGCGCGGCGTGGGAGAATTTTACCTTTCGCATCACGCGCACCGACACGGGCATCGGCAATGACACGTTGACGATGGACGCGAACCGCGACACCGCCGGCACCGAAAAATATCCGCACCTCACCTGCGAAGTCGGCGGCGGCATGCCCGCGTCGTATCATCGCCGCATCAATTATGATCCGCGTGATGTCGAGGCGAACGTGCTCACGCAACTTGGCGGCGGCAGCAGCTTGCTTGGCTATTACATGTATCACGGCGGCCAAAATCCCGACGGCAAATTAACCTCGCTGCAAGAATCCACAGCCACCGGCTATCCGAATGATTTGCCGGTGAAATCGTATGATTTCAACGCGCCGCTCGGCGAATTCGGCCAGTATAATCCGCAATATTATTGGCTGCGCCGGCTGCATTTGTTTCTCCACGATTTCGGCGCGCCGCTGGCTCAAATGCCCGCGACTCTGCCCGCCGTGCGTCCGGCAGATAAAAAAGATTTTGCCACTTTGCGCTGGGCGGCGCGTTCCGATGGCCAGAGCGGCTATGTGTTCGTGAACAACTATCAGCGCCTCCAACCGTTGCCGGCGAAAACCAACGTGCAGTTCAAGCTGAATCTGCCCGGCGGCGAATTGCTTTTTCCGCAGACACCGGTGACGATTCCGGCGGACGCATTTTTCTTCTGGCCGTTCAACCTCGACCTCGGCGGCGCGAAATTAATTTACGCCACCGCGCAGTTGGTTTGCAAAACGGAGGCCGACCTCCCCACTTATTACTTTGCCGAAACCCCGGGCGTTAAGGCGGAGTTTCTAATTGCCGGGACGGAAAAAACGGACGCGCCCATTCATTGGGAAAAAGTTCAGCCCGGACGCCCCGCGGCCATCACGCTAAAAACAAAAGCCGGTGGCAAGATTCGCATCCTGCTGCTGGCTGAAGCCGATTCGCTGGCGTTGTGGAAAGCCGATGCCCGCCACGTTGTCTTTGAGAAAAACTCCGAGCCATCGCTCACGGCAGTAAAAACCGAACCCATCCAACCGTCCGGCCCGGCGCGGGAAATTCCGTTCGGCACCGGCAAGTCGCATCTCCCGCTCGCGCCGACGGACGCAGATTTTGCCAATGCTGCCGTCTGGAAAATCACACTGCCGGCGAAATTGGATTTGTCGGCGCAACCGCTGCTGCGTCTTCGGTACTTTGGCGACGTGGCGCGGTTGACGCTCAACGGAAAATTGATCGCGGATAATTTTTACTGCGGTCGCGAGTTTGATTTGGGCTTGAATCGTTACGCGCCGGAAATTTTCACCGGCGATTTGCGACTGGAAATTTTGCCGCTGCGCCGGGATGCGCCGATTTTTCTGGAACCGAAGGCGCGACCGGATTTTGCCGGCGCGGCAAGTTTGGTGAAACTTCAGTCCGCCGTCATCGTCAATGGTAACGCCGTTTCGTCCGTAAAATAAAACGAATTTCCCCGCCTATGAAAAACCTGTTTCGTCTCCTCGCCGCCACCGCTCTGGCGGTCACGGCCAATATTTCCGCCGCCGATTTGACGCTGTGGTACCAACAACCGGCGGCGGACAAGAAGCCGATGAATGAAGCGCTGCCCATCGGCAATGGCCGGCTGGGCGCGCTGATTTTTGGCGCGCCGGAACGCGAGCGTATCAGCGTCAACGAGAGCAGTCTTTGGACCGGCGGTGAAAATCCGTCCGGCAATTATGAAACGATGGGGGCGTATCAGGTGCTGGGCAACGTGTTCGTAAATCTGCCCGCCCAAAAAAATATTGCGGACTACCGTCGCGACTTGGATTTGGGCAATGCCGTATCGCATGTCCGTTACACCGCCCAGGGCGTTACTTTCCGCCGCGAATTTATTTGCAGCCACCCGGCGGAAATCCTGGCGGCGCAATTCACGGCCGATAAAAAATCCGCTTACACGGGCAGCATCGAATTGGCGGACACGCACGGCGCAACTATCACCGTTGCCGGCAACCGCATTACCGCAGCGGGCACGCTGGATAACGGGATGAAGTTCGAATGGCAACTGCTGGTGTTGCATGATGGCGGCACGGTGGGATGGGTGCCGGGTATCGCCGGTCAAACGAATGGCGGGCAACTCGCTTTTTCCGACTGCGACCACCTCACTCTGCTCATCGCCGCCGGAACGGATTACGTTTTCGATCGCGCTCGCCATTTCCACGGCGAAGATCCGCACGCTCGCGTCACGGCGCAGGTGGATTCGGCGATGAAAAAATCGTTCGCAGAGTTGCAGGCGGAACACGGTCAAGATTTTCAGGCGCTGTTCAATCGCGTGAGCGCCGACTTTGGAAAATCCAGTGCCGCGCAAACGGCGCTGCCCACGGATCAACGCAAACTTGCGGCCTTCACCACCGTTGATCCCGGCCTCGAAGCGTTACTGTTTCAATACGGCCGCTATTTGATGATCGCCTGTTCCCGGCCCGGCGGGTTGCCCGCCAATTTGCAGGGCTTGTGGAATGATAATAATTCCCCGCCGTGGCACAGTGATTACCACGCGAACATTAATATCCAGATGAACTACTGGCCGGTCGAGGTCGCCAATCTCGGTGAGTGTCACATCCCATTGTTTGATCTGCTCGCCAGCCAGCTTCCGGCGTGGCGCGAGGCGACGGCGCAGGCAAAGGATTTTAAGCTGGCCGACGGCAGCTTTACCCGGCGCGGGTTTGCCATTCGCACGTCGCACAACATCACCGGTGGCTTGGGGTGGAAATGGGACAAGACGGCGAACGCGTGGTATTGCCAACACTTGTGGGAACATTACGCTTTCGGTTGCGATAAAAATTATCTCCGCAACACGGCGTATCCCATCCTCAAGGAAACGTGCGAATTCTGGCAGGATCATCTCAAAACATTACCCGATGGCCGGCTCGTGGTGCCGAAGGCTTGGTCGCCGGAACATGGACCGGACGAAGACGGCGTCAGTTATAGCCAGGAAATTGTCTGGGATTTGTTCAACCACTTCGTAGCGGCGGCGGATGTGCTGGGCACGGACAAAGCGTATCGCGACCAAATCGCCGCGCTCCGGGATAAACTGGTGACGCCGCAGATTGGTAAGTGGGGGCAGCTTCAGGAATGGATGACCGACCGCGATGATCCGAACGATCATCATCGGCATACCTCGCATCTCTTTGCTGTTTATCCCGGCACCCAAATTAGTGCCGGCCGGACCCCGGAGCTGGCGCGGGCGGCCAAAGTTTCGCTGGATGCCCGTGGCATTGCGCCGGACAGCGACGTCCGGGAATGGTCCTTTGCCTGGCGCACTTCGCTCTATGCGCGGTTGCGTGATGCGGCGAGCGCCCATCAAATGCTCCAGCAACTTTTTTCCGCGCGGAACACTTGCCCGAATCTGTTCGGCCTGCATCCGCCGATGCAAATTGACGGCAATTTTGGCGTCACCGCCGGCATGGCGGAAATGCTTTTGCAATCGCAAACCGGCGAGCTCGAATTACTTCCCGCCCTGCCATCCGCTTGGCCGACCGGCCACATTGCCGGTCTGCGCGCGCGCGGCGGCTATGAAGTGAGCTTGCAATGGCAAGCCGGCAAACTCCTCGCCGCAACGGTCAAGAACATCAGTGGGGACGGTACCGGCCAGGTGCGTTACGGTGGTCAAGTGGCTGCTTTCCACCTGCGTTTGGGCGAAGCCAAAACTTTCGGGGCGCAACTTCAGTGATTTTTTTATTTTGAATCCGGGAAATCGGCGTAATCTGCGGACGCCAATTTCATGAAATTACTCGTCATCGGTGCGGGCGGACGCGAACACGCCCTAGTCTGGAAGCTCGCCCAATCGCCGCTGGTCACCCAATTATGGTGCGCGCCGGGCAATGCCGGCATCGCGCAGGAACACCTTGCCGGCAATGGCCGCGCCGTGGAATGCGTGGCTATCGGGGCGGAAGATTTGCCCGCGCTGCTCGCTTTCGCGCAGGCGCAGGCGGTGGATTTCACCATCGTGGGTCCGGACAATCCTCTCGCCTTGGGCATTGTGGATTTGTTTTTACAAGACGGCCGGAAGATTTGGGGGGTGAACCGCCACGCCGCGCAATTTGAGTCCTCCAAAGTTTTCTCCCAAAAGTTCATGGAGAAATACGGCATTCCCACCGCCGCCGCCGGCACGTTCACCGAAGTCGCCGCCGCGAAACGTTTTGCCGCCACCCTCGGCGGCAAGTGTGTGGTGAAGGCCGATGGATTGGCGCTCGGCAAAGGCGTGTTGCTTTGCGCCCACCAATTGGAAGCCGAAAAAGCCATCGAGGAAATCATGGTCGGCAAAGCGTTTGGCGCGGCCGGCTCCCGGATTGTGATTCAGGAATTCCTTGCCGGTACCGAAGTCTCCCTCCATGCGCTGTGTGACGGCCAGACGGCCAAGATTTTCCCCACGTCACAGGATCACAAACGCGCTTTGGACGGCGACGCCGGCTTGAATACCGGCGGCATGGGCACTTATTCGCCCACGCCGTTTCTGGATGATGCGCAGCTTGCCGCAGTGGCGGCGCAGGTGCTCGTGCCATTCATGCGCGGCTGCGTGGCGGAGGGGATTGACTATCGCGGGCTGCTTTATCCCGGGGTGATGCTCACGCCGAACGGGCCGAAAATCCTCGAGTTCAACGCCCGGTTTGGCGACCCCGAAACGCAAGTTTATCTGACCCGGTTGCAAAACGATTTGCTCACCCTGCTGCTGGCCAGCGCCGAGGGAACTTTGGCGCAACACGAATTGAAATGGAATCCCGCCGCCAGTGTTTGCGTCATCATGGCCAGTGATGGTTATCCGGGCAATTATTCCAAAGGCAAAATCATCACCGGACTGGCCGCCGCCAACGCTTTACCCCACACGAAAGTCTTTCATGCCGGCACCGCCCGGGTGGGGGACGACATTGTCACCGCCGGCGGCCGCGTGCTCGGGGTGACGGCGCTGGGGGCCGACTTGCGAGCGGCGCAGTCCGCCGCTTATGCTGCCGTGGAAAGGATTCATTTTGCCGGCGCCCACTATCGGCGCGACATCGCCGCCAAGGCTTTTTAGGCCAATTACCCTCGACAGCAAGCCAACGGCGCTAACACCGGCGGGAAAGGGGTCATTGGGGGGCAAAACCGGCCGGTTTTCGGGATTCTTAGTGGAGAAAGCCGGGAAAGTGGCTAAATTTAGCCACTTTTCTCCTTGGAAGACGCCTTTTTCTACCCGGAAACTTAAAACTTCTTCCCGGAAACGTCACGTTTCCACCCAGAAAGCTTCCGTTTCCACCTGGAAACATCAAACTTCCACCCGGAAACGTCATGTTTCTTCCCCGAAGTTTCCCGTTTCCACCCGGAAAGATGAAGTTTCTACCCGGAAACCTTAAACTTCCACCCCGAAACCTTCGCTTTCCAAGAAGAAAAATCCCGTTTCCAAGAGGAAACGTCACCTTTCTTCCCGGAAAAATGGCTGACATGAGCGGTTTCCCCCGGGAAAAGCCCCGCAAAAGGCCCCTTCGCCGTGCTCGCCAAGGTCAACCCCGAGGTTGCCGGCGCGACCGGGAAGCAGTACCGGGCTTTCGCTGTGGGTAGCAACCCCCGGTACCCGCGTACGGTCGGGGGAAGCCTGGAAGGCAGGCGGTTGGCAACCGGAGTCAGTGGTTTGTCAGCGGTGGTGGAAACAAAACGCGGTCTCCCGTAAAGGAGACCGCGTAATCATCGGCGGCAGCAGGTGCGGCTAAACAAAAATCGTCTGGTCGCGGCCGGGACCGACGGAGGCGATGTACAACCGGGCGTTGGTCAAGTCGGCAATGGCCTTCAAATACGCCTGCGCTTTTTTGGGCAATTGCTTGAAAGTTTTGCATTTGTCGGTAGGTGTGCGCCAGCCCTCGAATTCAATGTAGATAGGTTCGCATTGAGCGAGAATCTCGGCGTCGTTGGGCATGTAATCGTATTGCGTCTTGCCGTGACGATACGCGACACAGACTTTGATGTTCTCTACCGTGTCGAGGCCGTCGAGATTGGTGATGGCGAGGTCGTCAATGCCATTGACCATCGTCGCATGACGGGTGGCGACACTGTCAAACCAGCCGCAACGGCGCGCCCGCCCCGTGGTGGCACCGAATTCCCGGCCCATGCCGTGCAGCAGATCGGAAATTTCCTGGTTTTCCGTCGGTAACGGTCCTTCGCCGACGCGCGTGGTGTAAGCTTTCATCACGCCGACCACGCGGTCCATGCGATGCGGCGGCACGCCGGAACCGGTGCAGGCGCCGCCCGCCGTGGTGTTCGAGGAAGTGACGTAGGGATAAGTGCCGTGATCAATGTCGAGGAAGGTTCCTTGGGCGCCTTCAAACAAAATATCGGCTTGGTGGCGGATTTGCTCGTGCAAGAGGACGACAGTATTTTGCACGAACGGCTTAAGATATTGGCCAGCCTGATGGTATTCCGCGAAAATGGTGGCGAAGGAAAGCGGTTTCGCGCCGAGCGATTTCAACACGGCGTTATTTTCTTTGATGCGCGCGGCGAGCTTGGTCTTGAGCTTGTCGGGATCAATGAGGTCATTCACGCGCAAGCCGACGCGCGCGGCTTTATCGCCGTAAGCCGGGCCGATGCCGCGCTTGGTGGTGCCGATTTTGTTTTTGCCCTTGAGGGTTTCGCGGGCGCCGTCGAGTTCGCGATGATAGGGAAACACCACATGCGCGGTTTCGCTGAGCACAAAATTCTTCGGCGTGACCGCGACGCCGTTTTTCTTCAAGCCTTCCATTTCGCTGACGAGGCCGAGGGGGTCGAGGACGACGCCATTGCCGATGACGCACAATTTGTTTTTGCGCAGAATGCCGGAGGGAATCAAGTGCAGCACGGTTTTCTTGCCCTTGACGATGACGGTGTGGCCGGCGTTGTTGCCGCCGGCGTAGCGCACGACGACATTGGCGGTCTCCGTCAGCACGTCAATGATTTTGCCTTTGCCTTCGTCGCCCCACTGGGCGCCAACGAGAATTGTATTTGCCATAAAGTATTTAATTAAAGCCGCATTGCTGCCGCCCGGACTTGCCACCAACAATAAAAATCCCCGGACGAAAATCCGGGGCAAAGCGGCGGGGTCTTTGCGGCTAGAAGCTAGAAAACTACGGCGGATGTGTCAATTCGACTTTGCAAACATCTGTGCCGACCGCGCAAAGGTTTCATTCGGCACGCCGAGTAATTGTTTCATCCGCACATCGCGGTCCCAGACGTTGGGTGTATGGGATATTTCCCATTTTTCCCGCAGTGACAGGCGGCTGGAATACCACGGCGAAACCAGCGCCGTGTTGATCAGCGGAAAATCCGTGCCGTAAACCAGCCGACCGGCGAAGGCCGGTTGGGTCAACGCCTCTCGTAAACTGCCGGGCTTGTTGATTTGCGTCAGCGCGGAAATATCGGTGTACAGATTCGGAAACTCGCGCATGAGCCGCGCGAGCCGGTCCGGCCCGCGTTCCCCGGCGTAAGCGGCCGACGACGCGATGTGCGCCGCAATCACCGTCACCCCGAGGCTCAACGGCAGTCGCAGTTTTTCTGGATCCCCGAATTCCTCGGCGGCGGCGGAAAAAGATTTTTCCCGGCCGGTGTGCGAGAGCAATGGCAAATGCAACGCGACCATTTTTTGGTAAAAGGGAATCAACTGCGGATCGTCCGGATTGATGGCCATGACGGGCGGAATCCATTTCACCAGCACCGCTCCATGTGCTTTGGCCCACGCGAGTTGAACCAGTGCATCCGGCCGATTCGGATTGATGGACGCGCCGAAAAGTAAATTGGTGTGCCGCGCGCAAAGCGTGGCGACAAAAGTATTCGGCACATAAACCTCCGTGCGATTGGTGTCGAGCTGGCCATCCGCGCCGATCACGCCGTCCAGTGCGAGGATGACGGCGCGGTTGACATATTTGCTTTGGGCAAGCGCCGCAGAAATGCGGTCGCCAATCAATTCATCACCCTGCGCCATCAGTTCTTGCCGGGAAACGCCGAAGCTGTGCAGATAAATTTTGAAGCGCCAATTGTGTAGCAGCCGGGGCGATACCCAGCAACCGCTGCCGCCCGCGCCAATGCCGGCGACGTGACAGTGCATATCCACGATGTCGGCGGGAAGCGGTTCGACCGGTCGCACCGGTCGGGCGGGGAGAACCGCGCCCAAGCCGAGGAGCAACAGCGCGAGAAGGAACTTGGTTTTTCGACGACCGGCGGCGGAATAATTTTTCATCCGCCGACGATACGAAAGATTTTCCCGGCCGGTGAATTGATAAAAATGCGCTAGGCATTGAAACAAACAATGGTGGTGCCGGCCGCAAAAAAACATCTCACCGCGCCTCGCATGTACCGCGCGGCTAAGCCTTAAATCTGCGAGGCGGCAGTGCGCTTGAGCATGACCTTGAGGGCGCGGATCATGTTGTCTTTGTATTGCGGATCTGCCTGCAGCTGTTTCCAGACCGGCGCGGAGCCGAAGGCGCCCCAGTGTTTTTTGTGCGCTTCCAGATTTTCCCCGCAGGTCATATAAACCATGCAGGGCATGTGGACGCCCACGATGGTGCGGCCGTAAAAAATCGGGGCCAGACCGACTTCTTTCATGACGTTGATCTCGCCGCTTTCAAACATCTGAATTTTGTTCAAACCTTTCTGCTCGCTTGAACTCATGTAGGTGCGTAATTCAAACACGTTCGGCTTTTTGTCGGCGGGCGGCAGCACCAAATGCTTCATGCCATCGAAGGCGACGAGCAGCGAACTTTCAAATCGGTCGTACGCCGGATTGTCTTTCGGCGCAGAAAGGAATTCCGCCGCCGCGTGCTGATAAACGGCATCGGCCGCCAGTTGGCCGGGAATGGCGGCAAAACTCGCGGCGGAATCGAACGGGAGGAAGACGTAAATTTTATTTGTCGCGGAATCGTCCTGCTCGGTGAACACGCCGACGGGCCGGATGCCGAGGCGATTGTACGCCGGCACGCCAGCCTGCTGCCAATAATCATTCACGCGCTGCTGCTGGGCGGCGGACGTAGTCGAATACACCCGCAGTTCGTAATATTGCGGCGCTTCAGTTTCCGCTGCCGCGACCAGCGTGGGCTGGGCGAGCCAGAGGACTGACAAACTAAACCAAACGACGACGGCAAAAGGGAGGCGGAATGACATATTAAATTGGTTGCTGGTTCAGACGAACAGAGGGATTCGAGGTTACGCTGGAAAAAAAGTGGCCTCGGCACGAGAAAATGGCCGCCGCAGAAACCGTCTCTCCGGAACCATTTGCCCGGAGAGACGGGCGGCAAGTTACCTCTTCTTGCCGGCCGCAGACTTGGCTGCGATGGCGGCAGTTTTTTTCTGGCTGGCCGTGTTGACTTTGGCCTGTTTCTGGCCGGATTTTTTCTGGTTGGCTTTCGGGGAGCGGTCGCCCATAACTTTATTTTTTCCTGCGGGTTGACTCGCCGGCGGCTTGGATGTTTCTCCGCCGACAAACGAATCGTGCTTGCCGGTCCGGCGATTGTAAATGGCGAAGGAGTTTTATTTGCCCGACCGCGTGATACGCACGGCCACGCGATAGTCCAGTCGCACCAATAAATCACCGCGACCGCCGCGCGCTTTCGGCAGCCCCTCGCCGGGCACGCGGAGAATTTCGTGCCGACCCGCGCCGCGCGGAATTGTCACGCGCACCATACCGCCGGTGAGGCTGCGCACCATTTCCGTGCCGCCTTGGGCAGCGCGCTCGGGCTTGATTTTCAAATCGCAACGCAAATCTGCGCCCCGCGCCCGAAAGCGGAAATGCGGTTGCGGTTGGACGCGCAATTGCACCGTGCCGCCGGCAAAAATTCCTTGGCGCGGCAGCCGAAAACGGGTGCCCGGCGCGGTGCCCGGCGGAACCACCAATTCGTAAAGTTCCCGGCCGGCGGGATTGGCGGGATCATTCACGTGAACGGCGCGCGTGGTGCCGCGGAGAAAATCTTCCAGCGGCAGCCGCACGTCTTGGGCGAGGTTGCGTTGAATTTTCGCCGGGCGCGGCGCGGAAGAAATTTTTTCCGGCGCGGCCAGTTCGTTATCGTAGGCGGCACGGCGGTCGGGATCGCTGAGAATTTCGTAAGCCGCGTTGATGGCCTGAATGTGGCGAAGCGCAGCGGCGGAACCGGGGTTGTGGTCGGGATGATGCTGCTTGGCGAGGAGGCGGTAGGCGGAACGAATTTGTTCCAAAGTGCAGCGCTGATGGAGGCCGAGTGTGGCGTAGTGGTTGGGGGCGGCAGTTTGCACGGAACCAGCTTAGCGGAACTGGCGACCGGCGTCAGGAGAAATGCGCGCCGGGGGATTTGAAAAAACCTGTTTCTCCTGATTTTGCGATCAGGAGAAACAGTAGTTCGCCAACGACTACTTCTTCTTGGCAGCGGTCTTTTTGGCGGCGGGTTTTTTGGCCGCGACTTTTTTCGCCGCAGGTTTGGTTGTTTTTTTGGCAGGTGCTTTAGCCATAGTTTTATTTTTGTTTTTTTGAGTTTGACTTTGTGCGGAATAGTTAGTTTCTCCGCAGCCATGGTCATAATGTGCCGGTCGGTGGGGAATGTAAATGCCCGAAATGAAAACTTTTTTGCTGGAGCGGCCTGCCCCGGCGGGTGGATTTGTGAAGATAATGCTTGTGCTTCGCCGGAAAGAGTCCATGCTCGCCTCACCTGTTAGATAGCTTGTCAGTCCCACGGCATGGTGAATCCTCAAGTGAACTTGTTTCAGTGATGATTTGAAACCCGATATTCGGGAACAGTCTGGAGAGTGCAGTGTTAGTCGGACAGTAACAAACATCACATGAGCAATAAACTATTCGTTGGAAATCTTTCCTTCAATACCACCGAGAACGACCTGAACGACGCGTTTGCCGCGCACGGCACGGTCACCGAAACCAACCTGATGATGGATCGCATGACCAACCGCCCCCGCGGTTTCGGTTTCGTGACCATGAGCACGGCCGAAGAAGCGCAGAAAGCCATCGCCGCCTTGAACGGCGCGCAGTTGGATGGTCGCGCTCTCACGGTCAACGTTGCCCGTCCGCGCGAAGAGCGTCCGGCCGGCGGTGGTGGCGGCGGTCGTCGTGAATTCGGCGGCAACAGCGGCGGCGGTCGTCGCGAACGCTATTAATCCTAACTAGGATTTTTTTCACGGCGGGGTTCGGGTGAACCGAACCCCGCCTTTTTTTATTTTGATTGGTCCGTCTGCATGAGAGCCCCCACCAAAGAAGAACACATCGAAGTCGAAGGCCGCGTCCAAACCGTCCTCCCCGGCACGATGTTCCGCGTCGAATTAGAGAACAAGCATGTGGTCCTCGCCACCATCTGTGGCAAAATGCGCAAACGCTGGGTCCGCCTCACCGTTGGCGACCGCGTCAAGATGGAGATGTCGCCCTACGACCTCAACAAGGCGCGCATCACCTGGCGCTTGAAATAAATTTTCGTCCTCCGCTTTTTTCCGGTCGTGGCTCTTTCGGGCGTGCGCCCGCTGCCTTTCGGCCCTACACTTTTCCCTGTCATGTCATTCCAAGTCCTCGGTCTCGCCCCGCAAATTCTCCAAGCCGTCCAACAAGCCGGCTACACGGAGCCAACCCCCATCCAGTCCGCTGCCATTCCGCCGATCATTGCCGGCCACGATCTCATTGGCATCGCGCAGACCGGCACCGGCAAAACCGCCGCGTTCACGCTGCCGATGCTGACCCTGCTCGCCGCGCAACCGCCCGGCCGGCGCGGCACCCGCGTGCTCATCGTGGCCCCGACCCGCGAGCTTGTCTTGCAAATCGAGGAGAACATCCGCATTTACGCCCGGCATCTGCCGCTCACCATCGCCACCGTTTTTGGCGGCGTGGGCGAACAGCCGCAAATCCGCGCGCTGCGCGCTGCGACCGATGTGGTGATTGCCTGTCCCGGCCGCCTGCTCGATTTACTCGGCCGCCGCAATGGCGATTTTTCCGCGCTCCAATTTCTGGTCCTCGATGAGGCCGACCGCATGCTGGACATGGGATTTCTCCCGTCCATCCGCCAGATTGTCCGGCAACTGCCGGCGCAGCGTCAGACGCTGATGTTTTCCGCGACGCTCTCGAAGGAGATTGAATCGCTGACGCACGAATTTCAGAAGTCCCCCAAGCTGGTGCAAATCGGCCGCCGCTCGAATCCCGCCGAGACCGTCACGCAACTCGTCTACGAAGTGCCCCGGCATCTCAAGACCGCGTTGCTCGTCCATTTGCTCAACGAACCGGGCATGGACATGGTGCTCGTGTTTTCCCGCATGAAGCACGCGGCCGACCGGCTGGCGCGGCAATTGGAGCAGAAGGGCATTTCCACCGCCACGCTCCACTCGAATCGTTCCCAGAACCAGCGCATCAAGGCGCTCAAAGATTTCAAATCCGGCGCCGTGCGCGTGCTGGTGGCCACCGACATCGCCGCGCGCGGCATTGATGTGGACGGCATTTCGCATGTCGTGAATTATGATTTCCCGATGCATGTGGAAGATTACGTCCACCGCATCGGCCGCACCGGGCGGGCGAATGCCGTGGGCGACGCCATCAGCTTTGTCACCTCCGAAGATCACGCGGAACTCCGGGCGCTCGAACGGTTTATCGGCCGCGGTATTGTGCGGAAAAAAGCGGAAGGCTTCAATTACTCCGCCGCCGTGCCGGCTTACAATCCCGCCGAAGAAGCGGGTCGCCCGCAGCGCCCGCAACGCCGGCCGGCACCGCCGCAGCGTGGGCCGCAACGCCCGCCGCGCGACCATTATTCTGCCCGGCCCGCGCGGGACGGTGGTTTTCGCTCCGGAGGCGGCGGGCCGCGACCGGACTCCGGCGCGTTCCGTTCGCAAAGTGGTCCGCCCCGGCCGGCTTCCGGCGCGTTTCGCTCGCCGAGCGGTCCGCCCCGGCCAGCGGCTGGCGGACGTCCCGCTGCGCCGCCGGTTAGCGGCA
>TBL_comb47_HYPODRAFT_10001521_pt1 | contig 30023 bp, 21 predicted proteins | sample TroBogypolimnion_40_FD_10682 | JGI IMG/M metagenome (IMG submission 10682) | reverse complement strand
GTGGCCCAGTTCTCCATGATCTGGCTGGGCAGCTCCGAGAAGTCCAGGGCGGTGGCGGTGCCGGAGAGGCTGCGGTAGCGGCACCGGCTGAGCAGGCCGTGCAGGGCGTGGCCGAACTCGTGGAAGAGGGTGCGCACTTCCTCCAGGTTCAGCAGGGCCGGGGCGTCGCCCACCGGGCGCGGAAAATTGGCCACGTTGTAGACCAGCGGCCGCACGTCCCTGCCTTCCCGCAGCCACTGGCGCCGGAAGTTCTCCATCCAGGCCCCGCCGCGCTTGCCCGGGCGGGGGTGGTAGTCGGCGTAGTAGATGCCCAGGAAGCTGCCGTCCCGGTCCTGCACCAGGTAGGTGAGCACTTCCGGGTGATAGGTGGGCAGGTCCTTGCGTTCGTTGAAGGTGACGCCGAAAAGGCGGTTGGCGGTGCGGAAGGCCCCCTCCCGGACCTGGTCCAGGGGGAAGTAGGGCAGCAGCGTCCGGGAATCGAGGTTGAACCGGAGCTTCTTCAGCTTCTCGGCGTAGTAGCGCCAGTCCCAGGGCTCCAGCCGGGCCCCGGGCAGGTCCTCGTCCATGAGCGCCTGCAGGTCGGCCTTCTCCCGGGCGGCGTGGGCCAGGGCCGGCCGCCAGACCTGCTCCAGCAGCCGGTAGGCGTTGGCCGGGGTGCGGGCCATGCTCTCCTCGAGGGCATACTCCGCGTAGGTCGAGAAGTCCAGGAGCCTGGCCTTTTCGCACCGGAGCGCGGTGATCTTGGCGGCCAGGCCGTTGTTGTCCTGGGCGTTGCCCCGGTCGCAGCGGGACATGTAGGCCTCGTGCATCCGCCGGCGCAGGTCCCGGTTGCGGGCGTGCTCCAGGAAGGGCCACAGGCAGGGGGCGTGCAGGCTGAAGACCCACCGGCCCTCCGGGTCGCCCTCCCCGGCCGCTTCCTCGGACGCCTCCAGCTCGCCGGGGGAGAGCCCTTCCAGGTCCTCGGGCCGGTCCACCACCAGCCGGAAGGCATTGCTTTCGGCCAGCAGGTTCTCTTCGAACTTCAGGCAGAGCAGGGCCAGTTCGGCGTGCACCGCCCGCAGCCGGGCCTGTTTCGGGGGCGACAGCCCGGCGCCGCCCCGCAGGAAGCTGCGCCAGGTCTTCTCCAGCAGGGTCCGGGCCTCGGCCGGCAGGGCCTCCTGGCGCTCGCGGACGGCCTGCACCCGCCTGAACAGGGCCTCGTTCTGGTACATGTCGTCCTGGTGCCCGGAGAGCAGGGGACCCACCGCCAGGGCCACGGCCTGGAGCGGACCGTTGGTGTCCGCCTCCACCATGGCCGAGAACACCCCGTTCACCCGGTCCAGGAACTCCCCGGAATCCTCCAGCGCCTCCACGGTGTTGCGGAAGGTGGGCGCGGACCTGGTCTTCAGGATGCCCCGGATCTCCTCGTTCTGCCGGCGGATGCCGGCCTGGAAAGCCGGCAGGTAATGGTCCGGCTTGATGAGGGGGAACGGGGGCACCCCGAATGGGGTTTCCCATTTCTGGAAGAAGGGGTTCTGGCTGTTCGGGTGTTCAGGCGCGAAGGCGGCCATGGGCGCACCGTGAGAAATCAGTGAAAGAAGATTGCACAAAACAGAGCAAAAAGACGGTTATCGGCGGGATTTTTTTTCGGTCCTGGGAATTAATGACCCAACTTGTGCTGCTAATATTAAATCGCAGGGAATAACGACGATCGCCGCAAGATCCGGGTCGACCTGGAACAGGTCATCCTCGAGCATCAAAGCTGGCCGATCTTCGCCCCGGCCCCCAGGAGACCCCTTCCATGTCCCAAGTGTTCGCACCCGGTTGCGCCCTCATGATCTACAAGCCCGAACTGGGGGAAAAGCTGCTGGCCTTCCTGCAGTCCGGCGCGGAGGCCGTTCCCGAGCACCTCACCTGCTGCAGGCACGACCCCGGGCTGCCGGCCGGGACCCGGATCATCAATGTCTGCGCCGGCTGCGACCGCCGCTACCGGGAACTCTACCCGGGCATCAGCACCATCTCCCTGTGGGAAGTGCTCGCCGCCAGCGAGACCTTCCCGTTCCCCGACTACGGGGGGGCCGAGATGGCGATCCTGGACGCCTGCCCGACCCGCACCGAGACCCGGGTGCACGATGCGGTCCGGGCCCTGCTGGCCAGGATGAACATCGCCGTGGTGGAGCCCCGGAACACCCGGACCCGGGGCACCTGCTGCGGCGACAGCTTCTACGGAACGCTGCCGGTGGACCAGGTGAAGGCCCAGATGCGCAAGCGGGCCGGGGAGATGCCCCGGGAGGACGTGGTGGTCTACTGCGTCTCCTGCTGCAAGTCGATGCACATCGGCGGCAAGCGGCCCCGCTACATCGTCGACCTGCTGTTCGGCGAACCCACCCACATCGGCACCTTCGAGCCGGACGCCTGGCACGGGGAAGTCCAGGCCTTCATCGACGCGCACTAGCTTCCGGTCTCGAGCTTCAGCGGCACCTTGATCCGCTCGCCCTTGCGCCACACCTCCAGGGTGGCGACGCTGCCGGGGGGCTCGGCCTCCACCAGGTCCAGCAGCTTGTCCAGGTCCTTCACCGGCTGGCCGTTGACCTCCAGGACCACGTCGCCCAGCAGCCAGCCCCGGTCCTCGCGGGACAGGCCGCGCAGCCCGGCGCGGTCGGCCGGGCCGCCCCGGCGGACCCGGCCGACGATGACGCCCTTGGGCACGTCCAGGTTCGCGGCCCAGGCTTCGGGGATGGGGTCGAAGCCCAGGTCGATCCGCACCGAACGGCCCCGGGCGATGAGCTGGGGGACGATGCGGTTGACGGTGTCCACGGGGACGGCGAAGCCGATCCCGGCGGAACTGCCGGAGGTGCTCTGGATCGCCGTGTTGACGCCGATCAGCCGCCCGGCGCTGTCCAGCAGCGGGCCGCCGGAATTGCCCGGGTTGATGGCGGCGTCGGTCTGGATCACGCCGCTGATCCGGCGCCGGGTGGCGCTCTGGATCTCCCGGCCCAGGGCCGAGACCACGCCCAGGGTGAGGGTCTGGTCCAGGCCGAAGGGGTTGCCGATGGCCATGACGCTCTGGCCCACCTGGAGGTCGGCCGAGGTGCCGATGGGGATGGGCCGCAGCTTGAGGCCCCTGGCCTGGATCTGGAGCACCGCCAGGTCCTTTTCCGGGGCGACCCCGACCAGCCTGGCCTTGTGCCGGCTGCCGTCGGACAGGGCCGCTTCCACCTCCTGGGCGTCCTCGATCACGTGGTAGTTGGTGACCACGTGGCCGTCGGCGTCCCAGACGAAGCCGGAGCCGGTGCCGGTGGGGACGGTCTGGACGTCCAGGGAGAAGAAGTCCTGCTGGTAGGCCAGGGAGGTGAGGTAGACCACCGAGGCCCGGGCCGACCGGAAGCGGTCGACGACGTCCTGCTCCGCCGGGGGCAGAGGGCCCCGGGGGGTGACGGCCCGGGGGGCGCTGGCCGTGCGGGACGGGGACTGGGTGGCGCACCAGCCCACCCACAGCCCGGAGCCGAGAATGATCAGGAAGGTCGCGAACTTGCGCATGGTCTGGTTCCGCGGATCCGGACTATCATACCTGCAATCCCGGCGAAAAAAAGAGACCCGAAGACCCACCCGGAAAGAGGGCTGCGATGACGATGACCGAATCGATAAAGGCGCTTTCCGGGAAGTATTCCGATGCGGTCGTCAAGATCCGGCATGAGCTGCACCGTCGCCCCGAGCTTGGCTATGCCGAGCACGAGACCTCCAGGCTGATCGTGGACACGCTCGCCGCCCTGGGCATCGAGACCCGGACCGGCATCGCCGGGACCGGCGTGGTCGGCCTCATCCGGGGCCGGGGGCCCGGGCGGACCGTCCTGCTCCGGGCCGACATGGACGCCCTGCCCATCCAGGAAGAGGCCGATGTCCCGTACCGGTCGGAAATCGCCGACCGCATGCATGCCTGCGGCCACGACGGCCATGTGGCCGGGCTGCTGGGCGCGGCGATGGTGCTGAACGAGCTGCGGGACCGGTTCGACGGGAACGTCAAGCTGGTGTTCCAGCCCGCCGAGGAGACCGAAGGCGGGGCGGCGCGGATGATCGCCGAAGGGGTGCTGGAGGATCCCGCCGTCGACGCGGCCTTCGCCTGCCATCTCTGGGGCTCCCTGGGGGAAGGCAAGGTCCAGACCTGCCCCGGACCGATGATGGCCTCGCCGAACGCCTTCTGGTTCACCATCCACGGCAAGGGGGGCCACGGCGCGCTGCCGCACCTGGCGGTGGACCCGATCCTGCTGGCCTCCCAGGCCATCACCTTCTTCCAGTCGATCGTGAGCCGGCGGATCAATCCGCTGGAGCCGGTCGTGCTGACGGTTTCGACCATCAGGAGCGGGGAGGCGATCAACGTCATCCCGGGCACGCTGGAAGCCAGCGGCACGGTGCGGACGTTCAACGAAGCCCTGAGCCAGGTCATCTCCCGGGAGATGGAGAGCATCCTCAAGGGCATCACCGAGGCCCACGGTGCGAGCTATTCGTTCGTGTTCCGCGAACACTACCCCCCGCTGGTGAACGACGCCCGGATGGCGCAGCTGGCGGCCGGGGCGTTCGCCAAGATCGTCGGCCCGGACCGGGTGAACGGCTCCGCGCCGCCCTGCATGGCCGCGGAGGACTTCGCCTTCTTCGCCAAGGCGGTGCCTTCGGCCTTCGCCTTCATCGGCATTGCGAAGGATGAGGCCGATCCCATGGTCCACCACCAGGCGCGGTTCCAGTGGGACGACCCGAATTTGTCGATCCTCACCCAGGGCCTGGCCCAGATCGCGGTGGACTTCCTGGCGCGGGCGTGAACCTGGCGGCTCCGGGAACCGGTATGCTGGAGCCATAGCTTTTAGTCGATGCGGAAGTGGGGCGAGTTCGGGAAGACTGGAGAGACCATGGCGATGTTTGATTGGAACCCGGACTGGGACACAGGCAATCCCACCATCGACCGGCAGCACAGGCGGCTGCTCCAGCAGATGGAGCGGCTGTTCATGGCCGTCGCCGAGGGCAGGAAGAAGGGCGAGACCGAGCGTGCGCTCATGCTGCTGGGCGAATATGTTGATGACCATTTCAGAAACGAAGAAACGCTCATGGAGGAGACCGGCTACCCGCGGTTGGCGGAGCACAGGGTCATTCATGAGGACCTGCGGAGCCAGGTCCAGGCCATGGTGACGTCCTTCCTGGACAACCCCGAGCCGCTCCCCGCGGCCGTCATCGACTTCCTGGTGAACTGGCTCAAGAATCACCTGGGCAATGAGGACCGGATGCTGGCCGCGCACCTGCGGGAGGGCGTGAGAAGGTAGCCCCGGCTCTTGACATGAATTAATTATATTGCATATTGGCCCAGCCTTCACTTGCCCCATTCCGGGCTTTTCCATACGGCGGGTCAATATGAGATTTTCAGGTCCAGGCGCTTCGGCGGCGTTTGCCTTCACGATCCTGACCGCGCTCGGCTGCGCTCTGGTCTCCTGCGGGGGCGGGAGCGGGAGCCGGACCAGCGGGCCCGGCCGGTCGATGGCGACCAAGATTTCCGCGGTGCCGGCGGACTTCGGCATCCGGGCCGCGGCTGCCCGGAGCCTCGCCGACGTCCTGGCCCCCCTGGCCGCGCCGGCGCCGGAGGCCGGCTTCGGGGACCCGGGGACGGACTACAGCAAGGCCACGGCCGTCCCCTTCGTCATGGAACCCGCCCTCAACCAGTTCGACTTCCTGACGAACCTGTGCGAAGTGATCAACCAGACCGGATACCAGGACCATGTGGGCGCCGGCCCCTACGTGGTCACGGTCATGTGGCCGCCGGACCTGCAGGGCCGGAGGGGCGAGAAGGTCTGGACGGTCCAGGCCGAGCAGATCCCCGGGATCCCCGCGGCCAACGGCAAGCCCGGCACCGAGGTCCGGATCTGGGAGCACGGACCGTACGGGACGGCGGCCAAGATGAAGCTGTCGATCTTCCTCGACCCCGCCCAGGAGGCGGACAAGTCCTTCCGGGATTTCGGCGCGTGGACCCTGAATGTCCAGGATGGCTTCAACAACCCGTTCTACGCCGCCAGCGCCTCCCTCGCCACCCTGACCGCCGGCGACGGCTCGACCTCCATCGACGCCTCGGTCGGTTTCAACCGCAGCATCGGCGGCAGGGTCATGCTGGCGGGCGTGGCGCACCGGAACGTCACGTCCGGCACCGGCTACGGGCAGACGCTCTACCCGGATTGGAGCGGCGAGAAGCTGGTCCCGGTCACCACCTCCTACGTCTACGACCCCGGCCTCCTCCTGCTGCACCGGCTCGATACCGGCGGCACGGTCTACAAGGACCGCACCGGCCCGGTGCCGGTCGTCACCCGCTACGGCCTGTATGATGCGGCCACGGGCGCCGACGTCCTGAATGCCCACGCCTTCTTCGGCTTCCCCGCCAGCTTCGAACTGGACGGCGGGCACTACGACGCCTACTACTACGACGGGGGCGGGCACTACCGGCTGGAGTCGGACCTGGACGGGCCGATCCCGGCCGGGACGGTGGTGCAGGGCAAGGGCATAGGGGCGGAAGGGGCCGCCTACAAGGCCTTTCCCGTCCCGGGCACGCTCGCGCGGCTCCAGACCGAGCCGGGCAACCTCGACGACATCACGGGCATCATCAGCAAGGTCGAGGAGAACGTCACGGAGGATCTCGTCTGGGACGGCACCGCGTGGCTGCTGGACGGGGCCCCCTTCACCGATTTCGCGCTGCTCCAGGCCGACGGGTTCAGGCGGGTGCGGATCAAGGGGCCCGGCGCTGTCGGACGCCTGGTCTACGACCCGAACGCATCTCCGGCGGGGTTCTTCCGCCAGACCGCCTCCGGGTTCGGCGCCCGCTATACGCCCGCCGCGAACGACAGCATCGGGATCCGGGTGACCGGGTACAGCTTCATCGGCTACAAGGGCGCCGACCAGGGCTGGGTCCGGCGCCGGGTGTCCTCGGTCGATCCCGCGACCGCTTCGCCCGTCTTCGACCCGGACGGGGACACGCCCTTTACCCTGGAATTGAACCAGGACTATGAGTTCCTCTACGGGGACATGAACGTCACGGTGCGCCGCACCCAGGCCGGGCCGGATGTGTACAGCGTGACTCGGGAAGTCCGGACGGTCATCAATCCGGGCAACGCGGCCGACCTTCTCGGCGGGGCGGTGGAGTTCCACGACGCGTGGTTCAACCCCTTTGAATCATCCACCTACGCGTTCGACACCCATGTCGAATCGCCGAACTTCTTCGCCCTCACCTACAAGACGGTCGGTTCCCTGGAGGGGGGGCTCATCCCCACCCTGAAGGTCGGCGACATTGAAGCATGGGGCGGCGTGATGGCGGGCTACGATGCCCAGAACAACCTGGTGGGCCGGTTTGAATGGGTCCTCCCGGATGATGAGCAGCCTGCCCAGGGCTACCAGACCCTCCTCTACACCGGCGATGGGCCGGCCCGGAAGTTCCTGCTTCTGGAGGACCCCATCCCACTGGCCCCCTTGAGCTTGACCAGCAACGGCCTGTCCAGGACGCTGAACCTGAATTACGACGGCAATCTCTACGGCATGCCCCGGTGGCGCTACGAACTGGGCCTATACAGTGGGCAGATGACGGACGCTCTGGCCGGCCAGATCTTCAACATCCCGGCCGGGACCCCGGTCGCGGACGGACTGGATTCGTCCAAGAGCTACGTGTTCAAACCCCTGGAGCTGGAACTCTACCTGAAGGAAACCGCCGCGCCGGCCACTCCCCTGGATTCCACCCGGGCGGACGCCATCAAGCTCGACACGGTGGTTCCCCCGGTGGTGGAGAACGGCATGGGGGATGACCCGCTCTAGAGCGCGGCCCAGACCGCCAGCAGATCCTGGGCCTGGCGGATGGCGCCGGGCCCGGCCGCTGCCGCCGGCACCAGGACGGTGCCGTCGGGGTTGAACTGGGCGCCCTTCTGCTCCCGCACCCAGGCCATGAGCCTGATCGGGTCCAAGGGCGTCTGGGGGCTGACCCGCAGCTTGAGCCGGCCCTTCTCCATGGAGACTTCGCTCACCGCCAGGGCCTGGGCCCGGATCCGCACCCGCAGCAGCTCGAAGAACCGGGCGCTCTCCTCGTCCCCGGCCGGCACCTGGCCGAAGCGGTCCTCCAGTTCCAGCCGGTAGAGATCCAGGTCCCGGTCCGAGTGCAGCCGGGAGGCCCGCTTGTAGGCCACCAGGCGTTCGCTGGCCTGGTCGATCCAGCTCCGGGAGAGCTGGGCCGGGCCCAGGTCGATCTTCACTTCGAAGGTGCCGCTGGGCTGGCCCTGGAGCTCCTGGAGGGTCTCCTCCAGCAGCTTGACGTAGAGCTCGAAGCCGATGTCGTGGATCTGGCCGGACTGCTCGCCGCCCAGCAGATTGCCGGCGCCGCGCAGCTCCAGGTCCATGGCCGCCACCCGGAAGCCGGCGCCCAGCTCGGAGAAGTCCTCCAGGGCCTGCAGCCGCTTGCGGGCGTCCTCGGTGATCTCGCCCTTGCCCGGGATGAGCAGGTAGGCGTAGGCCGGCACGTCGCTGCGCCCGACCCGGCCGCGCAGCTGGTAGAGCTGGGAGAGGCCGAAGGTGTCGGCCCGGTGCACGATCAGGGTGTTGGCGTTGGGCACGTCCAGCCCGTTCTCGACGATGGTGGTGGCCACCAGCACGTCGATCCGGCCTTCCATGAAGGCCAGCATCACCGCTTCCAGCGCATCGTCGGTGAGCTGGGCGTGGCCCACCCCCACCCGGGCGTCCGGCACCAGGGTGCGGATCCGCTCGGCCACCGAGACGATGGATTCCACCCGGTTGTGCACCACGTAGACCTGGCCGCCCCGGCGCAGCTCGAACTGGATGGCGGTGGCGATCAGCTCGTCGCTCCACGGCGCCACCACGGTCTCGATGGCCAGGCGGTTCTTGGGCGGGGTCTCGATCAGGCTGATCTCCCGCAGCCCGGTGAGGCTCATGTGCAGGGTGCGCGGGATCGGGGTGGCGCTCATGGCCAGCACGTCCACGTTGGCCCTGAGCTTCTTCAGCCGTTCCTTGTGGCTGACGCCGAACCGCTGCTCCTCGTCGATCACCACCAGGCCGAGGTTGTCGAACTTCACCTTGGCCCCCAGCATCTGGTGGGTGCCGATGACGATCTCCACCTTGCCGTCCGCCACGTCCTGGAGGATGGCCTTGGCGTCCTGGGGGTCCACGAACCGGTTCAGCATCTCGATCCGCAGCGGGAAGGCGCTGAAGCGCTCCTTGAAGGTGCGGAAGTGCTGGAAGCAAAGAATGGTGGTGGGGCAGAGCACGGCCACCTGGAAGCCGTCCAGGGCCACCTTGGCCGCGGCCCGCATGGCCACCTCGGTCTTGCCGAAGCCCACGTCGCCGCAGAGCAGCCGGTCCATGGGCCGGTCGCTTTCCAGATCGGCCTTGATCGCCTCGGTGGCCTCGATCTGGTCCTGGGTGGGCTCGTAGGGGAAGGTGGCCTCGAACTCCGCCATCTCCGGGCCGTCCTGGCTGTAGGCGTGGCCCTTCTCCAGCTTGCGCTGGGCGTAGAGCTTGAGCAGCTCCTCGGCCATGTCGCGGATGGCCTTCTTGGCCCGGCGCTTGACCCGGGCCCAGGAGGCGCCGCCCAGCTTGTCCAGGGGCACCTGGCTGCCGTCCGGGCTCACGTAGCGCTGGATCAGGTCGGCCCGCTCCAGGCTGACGTTGAGCATGCCGCCGTCGGAGTAGCGGAGCTGGATCACCTCCTGCTCCTCGCCGCCGGCCACCAGGGCGCCGAAGCCGACGAACTCGCCGATGCCGTGGTCCATGTGCACCACCCGGTCCCCGGGCTTGAGGTCGCGCAGATCGGACAGGAAGGCGGCGCTGCGGCTGCGCTTGGGCGGGGCGGCCATGGCCTTGCGGCCGAACACCTCGCGCTCGGTGAGCACCAGCAGCCTGGGCTCCATGAGGCAGGCCCCGGCGGAGAGCGGCAGGTGGGTGCTGCGGCAGCCGGCCTGGGTGCCATAGGCCACCGGCAGCTCGTACTCCTGGAGGATCTCGGCCAGGCGGTCGCGCATGCCCTGGGTGGAGCCGGCCAGGAACACCCGGTGCCCGGTGAGGGCCAGGTCCTTCAGGTATTCCGCCAGTTCGCCCAGGCGGCCCTGGAATTCGCGCACCGGCTGGGCCTGGAGCGGGACGGTGGCCTCGGACTGCCACTCGGTGAGCACCAGGGTGGTGCGGCTGGGATCCTGGGCCAGGAAGCGGTCCTCGAACTGCGGGCAGACCACGCCGCCCCGGCGCAGGGCTTCCAGGTTCTCCTCGATCCGGGCCTGCTCCCGGTCCTGGATGGCCTCGGCCCAGCGGGGCTCCAGCCGGACCCGCAGGCAGGGCGGCACCCAGTGGGCCAGCTGGCCCCGGGCCTGGTCCAGCAGCGGGTAGAACAGCTCCTCGCCGGGGAAGTGGCCGTGGGTGGCCAGCCGGGACCGGCGGAAGGCCAGGTCGTCCTCGGGTTCGGGGGTGCGCGCCGCGCAGGCCTCCACCGCCCGGAGCAGCGGGGTGCCGTCGCCCCGGTTGCCTTCGAACCTCGGGTAGAGGGTGATGGCATCGAGGTTCTCGCCGGTGCGGCGCTGGCTGTCGGGGTCGAAGGGGCTGAGCTTCTCCAGTTCGTCGCCGAAGAACTCCAGGCGCAGGGGGCTTTCCAGGTGGTCCGGCCAGAGGTCCACCACCAGGCCCCGGGCGCTGAACTCGCCCTGGGTCGCGGCCAGGTCGGTGCGCCGGTAGCCCAGGGCCACCAGGGTCTCCAGCAGGAGCTCCCGCGGCACTTCCGAGCCCTGGCGCAGTTCCAGCTTCTGCTTCTCGAACCAGGTGGGGTGGGGCAGCCGCTCCTGGGCCGCCAGCGGCCCGGTCACCAGCACCTGCACCCGGTGCTCCAGCAGCCCGATGAGGGTGGCCAGGCGGTCCTTGAGCACCATCCCCGGCGGGCTGGACTCGCCGCCGGCGAACGGGGCGAAGCCGGGGAAGTGGGCGACCCGGGCCTCGGGCAGGAGCACCGCCAGGTCGTGGGCCAGGGTCTGGGCGTCCTGCTCGGTGGGGGCGTCCACCCAGAGCGCCCGCATCCGGCCGCCCTCGCTGGTCCAGCGGGCCAGGATGAGGGCCAGGGCGGTGGGCGAGGTCCAGCGCAGCCGGGCGCCCTCGGCGGCCATGGCCTGGGCGGGGGTGTCCAGCAGGCGAAGCAGGTCGTTCAGGTCGGCGCGGTCTTGGGTACTCATATTCCTCAAGTCTAAGGCCAATGGGAGCGGTCCTTACCGTTAGCAGCATAACGGCAGCTTGGTATCCGGGCCCTCTGGCCTGACAATGGAAGGTTCCAGGCGGTACGAATGCAACTCGACCAATCCATCCAGTCCCTCCGTTCGCTGCTCGACTCAGGGGAACGGGAAGGCTGCGCCCGGGCGCTGACCGATCTGCGGGACCGCTACCGGCAGCAGCCGGCGGCGTTCGATCCGGCCTCCATCCAGGCCCTGCGGGACATCGCCGAGGCGCTCAAGGCCGCGCCGGACCTCCAGGCCCGGCTGAAGTCGGTGTTCGGCTTCGACACCTTCCGCCCGGGCCAGGAGGCGGTGATCCAGGCCGTCATGGCCGGCCGGGACTGCCTGGCGGTGATGCCCACCGGGGCCGGCAAGTCGCTCACCTACCAGCTTCCGGCCCGGCTGCTGGGGGGGACCACCCTGGTCATCTCCCCGCTCATCGCGCTCATGAAGGATCAGGTGGACGGGCTGCAGGAGGCGGGGCTGCGGGCCACCTTCCTGAACTCCTCGCTGGAGCCGGCCGAGCGCAACGAGCGGATCCGCCAGCTGCACCGGGGGGAGATCGAGCTGGTCTACGCCGCGCCCGAAGGCATCGAACAGAGCGTCGGGCCGCTGCTGGACCGGCTCGACCTGCGGCTCATCGCGGTGGACGAGGCCCACTGCATCAGCCAGTGGGGGCATGATTTCCGCCCGGCCTACCGCAACCTGGCCGGGCTCAAGGCGCGGTTCGGCGGGCTGCCGGTGCTGGCCCTCACCGCCACCGCGACCCGGGAGGTGCGCCGGGACATCCTGGGCCAGCTGGGCATGGAGTCGCCGTTCGAGTTCCTGGGCTCCTTCTACCGGCCCAACCTCAAGCTGCACGCGGTGAAGAAGGGCGGCGACGGTCCGGCGGTGCGGGAGGCCATCCTGCGCCTGGTCCAGGCCCGGCCCGGCCAGAGCGGCATCGTCTACTGCCTGTCCCGGAAATCGGCCGAGTCCACCGCCGAGTACCTCTGCTCCCAGGGCGTCCGGGCCCGGGCCTACCACGCCGGGCTGAACCCCCCGGACCGGGAGGCGGCCCAGGAGGCCTTCCGCCGGGACGACGCCGACGTCATCTGCGCCACCATCGCCTTCGGCATGGGCATCGACAAGAGCAACATCCGCTACGTCATCCACCGGGACATGCCGAAGAGCATCGAAGGCTACTACCAGGAGATCGGCCGGGCCGGGCGCGACGGCGCCGACGCCGACTGCGTCCTGTTCTATTCCTGGGCCGACGTGATGAGCCTGGAGCGGTTCCTGGACGGCTCGGAGCCCGCCGCGGCCAACCTGCAGCGCAAGCAGATCCGGGCCATGTTCGACTTCGCCGAGGTCATGGGCTGCCGGCACCGGGCCCTGGTGGGGCACTTCGAGGAGCGCATCGAGGCCTGCGGCGACGCCTGCGACTTCTGCGGCGGCCGGGACGTGCTGGCCGAGGCGCCCAGGGCCGTCCGGGGGGTCAAGCTGAAGAAGGGGGCCAAGGCGCCCGCGGCGGTGCCCGACCGCATTCCGCTCGACGACGAGGAGGCGCTCTACATCGAGCTCAAGGCCCTGCGCCGGCGTCTGGCGGACGAACGCAACCTGCCCGCCTACCTGGTCTTCAGCGACGCCACCCTGCAGCACATGGCCCGGTTCCGGCCCACCACCGCCCAGCACCTGCTGGGCATCAGCGGGGTGGGACCCAAGAAGCTGGAGACCTACGGCGCGCTGTTCCTGGACCTGCTGAGGGACTTCACCGGCTGAGCCGGCAACAAACGGGGGCGGGGAACTCCCGGGCTCGACTACAATCACGGGGGAGAAGCTCGATGGAAATGAGAAGAACGGGGACCCTGCTGGCGGCCATCGTGTCCGGGCTCTGCCTGGCGGCGGCCCTGGGATGCGGCGGCAAGACCACCTACAACGTGCCCGAGGTGCGGACCTTCGACCCGCCCCAGGCCAAAGTGGGCGCCAGCATCGTCATCACCGGCAGCTATTTCGATGGCGTCTCCGCGGTCAGCTTCGGCGGCGAGCCCGCCCCCTCCTACCAGGTGAACGGCAGCGGCCGGATCGTCGCGACCCTCCCGGCCAACGCCAGGACCGGCGACATCGTGGTGCAGAACCCGGCCGGCGTCGGCAGTTCATCCTTCTACAATCAGAGGCCGTTCATCGTCACCCCGGTGGTCGACAGCATCGATCCGGTTTCGGGGCCGGCGGGGACGGTCGTCACCCTCACCGGTTCCGGATTCTCCGGCGCCTTCGGGGTGGCCATCGGCACGGACGGGACGGGGTCCTCGAAGGTCACCGGCAACGACCCGAACCACGCGACGGTGGTGGTGGGCGGCAGTGCGACGACCGGGCCGGTGGTTTTGACCGTCGTGGACGCCGTCTCCTCCCTCACTCCGATCTACACCGTTTCCGATCCGGGACCGGTCTTCACCGTCATCCCGTAATCCAACCGGCGGGCGCTGGCCTATGGCGCCGAGTGCGGGTTCCATGCTATTCCTGGAAGGCTGAGGAGTTCGTCCATGCTGGTCTATATTTCCGTTTATGTGCTGGCGGCGGTCCTGATCTTCCAGGGGGTCAACCTCCTGGGCGAGCAGACCTCCCCCACCATCGTCGTCCCCCCCGAGGTGAAGCCGGCCCAGGTTCCCTCCTCCCGCTGGGGCGGCTACCTGGTGGCCTACGGGACCCTCCTGGCCCTGGCCGGCCTGTGCAGCCACGCCTGCGTCTGGCTCACCGGCGCCCTGGTCCCCCTGCGCAACCTGGGCTTCGTCTCCATGGCCGTCTTCGGCCTATGGCTGGTGTTCGGCCGGAAGGTCGACTACACCCCCGCGGCGCCCAGCAAGGAAGCCCACGGCCACAGCCACTAGTCCAGAGTTCTCTTGACCGCTTTAATCAGTCGACCGGGCGATCGAGTCCTGTTGGATGTTGTCGTCGATCCGGATGAGGAGATGCCGGCCGCAGGGCTTCACCACCAAGGGGCTGCCCTAGTCATTCGAGCGTATTCACAATTCCTGCGCTTGTCCTACTTTGAGGGAATGGCAACGTCTTGTTCCTCCCGCCGTTCGGTATTCTGGCCCTTTGCTTTTTCGGTCCACCAACTATTAACCAATAAAGGAACACGGTCATGAGTGGCTATAACGCAGTGTTGGCAAGAAATTCGGTAGGTGCGCCAAAAAGCATAGGCCCATATTCACAAACGGTGGCTTTCTCCCATTACAATAATATTTCAGCTCAATTGCCTATCGATCCGAAATCGGGTGAGATCGTTGTTGGCGGCGTGAAAGAACAGGCTGGGCAGTGCCTTAAGAATATCGAGGCCATTTTGGCAAGCATTGGCCATGTCATGGACGATGTTGTCAGGATCACCCTGTTTCTTAAAAACATCTCGGATCTTGCCGTTGTGGACGAAGTCTATAAGGAATTCTTCCCAAGCTATGTCCCTACCCGGACAACAGTCGCGGTTGCGGCCATACCCATGGGCGCTTTGCTGCAGATCGAAGCACTTATTTCAAACGGTGAAGGCACGATTCCAGATGCCCCGCAGGCAGGCGATCTGGTAAAAATCACGAGGAACACGGAAAATGCACCCCTAAGCGATCTATCTTCACAAATTGTAGCTTTTTCTCACTACAGTAACATTTCAGCGCAATTGCCGATCGTTCCGAAATCCGGTGAAATGGTGAGTGGTGGTGCAAGAGAGCAGGCTGAACAGTGCCTGAAGAACATCAAGGCCATTCTGGGAAGTATCGATGTTCCCTTCGATGATATTGTTAAACTGACTATCTTCCTTAAGGATCTTTCGGATATTGAGACCGTAAACCAGGTCTGCACAACGTTCTTCCCGGATTCGGCCATCGCCAGGACTGTGGCCTACGTCCCTGCGCGGACCATCGTCGCGGCTTCGGCTTTGCCCATGGACGCCCTGGTGCAAATCGAGGCGGTCGTGTCCCACGGAGATGGCACACCCCCGCAGGCCGTTGAAGACAGGCATGGACTTATCATTGAAGCCAACAATACGGAACATGCACCGAAAAGTTCTCTGCATACCCAAACGGTGGCCTTTTCTCATTACAATCATATTTCGGCTCAATTGCCTTTTGACCCGAAAACGGGTGATGTGGTGGCTGGTGGTGTAAAGGCCCAGGCCCAGCAGTGCTTGAAAAACATCAAGGCGATCGTGGAAAGTGTCGACCATGCCCTGGCCGATGTGGTCAAGGTGAATATCTTCCTTAAAAACATCGAAGATATTGACGCCGTGGACGAAGTCTACAAGACCTTCTTCCCGGGCGGTATTCCTGCCCGGAGAACAGTTGGGGTATCGGCTTTGCCCAAGGATGCTTTGGTCCAGATCGAAGCAGTCCTGGCCAACGCTGAAGGAACACCTCCGAAAGCATAATGGGTGCTGGTTTGCAGATACAGCAGCCTCCAAGGTTGCGCGGCCGACGCCTGCCTACTGGAAATCCAGGTTTTCCGTGACCCGGATGCCGTCCTGGGCGAAGTCCTTCAGGAACCGGTCGATGCGCGCTTCGGCGGTGCGCAGGTTGTCCAGCCCCAGGGTCAGGTTGAGCAGGTCGATGTACCACGGCGCCTTGACCTTGCTGCGCACGTAGGCGAGCGCGATGGCCCGGGCGATGGGCAGGGTGGTGGCCTTGGAATCGTCATGGACGTCCTTGTCCTTGGCCTTGAGCAGCTTCCCGTACTCCTCCTCCAGCAGCCGTTCGAACAGGGCGGGGGTGAAGCGGTCGCCCTGGCGGACCCCCACGGCCGGGTCGTCCGCGGTGAGCGCGGCGCCCTTGTGCAGCCACTCCCAGAGGATGGACAGGCGGATCTCGCCGGTGGCCATGTCCTCCATCAGGTAGAGGACGTCGCCGTCGCCGAAGAAGTCGGCGGGCTTGAGGGCCGCGGCCTGGAAGCCCTGGAGGAAGGCGTTGCCGTACTGCAGGGCCACCGAAAGCAGGTTGCGGGCGCCCCGGATGCTGCGGGGAGCGGGTTCCAGGCGGGTCAGGCCGGCGGCGTCCTCGAGCCCGTAGCCCAGGGGAGGGAAGGCCCGGCCCAGCTGGTTCGGTTCGCCCGGCTTCTCCCAGACCGGGCGGATGATGTGGACCATCTTCCAGTGGGCCACCCACTTGCCCGAGGCGCCCTCGCGCTGCTCGCGCTCGGCGCTGGCCACGGCCCAGGCCATGCTGGCGGCCACGCCCGCCTCGGTGCCCACCGGGATGTTGGGCTCCATGCCGCCCTGCCATAGGGCGCAGCGGCCCTGGCGGTCGGGGGTGTTGACGGCGCGCCGGACCCGGTCCTCGTAGGCATGCATGTAGCTGTAGACCATGGTGATGGATTCGATGTTGGGGTTCACGAAGGCCGGGTCCCAGGCCATGGCGTCCGCGACGCTGTTGATGTAGTCCCAGCGGCCGGTGTTGAAGCCCACCAGCCGGGGCGCCAGCGCGGCGCGGATCTCCATGAGCTGGAAGCACGCCTCCAGCTGCTCCACCAGCACGTAGACCTTCACCGTCCCGGCCGGCCAGCCCAGGTGGCTTTCCAGGCCGAGGAGCATGGCGTTCCAGAGGGCGGCCTCCTCCGCGGTCTGGATCTTGGGCAGGTAGAGCGCGAGGCTGCGCCCGGCGGCCCGCAGGGCCTGGTTGTTCACCACGTAGAGGACCAGGTCGGTGATGGAGGCCGAAAAGCCCCCGGTCCGCTCCCGGATGTGCCGGTCGTCCAGGTGCAGGCCCCGGGCCCGGTACATCACGGTGGTGAAGTCCAGCTGGGCGCGCCAGTCGGCGATGATCGGCCGGCCCAGGAATCCCCGGGCCCAGCGGTTCATCTCCACCGAGACCTCCTCCGCCACCTCCAGGAAGACCGGATCCCGGGCCAGGGCCAGCTTGAGGTTGCGGTGGTTGTCCAGGGACATGGTGTCCACCTGGCCCAGGGCGTCCTCGCCGTCGAACATCCAGCCGTCCGCTCCGGACAGCAGCGCGTAGGCCACGTTTCGCAGACCGGACCGGAGGTCCGACCGGGGCCGGGCGGCGGGGCCGGTGCCCTGGATCCACTGCCGGGTCAGGTCCGGCGGGATCACGGCGCCGTCGAAGTTGCCCGCCCGGGCGTCCGCCACGGTGATGGCGGTGCCGGGAATGACGGCCTGCGGGTCCGGGAAGCGGATGGGTTCGCCCGCGCGGGAACGGGCCTGCCGGCGGGCGATCCGCGCCGCCATCAGCGCCTGGCGGTCGCGGTTGAAGGGCGCCAGGGCGTCCAGCGCCTGGAGCACGCCGGGGGTGAACAGGTCCGGGTAGGCCTGGAGGACGTTGGAGCGCCATTGCAGGGGATTGGACATGGTCGGGCCTTGCTTGGAAAAAGAAGTATAAACAGATTCAATCAAAAAGTATTTTAATATCGCCGGCCCGGAGCAGGGCCACCCCGGAGAGGATCATCAGCCCCCCGGCCACCTGGGTGAGGTCCAGCCGCTCGCCCAGGAGGACATAGGCGAACAGGGTGGTGAAGGCCGGCTCCAGGCTCACCACCAGGTTGGCAATGCTGGACGGCAGGTGCACCAGGCTGACCAGGTAGAGCCCGAACCCGGCCACCGTGGGCCCGGCGGCCAGGAGGAAGAGGATGCCCCAGCCCCGGAGGGAGCCGCCGAGCCAGAAGAAATCGGCGGGGCGGGTGGCGGCCCCGGGCAGCCAGCCCCCGGGGGGCAGGTTGAAGAGGAACAGGAACCCCGAGGCGAAGCCGAAGATGTAGAGCAGGGTGGTCCATGGATCCAGGCCGCGGTTGGAGGCGGAGCGGCCCATGAGGCTGTAGCCGGCGTAGGCCAGTCCCGACAGGCCTCCGGCCAGGATGCCCGCGAGGTTCAGCCGCCAGGCCGCCGCGTGCAGGGCCCCCGAGACCAGGGCGCAGCCGCCCAGGCTCAGGGCGGTGGCCAGCAGCTTGGCCGGGGTCAGGGGCTCCTTGAGCAGCCAGCGCCCCAGGAAGACGGCGAAGGCGCAGGAGCAGTAGGCCATCACGGTGGCGATGGCGGCCCCGTTGATCGTGACCGAAAGGGTCCACAGGACGTTGAAGACGGCGAGCACGAAGCCGTAGGCGGCCAGGTACGGAAGCAGCGCCCGGGGCGCCCGGAGCCGGCCGCGGTGGAACACCGCCAGCACCGGCACCAGGGTGACGACCACGAAGAGGTCCCGCCAGAAGGCCATGACCAGCGCCGGAAGGTGGTAGGTGACGCTGAGGTAGCGGATGATCACGCCGGTGGTGGCCAGGATCGCCGCGGCGCACAGCCCGATGGCGTATCCGCGGGATCGGGAACGGGCGCTGGTCCTGGCCTGCGGCGGCATGGAAGGGTCCCTTGGCTGTGAGGTTCGCCTACCAAGGTACGCCAAGCCGGGCGCGCGGGAAAAGCAATTAGTCGAGGACGCGGATCATGGGGCTGCGGGAGCCTGGAGTTCCTGCGCCAGCCGCGCCGTGTCCACGATCCTCGCGAACCGGCCGCGCAGCGCGAAGCAGGTCCGCTCCTCGATCTCGGCCACGCCCAGTTCGCCCGCCAGCCGCCCGTCCACCATGTGCGGGATGGGGAAGGTGAGGGTGGCGTCCAGCACGAAATCCACCTCGTAGCCCAGGTCGGCGGCGAGCCGGGCGGTGGTCTCGCAGCACTGCTCCATCTGGATGCCGGTGACCGCGAGCCGCCGGACCCCCAGCTGGGTGAGCATCCGCTGGAGCGGGGTGCTGGTGAAGCAGTTCCGGGTGGTCTTGTGCAGGACGGGCTCGTCCGGGCGGGGTTCCAGGAAGTCCATGAGCTTGTAGTGCGGGCTGGTGGTCTGGAACCCTTCGTCCGGATCGGAGTGGAGGATGTAGAAGACCGGCAGCCCCGCCGCGCGGTAGGCCCGGATCAGCAGGTCCACGTTGGCCTCCATGGCCCGGTTGTTGCGCCGCTCCCAGCGCGGCGTGGCCTTGAAGGAATCCTGGACGTCGATGACCAGCAAGGCGGATTCCTGGAGGGTCGGTCGGGTGGTGGCCATGGGTTCTCCTGCGGGGATCGGTCCCGGCCTCCAGTGTGGGCCGTTGGAAAGCCGGAGCCCACACGTCTTCCAGCCAAAGACCGGACGGATCGGACTCCAGGCGGGCGATCGGCCCGCCCACAATAAGCCTTGACCCAATCAATCGGTTGATTAAACTGAAGGTTCTTAATCACTCGGTTGATTAAGGCCCCGGAGGCGTTCCATGACCCCAACCGACCCGGACAACACGACCCGAATCCGCCTGATCGAAGCCGCCATTCTCTGCTTCGCCGAAAAGGGCTACGACGCCACCGGCATCCGGGAGATCGCCCGCAAGGCCAGCGCCAACTCCGCCATGGTCCAGTACCATTTCGGCGGCAAGACCGGCCTCTACGCGGCGGCCCTGAGCCACATCTTCCGCAGCCGGCCGGTGAAGCTGCCCGGCCCGCCGGAAAGCGCCGAACAACCGGACGCCAGGCCCAGGGCGATCCGGATCCTGGGGGAGATGATCGCGACCATGCTGGACGAGATCATGGCCTGCAGCGACGGCGGGGAACTGGACCGGGCCAGCCTGATGCTGGTCACCCGGGAGCTGCAGTCGCCCCGGGCGGACGTGGCGGACCTGATCCTGGAGCACATGCGGCCCTACACCGACATCATGCAGGGCTGCCTGAAGATCCTCCGCCCCGACCTGGACTGGCTGGCGGCCCTGGACTACAGCGACAGCGTCTTCGCCCAGGTGATCCACCTGGTCGACCACCTTCCCCTCATGCGGATCGTGCGCGGCCAGCCGGACTACCCCAGCGATCTGCGGGCCGTGGCCCGGCACATCACCGAATTCAGCCTTCGCGGCATCGGCATTCCCGAAGCGTTCCCAGGAGCCTGACCATGCTGTTCTTCCTGCCCCCCGCCGAGGTCGCCCCGCCCACCCCCGCGCCAGCCCAGTCGTTCGACCTGGCCGGGGCCCTGGCCCTGGCCAAGGCCGAGAACCCCCTGCTGCGGGCCGCCAAGGCCCGGGTGGAGGAGCGCCAGGGCCTGATCACCACCACCCGGGCCGACGCCCTGCCGCAGGTCACCGTGTCCGCCGACTACACCCGGATGCGCGACGTGAGCCTGCTGAGCGGCAACCTCGGAGCGCTCCTGCCCCCTTCCGTCACGCCGGACCAGCTGGCCGCCCCCACCACCACCTACACGGCCAAGGCCGCGGTGTCCCAGCCCCTGTTCTACTGGGGCAAGCTGGGCACGGCGGTGAAGGTGGCCAGGATGGGCGAGCGGGAAGCGAGCCTGGCCTACGCCACGGCCGAACTGGACACCCTGCACGGCGTGGCCAAGGCCTACATCGGCGTGCTGGCGGCCCAGGCCGACCTGGAGGTGATCCGGACCCGGCTCGAGACCGCCGAGCGCTTCGTGGTCGACGTCAAGAACCGGCTGGAGGCGCAGACCGCCACCGAACTGGACCGGCTGCGGGCCGAAAGCGAGTATCTCGGGGTCATCCCCGACAACCTCCAGGCCCAGGCCAGCTACGCCCGCGCCATGGAGCTGCTGGACGGCCAGCTGGCGCTGGATCCCCGCACCGTGCTGGTCCTGCGCGACCCGGGGCCGCCGCCCGAGACGTTCGCCGCCGCGCCCTCCGAGCGCAGCGAGATCGCCCAGTTCAAGCAGCAGGAGGAGATGTACCGCGCCAACGACCAGATCATCAGCACCGACCTGCGCCCCAAGTTCGACTTCAACGCCTACTACGGCTACCAGGCCGGGCAGTACTCGGACATGTTCAAGGAGCCGTACGACACCTGGCGGGTGAACGTCTCCATGCGCTTCCCGGTCTTCGACGGCATGCGCACCTCCGGCAAGCGGGCCCAGAACCGGGCCCAGCTGGAGCAGGTGGCCATGGCCCGGGTGGACAAGGAGCGCTCGGTGGCGGTGGAGACGCGCAGCGCCGAGCGCGAGCTGGCCAAGGCGGTGGCCTACCACGGCGCCGCGAAGAAGGCCTACGACGCCGCGCTGGAGGCCCTGCGCGACAGCCGCGAGGCCTTCGACCAGGGCCTCATCACCTCCCTGGACCTGCTCCAGGCGGAACGGGAGGAGCGGGTGCGCTCCAGCCAGCGGCGCCGCGCCGAGCTGGCGATCTGGACCGCCCTGTTCGACTGCCGCCGCGCCAACGGCCTGCCGCCCCTTTAAGCCTTCGAGGTATCCCATGAGCAACTGGAAAATCATCGCAAGCGTGGCCCTGGCGGCCCTGCTCGGCGCGGGCGCCATCGGCGTGCACCGGCTCAACCGCAGCCGGGAACTGGCCAGCCAGCGCAACCAGAAGCTGGGCGGCCTGGTCACGGTCAGCCTGGCCACGGTGGAGACCCGCGCCTTCCGGAGCTCCATCCCCTTCACCGGCACCCTGCTCGCGGTCAACCGGGCCGAGCTCAAGGCGGAACAGCCGGGCCGGGTCACCCGGGTCGCGGTGAATGAAGGCGACAAGGTGGCGGCCGGGTCCCTGCTTTCGACCCAGGATGAGGACGAGCTGGGCCTGTCGGTGCAGGCCGCCGAGGCCCAGCTGGCCCAGGCCCGGGTCCAGGCGGACCAGGCCGCCCGGGAAACGATCGCGCCCAGGCTCTCCTGGCCAAGCGCAGCGTGACCCGCCAGGCCGCCCAGCAGTCCGAGACCGCCTTCAACGCCGCCATGGCCGTGGCCCGCGCCGCCGAAAGCAACCTGGGCCTGGCCCGCAGCCGCATGCGCAAGTCCCGGATCACCGCCCCGTTCGCCGGGGAAGTGGCCCAGCGCCTGATCCAGCCCGGGGAGGTGCTCGCCCCCGGGCAGCTCGCCTTCGCCCTGGTGGACAACCGCAAGCTGGAGATCCAGGCCGATCTGCCCGCCGCCAGCCTGGCCCGGCTGCGCACCGGCATGCCGGCCACCCTCCGGGTCACCGGCTTCGACCAGCCGTTCCAGGCCACCCTCACCCAGATCAGCGGCTCGGTGCAGCAGGACGGCCGCACCCTGCGGGTGCGCCTGCTGCTGGCCAATCCCGACGGCCGGCTGAAGAGCGGGCTCTTCGCCGAAGGCGAGATCCAGTCCGACCTCGAGACCCGGCAGGCCGCCCTGCCCGCCGCCATCATCACCGCCGTGGGCCGGGACGCCGACGTCTTCGTCGCCGAACAGGGCGTGGCGCGCCGCAAGCGCATCCTGGTGGGCCAGGAGCAGGACGGCTGGCGCCCGGTGGAGGGCATCGCCGCCGGCGCCCAGGTGGTGGCCGACGGCCGCAACCTGGTGGTGGACGGCACCCTCCTGCAATCCGCCAAGGGGAAATGATCCATGTTCCTGTCTGATCTATCCATCAAGCGGCCGGTCATGACCACCTGCGTCATGCTCGCGCTGGTCATCCTGGGCCTGTTCTCCATCCGCGGCCTGGGCCTGGACAGCTTTCCCAAGGTCGACATGCCCGTGGTCACCGTCAGCGTGATCTACCCCGGCGCCAGTCCGGACGCGGTGGAGCAGGATGTCGTCAAGAAGATCGAGGAGGCGGTCAACCCCATCGAGAAGGTGCGGGAGATCAGCGCCACCAGCCAGGAGGGCCTGGGCACCCTGACCATCCAGTTCGAGATCGAGCGCAACGTCGACCAGGCCCTGGAGGACGTGCGCTCCAAGATCGGCCAGATCCGGCGCAACCTGCCTGACACCATCAAGGAACCCATCGTCCAGAAGTTCGACCCGGCGCAGCTGCCGGTGCTCTCCCTGATCGTCAAGCCCGACGCCGGCCACGCCGGCATGAACGAGCGCGAGCTGACCCGCATCGCCGACGAGTTCCTCAAGCGCCGGATCGAGAACATCCCGGGCGTGGGCAAGGCCGAGGTGGTGGGCGGCGCCACCCGCGACATCCTGGTGCAGGTGGACCCGCTCAAGCTGGAGTCGCTCGGCCTAACCCTGGCCCAGGTCATGAACGCCCTCGGCCAGGACACCCAGGCCGTGCCCAGCGGCAACCTGCTCGCCGGCTCCCGGGAGATCTCCGTGCGGGTGGACGCCAAGGCGCGCCGGGTGGAGGACTTCGACCAGGTGATCGTCGGCAACCTGAAGGGCCGCCCGATCGAATTGCGGGAAGTGGCCACCCTGGTCGACGGCTACAAGGAGAAGCGCAGCCTGGCGCGGCTGGACGGCCAGGACGCGGTCGCCCTGGAGATCCAGAAGCAGATCGGCGGCAACACCGTGGCCATGGTGCGCGCGGTGGACAAGGCGGTGGCGGGCCTGGCCCCGGAACTGGCCAAGCTCGGCGTCACCACCACCAAGGCCAAGGACAATTCCAAGTTCATCAACGACTCGGTGGACGACGTGGTGGTCTCCATCCTGCTCGGCGGCCTGATGACGGTCATCATCGTCTTCTTCTTCCTGCGCAGCTGGCGCTCCACCATCATCACCAGCCTGACCCTGCCGGTCTCGGTGATCAGCACCTTCACCGTCATGAAGGTGCTCGACTTCACCTTGAACACCATGACCCTCATGGCGCTTTCGCTGGCCATCGGCATCCTCATCGACGACGCCATCGTCGTGCGCGAGAACATCACCCGCCACGCCGAGATGGGCAAGGACCACATCACCGCCGCGCGCGAAGGCACCGCCGAGATCGGCCCCGCCGTCATCGCCACCACCCTGTCGATCCTGGCCGTGTTCATCCCGGTCGCCTTCATGGGCGGCATCGTCGGCAAGTTCTTCTTCTCCTTCGGCATCGTCGTGGCCTTCGCGGTGGCCATCTCGCTGTTCGTCAGCTTCACCCTGGACCCCATGCTCAGCGCCGTCTGGCCCGACCCCGAGCACGAGAAGGGCTACCAGGAGACCCACCACGGGCACCGCCGCTTCATCATGCGGGCGGTGGACCGCTTCAACGACATGCTGACAGCCTGGGAGGCCTGGTACAAGACCGCCATCCAATGGGCCATGGAGCACCGCAAGACGGTCATGGGGATCGGCTTCGGCAGCTTCGTCCTGGCCATGGGGCTGATCGGGCTGCTGGGCACCGATTTCATGCCCGACTACGACCGGGGCGACTTCCAGGTGGGCTTCAAGGTGGAGCCCGGAGCCAGCATGAGCGCGACCAGGGCCAAGGCCGAGGAGCTGGAGTCGATCATCCGCACCACGCCCGCCGGCCAGGAGAACCGGGAGATCCTGCACCTCTACACCACCATCGGCACCGGACTGAACGGCGCCATCACCAGCGGCACCATCTACGTGAAGCTGACCGACGGCCACCGGCGCGGCCAGATCCCCATCCGGCGCGAACTGCGCGCCCGCCTGCGGGCCGTGGCCGGGGTGGAGACCGATGTCTCGCCGGTATCGGAGTTCGGCGACAGCAAGGCCATCGCCCTTGCCATCATGAGCCCCGACCGCCGGCTGGCCGAACAGGCCGAACCCCTGGTGCTGGAGACCCTGCGCGGGGTGGACGGCGCGGTCGACGTCACCAGCAGCCGGGACGCGGGCCGGCCGGAACTGCGCCTGGCGGTGGACCGGCGCCGCGCCTCGGACCTGGGGGTCTCGCCCATGGCCATCGCCAGCCTGGTCCGTCCGCTGGTGGACGGCGTGGACGTGGCGAAGTACGAGGATCCCGCCACCAGCGAGCAGTATGACGTGACCGTGCGGCTGTCGGACCAGGGCCGGGCCCGCGCCTCCCAGCTGGAGGCCATGACCGTCGCCTCCACCAAGAAGGACAAGGCCGACAAGAGCCTCCAGGTGAAGCTGGCCAACGTGGCGCGCTTCGAGGAGACCACCGCCCCGGCCAAGCTGGAGCGCCGCGCCCTGCAGGCGCAGATCCTCATCACCGGCAACAAGGAGGGCCGCACCCTGCAGGAGGTGGTGGACGACACCACCCGCAAGCTGGCGGCGCTGCAGGCCAGGGGCGCCCTGCCCGAGGGGGTCCAGGTGGCCTTCACCGGCTCGGCCCGGGACAACAAGGAGACCGCCGGCTACATGGGCACCGCCATGCTCCTGGCGGTCTGCTTCATCTACTTCGTGCTGGCCAGCCAGTTCGAGAGTTTCAAGCTGCCGATCACCATCATGCTCTCGCTGCCGCTGTCCATGGTCGGCCTGGTGCTGATGCTGCTGATCACCGGCGACTCCCAGAGCATGATGACCAGCATCGGCCTGATCCTGCTCATGGGCCTGGTCACCAAGAACGCCATCCTGCTGGTGGACCGGGCCCTGCAGAACATGCGCGAGCACGGCATGGCCCGCAAGGAGGCCCTGATCGAGGCCGGCATCACCCGGCTGCGCCCGATCCTGATGACCACCTTCGCCATGATCGGCGGCATGCTGCCGCTGTTCCTGGCCCTTGGCGCCGGGGCCCAGTTGCGCGCGCCCATGGCCCGCGCGGTGGTGGGCGGCATCATTACCTCCACCCTGCTGACCCTGATCGTGATCCCGGTGTTCTTCGACCTCCTGGACGAATTCACCTGGAAGAAGCTGTGGGCCAGGGTCCGGCGCGGTCCGTCCGCGCCCCGCTGACCCGGGGGCCGGTCACTTGGCCGGCGGATGCTGCCGGTGGCAGGAGGTGCAGTCCGCCAGCGGGGGGGCGTGGGGATTCGGGGCGCGGTTCCGGGTCTCCTCGGCCATGGCGGGGGCGTCCCCGTGGCAGTCGATGCAGGCGGATTCCTTGGCTTTCTCCGTGGGGTCCGCCGTGCCGTGGCAGACGTTGCAGTTGAGCTTCTTCTCGGTGTGCTTGGGGGGAACGGGATGGCCGGCGGCCGCGGCCATGGCCCAGCCTGGCGTGGTCCAGCAGAGCCACAAACAGTAAAATCCCAGAAGCCGAGTTATTTTCATGAAATCTCCCCGCGGCCAACGATATTGGTTATCTTGACAGTAACAAGTTGCCCTGCGCGACCACCCTGAAGATGTTTCCCTCCAGAGGGCCTTATGAGGAATCAGTTCAGCCACCTTTCCCTGGTTCTGGTCCTGGCGGCGGTCCCCACCCTGGTCCGGCTGGAAGCCCAGTCGGTCCAGGTGCGGGCCACGGTCTCGGAGACCCTGCCGCACTACCAGCCCCAGGTCGGACTGAAAGGTCCCCTTGAGATCCCCTGCACCGACGCCCTCACCGACCTGGGGGACGAGTGGAACCGGGGCTTCCGGAAGTTCCACCCGGCCGGCAGCCTGCTGTTCCTGCCCAAGCTGAGCACCGAGGCGGTGACCGCCCTGCAGGCCGGGAGCGCGCCCCTGGTGATCATCGCCCGGGAGCTCACCGCGGGCGAGATGAAGGCCTTCCAGGACAAGTACGGCTACATGCCCATGCGCATCCCGGTGTGCATGGACGCCACCATCATCTTCGTCAACAAGGCCAACCCCATCGCCGCCATCAGCATGGAGCAGCTGGACGCGGTCTACTCGAAGAACCGGCTGGGCGGGGCGCCCGCCGCCGCGGTTGTCTGGGGCGACCTGGGAGTCCAGGGCGAACTGGCCAAGCGCCCCATCAACGCCTACGCCCGGGCCGAAGGCACCGCCACCCGAGCCTCCTTCGCCGCCCAGTGCCTGCTCAAGGGCGAGTACCGGGCCGGCATCATCGACCGCGAGGACTCCTCGGCCCTGGCCGAAGCGGTCAGCACCGACGCGGCCGGGATCGGCTTCGGCCCCATGGCCGCCTGGTTCGCCACCAACAAGACCCTGCCGGTGGTGCCGTTCAAGGGCACCGAAGCCCGCTATCCCACCCAGGAGATGGTGACCACCAGCAAGTACCCCATGCCCCGCCTGTTCTACGCCTACCTCAACCGGGCGCCCGGCAAGCCGGTGGCGCCGCCGGTCAACGAGGCCCTGCACTTCATCCTGGCCCAGGAAGGCCAGAACGAAGTGGCCGACGTGGGCCTGCTGCCCGGGCCGGTGGAGTTCATGACCATCGCCCTCAAGCGCCTGAGCCGCTAGGCGCGCGTGTCCCGTACTTTCGTCAGGGTCGTCCCGGTCGGTTGCTGACGCAACCGCCGTGACGGGATCCCGGATGGAAACCCACGCCCGGGTTCCCATCCACGAGGGCATGACCCGGTTCGGTCCTCGATCGGAGCGACGAAGTCGCGGAGTCGAGGAACCGAACCGACGACACGGGCGATCGGCGGGACCCGGATCAGACCCGGGCGAGGGAGCGGTAGGCTTCCAGGAAGTCGTTGGGCTGGGGCAGGATCTCCCCTTCCAGGTCCGGGTGGTAGGCGACCCAGGTGTCCTTGGCTGCCAGCCGCCGCACCGGCGCGTCCAGATCGAAGAACAGCTCGTCGGCGATGCGCGCCGCGATCTCCGCGCCGTAGCCCCAGCTCAGGCTGTCCTCGTGGGCGACCAGGACCCGGTGGGTCTTGCGCACGGTCCGGGCCACGGCGTCCCAGTCGAACGGGCTCAGGGTGCGCAGATCGATGATCTCGATGCTGAGCCCTTCGGCCTCGGCCATCCGGGCCGCCTGCACCGCCCGGTAGACCGTGCTGCCGTAGGTGATGACGGACAGGTCATGGCCTTCCCGCACGGTGCGGGCCTTGCCGAACGGGATCATGAAGCCGGGGCCGGGGTCGTTGCCCTTGTTGTGGGTCTGGCGGTAGAGGTGCTTGGGCTCCAGGAACAGCACCGGATCGTCGCAGCGGATGGCGGTGCGGAGCAGGCCGGCGGCGTCCAGGGCCCGGGACGGGTAGACCACGCGCAGGCCCGGGATGTGGGTGAAGGTGCTCTCGCCGCACTGGCTGTGACAGATGGCGCCGCCCATCAGGTAGCCGCCGATGGGCACCCGCACCACCACCGGCGCCTTGAAGTGGTTGTCGCTGCGCCAGCGGATGCAGGCCAGCTCGTCCCGGATCTGCTGCATGGCGGGCCAGATGTAGTCGAAGAACTGGATCTCCACCACCGGCTTGAAGCCCCTGGCCGCCAGGCCGATGGCCCGGCCCACGATGGTGGCCTCGGCCAGGGGGGCGTTGAACACCCGGTGCGAGCCGAACTGGCGCTGCAGGCCGTGGGTGGCCTTGAACACCCCGCCCTTGCCCTTCACCTCGTCCAGGATCTCCTCCCGGGAAGCGTCCGCCACGTCCTGGCCGAACAGCAGGATGGCCGGGTCCAGGGCCATCTCCTGGCGCAGGGTGGTGTTGATGAGGTCGATCATGGTCTTGGCGCCCACCGTCTGGTCCCCGGCCTCGGCCTCGGTGTCGAAGGCCGGCCCGGCCGGGTCCAGTTCTTCGCTGTACAGATGCCGGTGGGCGGTGCCGCTGTCCGGGGGCGGAGCGCCCTCGGCTTCGGCCCAGGCCCGGTCGATTTCCGTCTGGATCTCCGCCTTGAGCTCGGCCAGGGACGCCTCGGTGAGGTCGCCCAGTTCCAGGAGCCGGGCGGGGTAGGTGAGCAGGGGGTCGGTGCGGGCCTCCTCGGCGCGCTGGGCGGCGGTCTTGTAGAGCTGCTCGTCGTCGGAGAGCGAATGGGAATAGGGCCGGTTCACCCGGGCCCGGACCAGGGCCGGGCCCGACCGCCCCCGGGCGTGCTCGACGGCCTGGGCCATGGCCGCGTGGCTGGCCACCGGGTCGAGCCCGTCCACCTGGTCCAGCACCAGCAGGCCGTGGGCCTCCCAGCCCTTGAGCAGGGCCGCCACGTCGGCGCCGGGGTACTGGACCTCGGTGGGCGTGGAGATGGCGTAGCCGTTGTCCTGCACCAGGAACACCAGCGGCGCCTTGAGGTTCACCGCGCTGTTGATGCTCTCCCAGAATTCGCCCTGGGCCGCCGAGCCGTCGCCGATGGTCACCAGGACCACCTCGTCCGCGCCGATGCCCAGCCGGGACTGGAGCCCGGTCTGCTCGGCCTTGAGGACGGCTTCCGCCGCGCCCACCGCCTGGAGGCACTGGGAGGCCGTGGGGCTGGAGGTGGTGAAGATGTTGATGCGGTCATCGGACCAGTGGCTGGGCATCTGCCGGCCGCCGGTGGCGGGGTCGAGCTTGGAGCCCACCGAGCCCAGGAACATGTCCAGGGCGCTGACGCCCAGACCGTAGGCCAGGGCCCGGTCCCGGTAGTACAGGAAGAACCAGTCGTGGCCGGGCCTCAGGCAGAGCGCCGCCGCGGCCTGGATGGCCTCGTGGCCGGCGCCGTTGATCTGGAAGAACACCTTGTTCTGGCGCTTGCCGGTGATCTCCCGGTCGTCGATGCGGCGGGAGGCGTAGATGGTGCGGAAGAGCGCGACCCGCTGGGTGGGGGTCAGGGAACGGTTCGCTGAGCGGGCAGCCGTAATCGCCAATGGCATTCCTCCCACCGGGTTACGGCGGCCAAGTAATTTATCACAACCGGGCGCCTTGAGGCGTTTGTAAAAAACAGCGGGGGATTGCGGCCCTTGGCCGCAACCCCCCGCTGGACTGCCGTTCCGGCTACAAGCCGCCGGTGTAGGCGCTTTCGCCGTGAAGACCCTGGTCCAGGCCGCTTTCCTCAACACCCTCGGCGACCTTCACCGGCGTGATGCGGTCGATGAGCCAGAGCATGCCGTAGGTGAAGGCGAACGCCCAGACCGAAGAAATGGCCACCGCGCCCAGCTGCTTGCCGAAGAAGCTGAAGCCGCCGCCGGTGAGCAGGCCGTTGGTGACGATGGTGGGATTCCACGCCTTGTTGGCGAACAGGCCGAGGAAGATGACCCCGATGAAGCCGCCCACGCCGTGCACGCCCCAGACATCGAGCGCGTCGTCCCAGCCCAGGCTGTTCTTGAGGGCGACCGCGTAGTAGCAGATCACCCCGGCGAGGATGCCGATGAGGGCCGCGGTCATGGGCGAGACGTAGCCGGCCGCGGGGGTGATGGTGGCCAGGCCGGCGACGGCGCCGGTGAGCAGGCCGAGGAACTTGGGCTGCT
>TBL_comb47_HYPODRAFT_10001520_pt1 | contig 30030 bp, 30 predicted proteins | sample TroBogypolimnion_40_FD_10682 | JGI IMG/M metagenome (IMG submission 10682) | reverse complement strand
ACTGCCTTCGCTCATGGCGTTCATGAGAGGGTTGTAGGCCGATTTTATGTGGCGCTGGCTGGGGCAGGATCGCCGAAACTGAGGCGTGACAAAGGTCGGCAGCACATAAATTCCGGCACCACATAATTGCCCGAGTCGTCGCCAAAGATACGCAGCTTCATGATTTTGGCCAACATCTTGTCACTCTCAAGCTCGCTATCGCCGCGTTCGGCGCACAGCAGCACCAGCAAACCAGCAGCAATTTCCCCGACTGTCTGCCCGTCGACCAGAACGCGCGCCTGCGCCACTCGCTGCAACAGCGCAATCATGCCGCGTCCCGCCGGTCCATCATCGCAAGTCCCTCGGGTCATCGAAATGGGCTTCAACATCGCTGGGCAAGAGCTGGATGGTGGCGCGCAAACCCGGCACTGCGCGCATCAGCGCCTGTTCCACGCTGGTGCGCACTGCAGCGGCACGCCCGAGCGACCAACTCGCCGGCATGTGCATGTGCAAGTCGACGAAGCGTCGTTGGCCGGAGCGACGGGTGGTTACGTGGTCAAACCGAATGGTGTTCTGATCAAAATCTGCCAGCGCCTTCTGGATTTCACGCAATACTTCGGGCTCCACCGCCTCGTCCATCAAGCCCTGCGATGAGCGCCACATCAGGTGCGCACCTTCCCAAAGGATATTCAGGGCCACGCCGATCGCCACCACCGGGTCGAGCCAGAGCCAATCCGTCATGGCCACGGCCGCGATTCCGATAACGACGCCGACCGAGGTCCATACGTCCGTAACCAAGTGCCGTGCATCGGCGTCCAAAGCAATGGATCGATGGGTCTTGGCCGAGCGGAACATCACCCAGGCGAGCAGGCCATTGAGCGCCGAACTGACCACCGACAAGGCCAGACCCCAACCAACTTCCTGAATTGGTTGCGGGTCCACCAAACGGTGCCCGGAAGCCCAGACGATGCCCACCGCGGCGGCAATGATCAGGACACCTTCAAACCCGCTCGAAAAGTACTCCGCCTTGTGATGACCATACGGGTGTTCTTCATCCGCCGGTCGCTGCGCAATCGTCACCATCATCAGCGCGAAGATCGCGCTGGCCAGATTCACCAGCGACTCCATCGCATCTGACAACAAGCCGACCGAGTCCGTGATGTACCACGCCAGGGTCTTGAGGGTGATGGTGACGATGGCTACCGCCACCGACGCCCGCAGCAGGCGTTGCGGTGTCAGGAATCGCTCCGGCAGCAGGCCTGTCACGCCGGGTCAGCCCACGGTGACCCGGGCAAATTTACGCTTGCCAACCTGCAGCACATAACAGCCAGCGCCGAGTTTGAGCCCCTTATTGCTGATGACAGTGGAATCGATGCGCACGCCGCCGCCATCGACCAGGCGATTACCTTCACCGGCCGATGCTGCCAGTCCGGCTGTCTTGAGCAAGGCGCCGATACCGAGCGGCGCGCCGCCTTCGCCCAACGGCACGGAAATCTCGACAATCTCCTCAGGCACGCCACCGCGGCTGCGATTGATGAAATCCTGCTCGGCCGCGTCGGCAGCCTGCACTGAGTGAAAGCGCGCAGCAATCTCCTTGGCCAGTGCCACTTTGGCGACTTTCGGATTAGCGCCGGCCTGCACGTCGGCCTTCAAGGCCGCGATATGCGCCTCGCTCTTGAAGCTCAACAGTGTGTACCAGCGCCACATCAGCGTATCCGAGATGCTCAGAACCTTGGCGAACATGGTATTGGCGTCTTCGGAAATCCCGATGTAGTTGTTCTTGCTCTTGGACATCTTTTCCACCCCGTCCAAGCCCTCCAGCAGCGGCATGGTCAGAATGCACTGCGGCTCCTGCCCGTATTCGGCCTGCAAATGGCGACCCATCAACAAATTGAACTTTTGATCGGTGCCCCCGAGTTCCAGGTCGCTGCGCAGGGCCACGCTGTCATAGCCCTGCATCAACGGATACAGGAATTCATGCACGCTGATCGGCTGACCGGCCTTGAAGCGGTCGTGAAAATCGTTGCGCTCCATCATGCGCGCCACGGTGTACCTGGCCGCCAGTTCGATCATGCCGCGCGACCCAAGGGTGTCGCCCCATTCGCTGTTGTAGCGGATCTCGGTTTTCGACGGATCCAGCACCATCGAAGCCTGCCGGTAATAGGTCTGCGCGTTGACTTCGATCTGCTCCCGGGTCAAAGGCGGGCGTGTACTGTTGCGACCGGACGGGTCGCCGATCAGGGTGGTGAAGTCACCAATCAAGAAGATGACCGTGTGCCCCAGATCCTGCAATTGGCGCATCTTGTTCAGCACCACCGTGTGTCCGATGTGGATGTCTGGCGCGGTCGGATCCAGGCCCAATTTGATGCGCAAAGGCGTCCCGGTTGCTTCTGAGCGCGCCAACTTGCGAACCCAGTCCTCTTGCGGGATCAACTCTTCGCAGCCCCGCAGCGAGACGGCCAGCGCCTCCCTAGCACGGTCTGTTACAGGAAATTCGGGGCACAGGGCTTGATTCATAAGGGTTTTTCTCGATGCGACAGGGTGCGGCGAAGTTATACTCTGCCATTGCTCAAGCGACCAATTTTAAATCGACCGCCTGAGCATGCTCTTTGTCTGTTCGGTTGACCTCGCATCAACCCTCACTTGGAAACTTTCTTTTGACCAACAGTCTTGTTGCCGCCGGAAGCGCCTTATTGGCTTTTTCCCGTCGCACAATCAAACAATACCCCAAGCGAATCAGCGCCCTCCTGGCTGCCCTGATGCTGGGGGCTGGCGGCGGCGCTCTGGCCGTAGCCGCACTGGCGCCTGATGCCTCGGATTTGCCTGTGCACCAGGTTCTGGAATCGGTCGCAACATTGCCTGTGACGGCAACTGATCCGGGCGTCCAGTCTTTCAAACTGTTCCGATCGGAAACCACCCGCTCAACCGACACCGCCGACACCTTGCTCAGCCGATTGGGCGTGAACGACGCGCCGGCCTCAGCGTTCTTGCGCACCGATGCCGTCGCCCGTCTGCTACTGGGGCGCAGCGGTCGCAGCGTGACCGCCGAGACGGACGACAGGAACAACCTGTACAAGCTCAGCGCCCGCTGGAGTTCCGATAACGACGGCAACTTCAAACGCCTGGTGATCGAGAAGACGGCCCAAGGCTTTCAGTCACGTATCGAGACCGCGCCGCTGACCGCATCAAACCGGCTCGCTAGTGGCACCATCCAGACCTCGTTGTTTGCCTCAACCGACGAGGCCAAGATCCCGGACACTGTCGCAACGCAGTTGGCCGAGATTTTCTCGAGCAATATCGACTTCCATCGTGCCCTGCGCAAAGGCGACCGCTTTTCCGTGGTTTATGAAACACTTGAAGGGGACGGCGAGCCGCTGCGTGCCGGACGGGTGCTGAGCGCCGAATTTGTCAACGGCGGCAAGTCCTTCCAGGCCATGTGGTTCCAGGAGCAAACAGCTGGCGGTGCAAACAGCGTCACGGCGCAGGCCGGCTCTAGCAAAGGTGGTTACTACACGCTCGACGGACAGAGCCTGCGCCGCGCCTTTCTTGCCTCGCCAATGGAATTCTCCAGAATAACCAGCGGCTTCAAGATGCGACTGCATCCGATTCTTCAAACCATGCGCGCACACCAGGGCGTTGATTACGGCGCGCCAATCGGTACAGCCGTGCGCAGCGTGGGCGATGGCGTGGTTGAATTTGCCGGTGTTCAAAACGGTTACGGCAACGTGATCTTTCTGAAACACCGCAACAATCACACGACGGTCTATGCGCATCTGAGCCGCATCAATGTGCGCAAGGGTCAAACTGTCAGCCAGGGGCAGACCATCGGTGCTGTAGGTGCAACCGGCTGGGCCACCGGCCCGCATCTTCATTTTGAATTCCGCGTCAATGGCATCTACCGTGATCCACTCACGATCGCCCGACAAAGCGAATCAGTGCCGGTCTCCGCAGCGGCCAGACCGATCTTCAGCAAACTGGCGGCCGAAAACCGCGTTGCCCTCGCTGCCGCCGCCCTGGCGCAGCAAACAAGCGCCCAATAGGCTCCTGACAAGAGGCTAGGCGCGTGTCGGAGCTCTACATCGGCCTGATGTCTGGCACCTCGCTGGACGGGGTGGACGGGGTCCTGGCAGATTTTGCGAACGACTCGCTGACCGTGGTGGCCCACGTCAGCGCACCTATACCGCCCGGCCTTGCTCAGGAGTTGCTGGCACTCAATACGCCGGGCGTCAACGAATTGCACCGCGGCGCACTGGCCGCCAACGCCTTGGTTCGCATCTACGCGGATGTGGTCGCGCAGTTGCTTGTGAGGTCCAGAGTCGACAAGACCGCCGTCATCGCCATCGGCGCGCACGGGCAGACTGTACGGCATCAGCCCCAATGTTTCGACGGCACGGGGTACACCCTGCAACTCAACAACCCGGCGCTGCTCGCCGAATTGACTGGCATAACCGTTGCCGCAGAATTTCGCAGTCGGGATGTGGCTGCCGGCGGCCAGGGCGCACCCCTGGTTCCGGCCTTTCATCAGTCGGTATTTGGCAAGCCGGGGGAAACCGTGGCCACGCTCAATATCGGCGGTATTTCCAACCTGACGGTGCTCGGTCCCGCGATGGCAGACGATGCGATCGGCTTTGACTGTGGCCCTGGCAATGCCCTGATGGACGCCTGGTGTCAACGCCATCTTGGTCTAGCCTTTGACGCCGATGGCGCCTGGGCGGCGGCTGGGCATGTATCACCCGACTTGTTGACGGCATTATTGGCCGAGCCCTACTTTGCCCTGCCTGCGCCCAAGAGCACGGGGCGCGACCTCTTCAACCCCGACTGGTTGGCCGCCAAACTCGATCACTTCCACACTCTGGCACCGGTGGATGTGCAGGCAACCTTGACTGAATTGACGGCGAGCAGTTGTGCGAGCAGTTTGAGTCGTTATGGAGGCAGCAGTAAGATCCTGATTGTCTGTGGCGGTGGTGCCTTCAACGGTGAGTTGATGCGCCGGCTGCGAGCCCGTCTACCGGGCGTGCAGGTCGACTCCTCGCACGCGCATGGCTTGCCACCCTTGCAGGTGGAAGCTGCTGCATTCGCTTGGCTGGCGCGTCAGGCCGTATTGCGCAAGACGGGCAACCTGAAAAAAGTAACGGGCGCCAAAGGCGCCCGCATATTGGGTGCAATCTACCCGGCCTGAATTCGGGCGCGTGTCTTGCCTCTAAATGTGGGTCAGGAAAAACTGGAGCCACAACCGCAGGTCGTGGTTGCATTGGGATTCTTGATGACAAACTGAGCCCCCTGCAGGTCTTCCTTGTAGTCGATCTCGGCGCCCACCAGATACTGGTAGCTCATGGCGTCGATCAGCAGCGAGACACCGTTCTTGGTCATAGTCGTGTCATCTTCATTCGTGATTTCATCGAAAGTGAAACCATATTGGAAGCCGGAACAGCCGCCGCCCTGCACAAACACGCGCAATTTCAATTCAGGGTTGCCTTCTTCGGCAATCAGGTCCGCCACTTTCGCGGCAGCACTGTCCGTGAAAATAATGGGATCGGGCATTTCAGTCACAACGGATTCTGCAACGGCACTCATGGCTACTCCTGGATGATGGGGAACAAAGCGGGCTCTGCTGAGCTAGCTGCGGCCTGTTCCTGCATTTTCAATATCGATGGCGTAATACTACAGCAATTCGCTCAGGAATCCAGCGAAACCACATTTGACGTTGACTGCAGTGGGGGCTTTGCCACGGCATCGCGCCCCAAATGCGAACAGCCACCGGGATCTGCATCCTGGTGGCTGTTGCATGGCAAGTTCTGCAGGAATTAGCGCTTGCTGAACTGCTTGCGACGACGCGCGCCGTGGAAACCGACCTTCTTGCGTTCGACTTCGCGGGCATCGCGGGTCACGAAGCCAGCCTTGCTCAGCTCGGACTTGAGAGTTGCATCGTAGTCAATCAGGGCACGGGTAATGCCGTGACGCACAGCGCCAGCCTGACCGGACTCACCACCACCCGCGACGTTGACCATGATGTCAAACGTCTGGGCGTGATTCGTCAAAAACAGCGGCTGTTTGCAGATCATGATGGAGGTTTGACGACCGAAGAATTTCTCGATGTCTTTGCCGTTCACGACGATTTGGCCGGAGCCCTTTTTCAGAAATACGCGGGCGACGCTGGATTTGCGACGGCCGGTACCATTGTTCCATTCACCAATCATTCAAGGCTCCTTAAAGTTCCAACACTTTGGGTTGCTGGGCAGTGTGCGGGTGCTCAGCACCGCCGTACACCTTGAGCTTCTTGATCATGGCGTAGCCGAGCGGGCCCTTGGGCAGCATGCCCTTGACGGCTTTTTCCAAAGCGCGACCCGGATGCTTGGCTTGCATGTCACGGAAGTTGGTGGCAGTAATCCCACCGGGATATCCCGAATGGCGGTAGTACACCTTGTCAATCGACTTGGCGCCGGTGACGCGCAGCTGGGCTGCATTGATGATGACGATGAAGTCACCGGTATCGACGTGAGGCGTATAAATGGCCTTGTGTTTGCCGCGCAAACGGAGAGCAACTTCGCTGGCTACTCGTCCGAGGACCTTGTCGGTCGCGTCAATCACAAACCACTCGTGCACCACGTCAGCGGGTTTGGCGCTGAAAGTTTTGGTCATGAGTTTTCTCTTTTGAGAGGGTTTGTCGGGCTCTTTTCCACGGTCGGCGTTCCTCTGACGGGAATCTCTTAGGTGGGGACAGGCTTCGCCGCGGAGCCACAAAAGCGCTGCGAAGCCGAGCATTATACGAAATTCCAGGCAAACCGGGCAGACTAGCCAGCACGGGCCAACAAGACGCCTGAGCCTGCGCAAACCACCGGGGTTGAATTTTGCGGGTTACCATTCCCCCATGTTCAGTTACCGTCACGCCTTCCACGCCGGCAATCACGCCGACGTGCTCAAACACGCAATCCTGATTGCCATATTGCGGCATCTGAGACAGAAGGACACAGCACTCACCGTGTTCGACACCCATGCCGGGGCGGGTTTGTACCGGCTCGATGGCGACTACGCTGAAACCAGCGGTGAGGCGGCCAATGGCTTTGTGCGCCTTCTGACCGAAAGGGACAAGCTGCTGAGCGCCGCCGCCAAGGCGCAGCCAGGAGCCAAGCCCACTGCATCGACCAAGGCATTTGCAGCTGGCCTGGCGCCCTTGCTGCAGGACTACATGGATCTGGTCGCGAGTTTCAATACGGCCGGCAGCCACCGGATTTATCCAGGCTCTCCCTTCATAATCCAGAGTCTGCTCGGTGAGCGCGACAAGCTCAAACTGTTCGAATTGCACCCGACCGACGCGAAGACATTGGCGGCCAACATCGCCCAGCTCGAGGCCGGGCGGCAGGTGGCGGTGCTGCGCGAGGATGGCTTTGAAGGTGTGAAGAAATTTCTACCGCCGCCATCACGCAGGGCCCTGCTGCTAAGCGATCCAAGCTACGAAATCAAATCCGACTATGGCCGTGTCGTCGAGATGATCGCCGATTCAATGGTCCGCTTTGCCACCGGCACCTATGCCGTCTGGTACCCCCTGATTCCGCGACCCGAAGCGCATGATGTGCCGCGCAAGCTCAAGACCTTGGCTAACAAAGCGGGCAAGAGCTGGCTGAATGCGACACTGACGGTCAAATCGAGCAAACTGACCACCGATGATGCAGGCGAGACCGTTCGCCCCGGACTTCCGGCCAGCGGCATGTTCATCATCAACCCCCCGCATACACTCAAGACGGCGCTCCAACTGGCGCTGCCGCAACTGGTCAGTCTGCTGGGACAGGACCAACATGCGGCGTTCACGGTCGAATCGGGAGGCTGAGTCAGCAGAACATGAACACCAACAAAAAGGGATGGCATGGCTAAGGGAATGATATTGGCTGCAGGCCAGGGCAGCCGTGTGCGCCCGCTGACGCACGATCTGCCCAAGCCGATGGTGCCGATCCTGGGCAAGCCGGTGATGGAGTACCTGATCGAGCACCTGGCGCGCCACGGCATCACCGAAATCATGGTCAACGTCGCCTGGCATCATCAGAAGATCGAAGAGTATTTTGGCGATGGCCGGCGCTGGGGCGTGCAGATCGGCTACGCCTACGAAGGGGTCCGGGACCACGGCGACATCCTGCCGCGCCCGATGGGCTCGGCGGGCGGCATGCGGCGCATCCAGGACTTCGGGGGCTTCTTCGATGACACCACGCTGGTGCTGTGCGGTGATGCGCTGATCGACCTGGACATCACGGCGGCCCTGGCCGAGCACAAGGCCAAGGGCGCCATTGCCAGTGTGGTAGCGCTTGATGTGCCGCTGGCCGATGTCCAGAACTACGGCATTGTGGTGGCGGCCCCCGACGGCCACATCCTGTCCTTTCAGGAAAAGCCCAAGCCAGCCGAGGCCAAGTCCACCCTGGCCAGCACCGGCATCTATATCTTCGAACCAGCGGTGCTGGACCTGGTGCCCTCGGGCGCGGTCTACGACATCGGCTCGCAACTGTTTCCACAACTGGCCGCGCAAGCGCTGCCGTTCTTTGTGCAGAACCGTCCGTTCAACTGGATCGACATCGGCCGCGTCAGCGACTACTGGTCCGTGCTGCAACGAGTCCTGCGCGGCGAGGTGGCTGACATGAACATGCCCGGGCGCCAGGTCAAGCCCGGTATCTGGGTCGGCCTGAACACGTCGATTCCGTGGGACAAGGTCACCATCAAGGGGCCGGTCTACATCGGATCGAGCGTGCGCATCGAGCCCGGCGCCACCATAACCGGGCCGGCATGGATCGGCCACGGCAGCCACATCCGCACCGGTGCCAAGGTGGTGCGCAGCATCCTCTTCGAGTACACGCGCATCGCGGCCGACATGCGTATTTCCGAGATGATCGTCTCACCCGAGTATTGCGTCGATCGCCATGGCGATACGATTTACCGCGGTGACGACACGGCCCAACTGCGCTGGGGCGATGCCCGCGCCTGAGACCCACGTCGCCCTTCCTTTCCAACTGATTGAAAGACTGAGTTTTCATGCTGATTCAACCCGTTGTCCTGTCCGGTGGTTCCGGCACCCGTCTGTGGCCGCTGTCACGAGAAAAATACCCGAAGCAGTTGTTGCCATTGATCGGCGATGACTCGCTGTTGCAGGCCACGGTCCGCCGCGTTGAGGGCATCGCGGGCTGCGAGTTGGCGCCCCCCATGGTGGTATGCAATGAGGACTACCGTTTCGTCATCGCCGAGCAACTGCGACTGATGGGCAAACCGGGCAGCATCGTGCTCGAGCCGACCGGCAGAAACACGGCGCCGGCCCTGACGCTGGCCGCGCTCGCCGCGCTCGCCGCGAGCAAGCATGAGATCGACCCGATTCTGCTGGTGATGCCGGCTGACCATGTGATCACCGACATTGCCGCATTCCAGCGCGTCGTGCGCCAGGGCGCAGCGCTGGCCGATGGCGGCGCGGTCGTCACTTTCGGCATCACGCCCGAAGCGCCGGAAACCGGCTACGGCTACATCCAGTCGGGCGCAGCCTTCGTAACGCCTTCCGAATCAGCCCGGCTGATTGCGCGCTTTGTCGAGAAGCCTGATCTGGCAATGGCGCAGGCTTATCTGAAGGAGGGCACCTACCTCTGGAACAGCGGTCTTTTCATGATGCGGGCTTCGGTCTGGCTCTCTGCCATGGGGATCTGTCGACCTGACATCCTCGCGGCCTGCCAAAGCGCCTGGACTTTGGGTTCTGCCGATGGCGACTTCATCCGTGTCGGCAAAGAGGCGTTTGCCGCCTGCCCGTCGGACTCGATCGATTACGCCGTCATGGAACGCATTGCGACACAATGTGGCGGGACTGCCACCGCGGCGGCAGCGCTGCCGCCCGGCGTCGTCATTCCATTGACGGCCGGCTGGTCCGACGTCGGCGCCTGGGACGCGCTGTGGCAGGTGCTGCCCAAGGACGGCAGCGGCAACGTCGCCCAGGGCGATGTACTGCTGCAGGACTGCCATGACACACTGGCGCTGTCAGAGGGCCGTCTGGTGGCCTGCGTGGGGGTGAGCGATCTGGTAGTGATTGAAACGGCCGATGCGATTCTGGTGGCGCACAAGGACAAGACGCAGGACGTCAAGAAAATCGTCGACAGCCTCAAGAAGCAGGGGCGAACCGAAAGTTCGATCCACCGCAAGGTATTCCGGCCCTGGGGCTCCTATGACGGCGTGGACGCGGGCGAGCGTTTTCAGGTGAAGCGCATCGTGGTCAAGCCGGGCGGCATTCTCTCGCTGCAAATGCACCATCACCGCGCCGAGCACTGGATCGTGGTCAGCGGCACAGCGAAGATCACAAAGGGCGACGAGACCTTCCTGCTGTCGGAGAACGAATCCACCTTCATCCCGCTGGGCACGACGCACCGCCTGGAAAATCCGGGCCGCGTCCCGCTGGAGATGATCGAAGTGCAGTCCGGCTCTTATCTGGGCGAGGACGACATCGTGCGCTTTGAGGATGTCTACGGCCGCTAGAGGGCCTACAACGCCCGCTGGATGATGATCTTCTGCACGTCACTCGTGCCTTCGTAGATCTGGCAAACCCGCACGTCGCGGTAGATGCGCTCCACCGGGAAATCGCTGACATAGCCGTAGCCGCCCAGCGTCTGGATGGCAACGCTGCAGACCTGCTCCGCCATCTCGCTGGCAAACAGCTTGGCCATCGCCGCTTCTTTCAGGCAGGGCCGGCCTGCATCGCGCAGGGAAGCGGCATGCCAGATGAGTTGGCGCGCCGCCTCAATCCGTGTTGCGCATTCGGCGAGCCGGAAACCGACCGCCTGGTGGTTGAAGATGGCCGTGCCGAAGCTTTCGCGCTCCTTGGCGTAGCCAATCGCGAACTCGAGTGCACTGCGCGCCATGCCTACGCTCTGCGCGGCGATGCCGATGCGCCCGCCTTCCAAGCCACCCAGGGCAATGCCATACCCCGCGCCCTCGGCGCCGATCAGGTACTCTTCCGGAATGCGGCAGTTATCGAAGTTGATCTGCGCCGTGTCGCTGGAGTGCTGCCCAAGCTTGTCCTCGATGCGGGCCACGATGTAACCCGGCGCGCTCGTCGGAACGAGGAAGGCGCTCATGCCGCGTTTGCCCGCGCCTTTGTCCGTGACCGCGATCACGATCGCCACATCGCCGTACTTGCCGCTGGTGATGAACTGCTTGACACCATTGAGCACATAGCTGTCGCCATCCTTCACCGCCGTGGTACGCAGCGCCGACGCGTCCGAGCCGACATGCGGCTCGGTCAGGCAAAACGCGCCCAGCATCTTGCCCTGCGCCAGCGGCTCGAGCCACTGGTGCTTCTGCGCAAGGTTGCCGTAGCGCATCAGGATCGCATTGACCGGGCAGTTGGTGACCGAGATCGCGGTGCTGGTGCCGCCGTCACCGGCGGCAATTTCCTCCAGCACCAAGGCCAGCGTCAGGTAGTCCAGGTTGGCACCCCCGAATTCCTCGGGCACGCAAATGCCATAGGCACCCAAGGCCGCCAGTCCTTGGTGCGCCTCCTTGGGAAAGCAGTGTTCCTTGTCCCAGCGCGCGGCGTTCGGCCACAGCTCGGCTTGGGCAAACGCGCGCACGGCATCTCGGATCATTTCTTGGTCTTGGGTCAGCAACATGGGGCACTATCTCCAGCGTTTATCGAACAACGTCTCATCGCTGTCATTGCGAATCAGGTCCGTAATGACAGGCCGGGCATCACCTCAGAGCAATTCCAGCGCGACGGCCGTGCCTTCACCGCCGCCGATGCACAGTGTGGCAATGCCTTTCTTCAGACCGCGCGCCTTCAAGGCATACAGCAGCGTCACCATGATGCGTGCGCCGGACGCGCCGATCGGATGGCCCAGCGCGCAGGCGCCGCCATTGACGTTGACGATGTCGTGACTCAAGCCGAGGTCATCCATCAAGGCCATGGGAACGACGGCGAAAGCTTCGTTGACCTCCCACAGATCGACGTCCTTGACGCTCCAGCCGGCCTTGGCCAACGCCTTCTTCACGGCACCAACCGGGGCCGTGGCAAACCAGTTCGGCTCCTGCGCGTGCACCGCGTGGCTGACGATGCGCGCCAGCGGTTTCAGGCCGAGCTTGGCAGCGGTCGAGGCACGCATCAACACCATCGCGGCGGCACCGTCATTGATGCTTGAACTGCTGGCGGCGGTGATGGTGCCGTCCTTCTTGAAAGCGGGCTTGAGTGCCGGGATCTTTTCCAGCTTGACCTTGCCCGGACCTTCGTCGATCGAAATCACCACGTCACCGGCGCGGCCCTTGACCGTGACCGGCGTGATCTCGGCGGCAAAGGCGCCCGATTTGGTGGCGGCCTGGGCGCGCTGCACGCTGGCGATCGCAAAAGCGTCCTGCTGCTCTCGCGTGAAGCTGTACTTGGCAGCGCAGTCCTCGCCGAAAGTGCCCATGGAGCGCCCGGCTTCGTAGGCGTCTTCCAGGCCGTCTAGCATCATGTGGTCAAAGATGCGGTCATGGCCGATGCGGTAGCCGCCACGCGCCTTCGGCAGCAGGTAGGGCGCATTGGTCATGCTCTCCATGCCACCGACCACCACCACATCTGCGCTGCCCGCGAGCAGCATGTCGTGGCCGAACATGGCCGCGCGCATGCCGGAGCCGCACATCTTGGACAGGGTCACGGCGCCCGCGCTGATCGGCAGGCCACCCTTGAAACCGGCCTGGCGCGCTGGCGCCTGGCCCTGCCCCGCCATCAGGCAGTTGCCGAACAGCACTTCATCGACCTGCGCGCCGGTGATACCGGCGCGCTCAACGGCGGCCTTGATGGCAGCGCCCCCGAGGTCGTGCGCCGCGAGCGTGGAAAAATCGCCTTGGAAGCTGCCCATGGGGGTGCGGGCGGCGCCAACGATAACAATGGAATCGGTCATGATGCTGATCTCCTGTGAAGTGAATAAAACTATTTACCCTGCTCGGGGTGAAAGCGCTTGTCCCGCTCGTATGGAAAGACGTCGAATACATGGCCAGCCAGGATGCGCTCCTTGTGGCCCTGCCAGAACGCCACATCCAGCAAGTCGGCATGGTGTTTCATGAAGGCCTCGCGCACCACTGGGTTGCCCAGCAGGAAGGGGCCGAAGGTCTCCGGAAAGACATCCCTAGGCCCCACGCTGTACCAGACCTCGCCCGACATTTCCTCTTCCTCGGTGCGCGGCGCAGGCAGACGGCGAAAATTACAGTCGGTGATGTACTCGATCTCGTCGTAGTCATAAAAGACCACTTTACCGTGACGCGTCACGCCGAAGTTCTTCCACAGCATGTCGCCGGGAAAGATGTTCGCGGCCACCAGGTCCTTGATCGCGTTGCCATACTCGACGACGACGCGCTCGATCTGCTCGCGGGCAAATGCTGCCGCGTCCTGCGGGTTGGGCTCGGCTCCGCCGGCGTCGAACGCTTCCTGCAGATAGATGTTGAGCGGAATCATGCGCCGCTCGATATAGACATGCTTGATGACGACTTCGATGCTGCCATCACCGTCGCGGTCGCCGATCTCCAACTGGCTGGGCGCAAACTTCTCGATTTCGGCAATCAGATCGTCCTCGAAGCGGTCGCGCGGAAAACCGACGCCACTGTACTCCAGCGTGTCAGCCATGCGCCCAACCCGGTCATGCTGCTTGACCAGCAGGTACTTGCCCTTGATCTTTTCGCGCGTGGTGTCCTTTTGCGGCGGATAAAAATCCTTGATGAGCTTGAAAACATAGGGGAATGACGGCAGGTCGAACACCAGCATCACCATGCCCTTGATGCCCTGGGCCATGCGGAACTTGTCCGTCGAGTGGCGCAGGTGGTGCAGGAAATCGCGGTAGAACAGCGTCTTTCCCTGCTTGGCCAGTCCGAGCGCGTTGTAGATCTCGTTGCGCGGCTTGCGCGGCATCATGCTGTGCAGATACTGCACGTAGGCCGACGGGATCTCCATATCGACCATGAAGTAGGCGCGGGCAAAACTGAACAGCATCAGCAAGTCGTCTTCGCCAAACAGGGCCGCGTCGATCACCAGTTTGCCGCTGCCGCTGTGCAGCACCGGCAGCGCAAACGCAAATTCGTTGAAGCCGTTGATCAGCTTGCCGACGATGTAGCAGCCCTTGTTGCGGAAGAACAGGCCAGTCAGCACCTGGATCTGAAAATTGGCACGCAGTTTGACGTCGCCCAAGCGCGCCAGCATGGCGGCCTGCACCAGCGCCGCATCTCCCTCCAACTGCTCGAACGGCAAACGCAAGTCGAAGTCCCGGATCAGTTGCTCCAGCACTTCGCGCACGTTGCCGGACGTCGGGTAGTAGGAGCGGTAGGTCGGGCGCGCCTGTGGCTCCCCGTTCTCGATGTACTCGGTGCTGACCGCCGGGCGCACAAAGATGAAATCGTTCTGGAAATAGCTTCGGTGCAGAATCTTGGTCGTGACCGAGTTGAAGAATGTCTCGGCCAGCTCCGGCTGGTGGTGATTGACCAGCAGGCCGATGTAATGCAGCTTGACTTGCTGCCAGATGTCCATCGGCTGCGCGTCGGCCTTAAATTCGCGCTCCAGCCGGTTCGAGCACTCTCGCACGCGCAGGTCGTAAAACTCGATGCGATCGCGCTGAGCGCGCTGCTGGCCATGCCAGTCAGCAGTCTCGAACCGGTGCTTGGCGCGCGCCGACTCGGTCCGGAACAGCCGGTAGTGCCGATTGAAGCCATCGAGCATGGCTTTGGCAATATCGTAGGCGAGCGTCGAGTCAAGGCGTTGCGGAAACACAAGCATCCCTTCTCGAAGTGCTAGTCCGTCAAGGATGACGGCAGTGCGCCTCTGGGATAGCGCTTGAGCGCATTGCGAAATACATTCACCACGTCCTGCGGGCTCTGCATGCTGACCTGCATGTCCTTGACCAGTCCGTCGGCCAGGCCGTAGCACCAACCGTGCACCGCAACCTTTTGTCCGCGCCCCCAGGCATCCTGCAGGACATTGGACAAGGCCACGTTGCCCACCTGCTCGATCACGTTCATCTCGCACAGAACGTCTTCCTGCTGAGCCACCGACAAGTGCTCGATGCGGCGCCGATGGCGCAGCTTCACGTCGTGCACATGGCGCAGCCAGTTGTCGGCCAGGCCGACGCGCGTTCCACGCAAAGCTGCCAGCACCCCACCGCAACCGTAATGGCCCACCACCATGATGTGCTCGACCTTGAGGTGATCGACGGCGAACTGGATCACCGACAACGCGTTGAGGTCGGAGTGCACCACGACGTTGGCCACATTGCGATGCACGAACACCTCACCCGGATCCAGGCCTGTGATTTCGTTGGCCGGGACCCGACTGTCGGAACAGCCGATCCACAAGTATTTGGGCGTCTGCTGCTGCGCCAGCTTGCTGAAAAATCCGGGGCGCTCGCGCTCCATGCGCGCCGCCCAGGCACGGTTGTTGTCAAGCAGGTGAAAAAGTGGCGTCGTCATGGGTGGCTCGTTAATGCGCAGGGCCGATCGACCCCGCGCGATGTCATTTTGCCCTGCCAGTCCTTACATCGTCTCGGCAAACAGTTCACGCCCGATCAGCATGCGGCGGATTTCGCTGGTGCCGGCACCGATTTCATACAGTTTGGCATCACGCCACAGACGCCCCAGCGGGTACTCGTTGATGTAGCCGTTGCCACCGAAGATCTGCACCCCCTCGCCCGCCATCCAGGTCGCCTTCTCGGCACACCAGAGGATCACCGACGCACAGTCCTTGCGCACCTGGCGCACGTGCTCCAGGCCGAGCAGGTCGAGGTTCTTGGCCACCGTGTAGGCAAATGAGCGGCCCGCCTGCAGCACCGTGTACATGTCGGCCACCTTGCCCTGGATCAGCTGGAATTCGCCGATGCTTTGGCCGAACTGCTTGCGGTCGTGGATGTAGGGAATGACGTTGTCCATCACCGACTGCATGATGCCCAGCGGCCCTCCGGTGAGCACGGCGCGCTCATAGTCGAGACCGCTCATGAGGACCTTGGCACCGCTGCCCAGGCCGCCCAGGATGTTTTGCGCCGGCACCTCGACGTTGTTGAACACCAGCTCACCGGTGTGCGAGCCGCGCATGCCGAGCTTGTCGAGCTTTTGCGCGACCGAAAAACCCTTCATGCCCTTTTCGATCAGGAAGGCGGTGACGCCGCGTGCGCCGAGTTCCGGTTCGGTCTTGGCATAGACCACCAGGGTGTCGGCGTCCGGGCCGTTGGTTATCCACATCTTGCTGCCGTTGAGCAGGTAGTAGCCGCCCTTGTCCTCGGCCTTGAGCTTCATGCTGATGACATCGGAGCCGGCACCGGGCTCGCTCATGGCCAGCGCGCCGACGTGCTCGCCCGAGATCAGCTTGGGCAGGTATTTCTTGCGCTGCTCGGCGCTGCCGTTTCGGTTGATCTGGTTCACGCACAGGTTGCTGTGGGCGCCGTAGGACAGTCCGATCGACGCCGAGGCGCGCGAGATTTCTTCCATCGCGATCATGTGCGCCAGATAGCCCATGTTGGCGCCGCCAAACTCTTCGCTGACGGTGATGCCAAGCACGCCCAGATCGCCCATCTTGCGCCACAGATCCATCGGAAACTGGTCGCTGCGATCGGCTTCGGCGGCGCGCGGGGCAATCTCGGCCTGCGCAAATTCGTGCACCGCGTCGCGCAGCGCGTCGATGTCTTCACCGAGTTGAAAGTTGAGTCCTGGCAACTTGTTCATCTGTATCTCCTGGTTAATAATTCTTTGGCACGACCATCAGCGTCTGCTGCATCACGGCGCAAGCCGTTTCCTTGCCGGCGGCGTCAAGATGGACAACCTCGGCCGTGGTCACGATGACGCGGCGTCCGGCCTTGACGACACGCCCCCTGGCCTGTATCTCGCCGCCCTGAAAGGCGGCCATGAAATTGATCTTGTACTCGATGGTGGCGACTTCCATGCCGGCCGGCGCCATCGTCAGGCCGGCATAGCCACCCGCAATATCAGCCAGGGCGCCAATCGCGCCACCGTGAAAACCGTCCTGCTGCTGCGTCACCCGGTCCGAGTACGGCAAGGCGAGCGCGCACAGGCCCGGCTCGACCTGCAGCAGGCGCGCGCCGATGTGTTGCATCAGGCCCTGGCGCTCGAAGCTGGTCTGCACGCGCGACCATGAAGTCTCTTCAGCCGGCATCTTTTGCTTTTCCTTTGCTGGCGGTAGCTTTGGACACCGCCTTGTCGCGCGTCTTGGCCAGCAAGGCGCGCGCCTCGCGCTGATGCTCCTTGAGTTCATCCAGATTGGCCTGCAGGTCCGTCATCTGCGCTTCCAGTTGCTTCTGGTGATCCGCAATCACCGCCAGAAATTTTCGCAACTGCGGCCCGGTGTCGCGCGGGCTGTCGTACATGTCGATGATGTCCTTGGCCTCGGTCAGACTCAAGCCCAGTCGCTTGGCACGCAGCGTGAGCTTCAGGCGCGTGCGGTCACGCCCGCTATAGACGCGGCTTCTCCCGCCCGGGCCGGAACGCTCGGGCTGCAACAGACCCATGTCTTCGTAAAAGCGCATGGCCCGCGTGGTCAGGTCAAATTCCCGAGCCAAATCGCTGATGCTGTAGGTGATCGCCATAACTGGTGTTCGACAAAGGTGACTGCGCAAGCGGGACCCCCCACCTACAATGTCCAGTCTGATTGACGTTTACGTTAACGTCAATTATGTCGCAAATCAGGAGCCGCCTTGAATCCACCCGCCAACGAACTCGAATTGCAGTTGCATTACCCGATGGGCGACACGCTGCCGCTGCCCGGCGCGTCGCTGGCGGTGGCACCGGGCGTGAAATGGATCCGCATGGCCTTGCCGTTTGCGCTCAACCATATCAACCTGTGGCTGCTGAACGATCAAATCGACGGCCGGCCCGGCTGGAGCGTGGTGGACTGCTGCATCAGCACCGACGGCGCCAAGGCGCAGTGGGAACAGATTTTCACCAATGAACTTGAAGGCCTGCCGGTGTTGCGGGTGATCGTGACCCATATGCACCCGGACCACATCGGCCTGGCTTACTGGCTGTGCCAGCGCTGGGATGTGGCCTTGTGGATCAGTGCCACTGATTACGCGATCGCGCGCATCGGCAGCCAGGGCGAGACCGGTTTCGGCGGCGACGCAGCAGCGGCCTTCTTTGCTGTCAATGGTCTGAACGATCCGGCCTCCGTCGAGAAGATCCGTGGCCGCGCCGACTACTACCGGACGCTGGTGCCCGACGTGCCGCCGCACTACCGGCGCATGATGGACGGCGACGTTCTGACGATCGGTGAGCGGCGCTGGACCTGCATCAGCGGCCACGGCCACGCGCCCGAACACATCTCGCTCTACTGCGAAGAACTCGCCATCCTGATCGGTGGCGACATGATGCTGCCGCGCATCTCGACCAATGTCAGCGTTTACGAGCAGGAGCCGGAGTCGAATCCGCTCAAACTGTTTCTGGATTCCATCGACAAATTCCACGCGCTCGACGAACGCACGCTGACCCTGCCGGCACATGGCAAGCCCTTCACCGGCCTGCACAAACGAATCGAACAGTTGCACCAGCACCACCGCGAGCGCTTGGCTGAAGTGATGCGGGCCTGCCAAGGCGAGCCGCGCAGCGCCGCTGACATGATCTCCGTGCTGTTCCCGCGCACGCTCGACCTGCACCAGACCACCTTCGCCATGGGTGAATCGATCGCCCACCTGCATCTGCTGTGGTTCGCCGGCTGGCTGCGGCGCACGCGGGACGAGGCGGGTGTCTACCGCTTTCAGGCCAGCGCCTGACACACTGGCGCTACTGCCAGCGCGGCACCGCATCGTCCTTGAGTTGTCGGCGCAGCGCGGCGTAATCGGGCAGCACGCTGCCCACCGTGTCCCAGAAGCGTGGACTGTGGTCCATCACGCGCAGATGACTGAGCTCGTGCGCCACCACATAGTCGATCACGGACTGGTGCAGATGGATCAGCCGCCAGTTCAGGCGGATCGAGCCGTCGATGCTGGCACTGCCCCAGCGCGTGCCGGCATTGCTGAGCGTGAGCTTGCGCCACTGTACCTGCAATTGCGGTGCGAAGTGGTCCAGTCGCTCGATGAAGACGCGCCGCGCCTGGCGCATCAACCAGGCCTGCACGGCGTCGCGGATCTGCTCTGGCGTGGCCGCATGCGGCAAGCCGACCTGCAGCACGGGCGCCTCGGCCTCGACCTTGAGTTGTGCGCCGACGGCATCGAAGGCGTGGCGCGGATCAAGCAGCACCGTCACGGCCTGGCCCAGAAACGGAATGGTCGTGCCGTCGCGCCACTCGATGCGCTGCGGCAGCAACCGCTCATGGCGCTCGCGCGTCTCGCCGAGCTTGCGCAGGATCCAGGCTGACTTTTCCTGCAAGGCGCTTTCGACCTCGCGCAGCGTGACCCAATGCGGCGCGCGCACGCGCAGGCCCTCGGGACCGACGAGAAACCCGATGCTGCGCCGCTTGGCGCGCTTGAATTCATAGGCCACGGGCGTGCCGCACAGCCGAGTCTCGCGATTGGCCTGGGGATGGCGAAACAGCGTCGGCGTGCACGGCTCGGCAGGTGCCGCTTCAGGCTCGGGCGCCCGCTCAAAGAGATCGAGCGTGAAACGAAGCAGTGGATGCATGCGGTTTGGGTCTAGCGATAGGCCTCGGGATCAATGCGTCGCATCTCGGCTTCGATCCAGGCCTCGACCTCGCGCATCAATTCCTTGGGCTCGCGGCCCACGCTCGGAATCGGCTTCCCGATCGATACCTGGACCAGCCCCGGGGACTTGATGAATCCCAGGCGCGGCCAGCATTGGCCCGATGACACGGCAATCGGAATCACCGGCACACCGCACTCCACCGCAAGCCGGGTGCCCGCCGTCTGATAAGTGCCTCGTTCGCCACGCGCGATACGCGTGCCTTCAGGGAACAGGATGACCCAAGTGCCCTGCGCCAGCAGCGCCTTGCCCTGCGTCACCACCTGCTTGAGCGCCTGGGCACGCGATGTGCGGTCGATATGGATCATGTCGAGCCGCGCCATCGACCAGCCGAAGAACGGAATACGCAGCAGTTCACGCTTGAAGACAAAGGCCAGTGGATGCGGCATCAGTGTCGGCAGCAGCATCGTCTCCAGCGCCGACTGGTGCTTGGAGAGAAGGATGGCCGGACTGGTCGCGCCTTGCGGCAGATTTTCCATGCCGTTGACCTGCACCCGCACGCCCAGAATGACGCGCGTGCCCCAGACCACAAGCCGGAACCAGCCGACGGCAAACCACCATAGCGGCGTGCGACGCACCCACATCGAGATGAACACCAGCGCCAGCCCCCACGGGATGACCGTGATCACCAGCCACCCCATGTGCAACAGTGAGCGCAGCAAGCGCATCAGACGCCGGCGCTTTCCCGCGCCAGTAGAAAATCGGCGAACGCAGCCAGATCGGCATGCACCTGCGTCGCTTTCGGAAAGCTCTCGGGCAAGTCGCGCCCGCGATAAGTGACGCCCTTGCCGGTCAGCACCAGGTGCGGCTCGCAGCCAGCGGACACCGCGGCCATCACATCCCGCGCGGAATCTCCCACCATGGGGACCCCACGCAAGTCGATCCCGTAACGCTCGCCGATCTGTTCCAGCAAGCCCGGCTCGGGCTTTCGGCAGTGACAGCCATCGTCCGAGGTATGCGGACAATAGAACACGGCATCGACACGTCCCCCGACCGCGGCCAGAAGCGCGTGCATCTTGGCGTGCATGGCGTTGAGCGTGGAGACGTCGAACAGACCGCGCCCCAGACCCGACTGGTTGGACGCGATCACGACATGCCAGCCCGCATGGTTGAGCCGGGCAATGGCTTCCAGCGCGCCGGGCAGCGGCAACCACTCTTCCGGCGACTTGACATAGTCCTGGCTGTCCTGGTTGACGGTACCGTCGCGGTCGAGGATGACGAGTTTCATGCCGGACACCTCATGCCACCAGTTTGGACAGATCCGCCACGCGGTTCATCGCATGGTGCAGGCTCTTGAGCAGGCCCTGGCGGTTCAGACGCAGGTCCAACTCATCGGCATTGACCATGACCGCGTCGAAGAAGTTATCGACCGGCACACGCAACGCCGCCAGGGTCTTAAGTGAGGCCGTGTAGTCACCCGCCTCGAACTGCGCCTGCGCCTGCGGTGCAAGATCCTGCATTGCCGAGTACAGCGCGATTTCGGCCGGTTCGCGCAGCAGCAGTGAGCTGACATGCGCGTCCACATCCGGCGCTTTCTTCAAAATGTTGCTGATGCGCTTGTTGGCTGCGGCCAGCGCCGGCGCCTCAGGCAGGGCGGCAAAAACCCGCACGGCGGCCAGGCGGCGCGCCACATCGCCCAAGCGCTGCGGACGCAGCACCAGCACGGCATCCACTTCCGTCGCGCTGTAACCCTGCTCGCGTAGGATGCCGGCAAGGCGCTCAAAGATGAAATCGATCAGTGCCGCACTCGCATCAACGATGCGATCACCGAAGACCGGAACCGCGCCGCCAATCAGGGCATCGAGCGAAAGCGGCAAATCCTTCTCGATCAGCATGCGCAGCACGCCCAGCGCATGCCGGCGCAGGGCAAACGGGTCCTTGTCGCCGGTGGGAAGATTGCCAATGCCGAACATGCCGACCAGGGTCTCGAGCTTGTCGGCCAGAGCGACGACCACGCCGACCGCGTTGCGCGGCAATTCATCGCCGGCAAAGCGCGGCTTGTAGTGGTCCTCGATCGCCAGCGCCACGACATTGCCCAGGCCGTCATGGCGCGCATAGTAGCCACCCATGATGCCCTGCAATTCCGGGAACTCACCCACCATGTCTGTCAACAGATCGGTCTTGGCCAGACGGGCGGCCGTGTCGACCGCCGCGCTGAGCGCCAAGTCGCCAAGCTGTCCGCAGATCACGCCAGCCAGCGCGCGCACGCGCTGCATGCGCTCACCCTGGGTGCCAAGCTTGTTGTGGTAGACCACCTTGTCCAGCCCCGGCACGCGCGAGGCCAGGGTCTTCTTGCGGTCCTGATCAAAGAAGAATTTGGCATCGGCCAGGCGCGGACGCACCACGCGCTCGTTGCCGCCGATGACCGCGCTTGCGTCAGCCGGACTGATGTTGCTGACCACCAGAAACTTGTTGCTCAACTTGTTGGCCGTATCAAGCAGCGGAAAATACTTCTGGTTGGCCTTCATGGTGAGGATCAGACATTCTTGCGGCACGTCGAGGAAGACGGGCTCGAAGGCGCAGACCAACACGTTCGGGCGTTCGACCAGTCCCGTCACTTCATCAAGCAAGGCATCGTCCTCGATCGGTCGCAAAACCGCTGCGCGAGCGCCATCCGCGCCGCCACCGGCCATGAATGCTGCGTCTGCAAGCTGCCGTGCAATCTCGGCGCGGCGCTCGGCAAAGCTGGCGATCACCGCGCCATCCTCGCGCAGGCTGTCGGCATAGCTGTCGGCATCGGCAATCCGCACGGGCGACACTTTGGCTTCAAAGCGATGGCCTTGCGTATGCTGGCCCGCTTTCAGTCCCAGCACACCGACCGGCACAACGCTGCTGCCATGCAGTGCGAGCAGGCCGTGCGCCGGACGCACGAACTGCACGCTGCTCCAGCCCGGTAGTTCGCAATCGGTCTCTAGCTGGTAGCTCATGACCTTCGGGATCGGCAAACGCGCAAGTGCTTCTTCCAGCGCCTTTTGCAGCCCCGTATCCAGCGTGGCGCCTGTGACGACGCTGTCGTAGAACAGGGCCTCGGCCTTGCCATCGGGCGCACGCCGCAGCGCGGCCACCGCCTGTGCCGGGTCCGACAGATCGGCACCGAGCGCTTGCAGTTTCTTCAGCAGCGCGGGCGTTGCCTGGCCTGCCGCATCAATGCCGACGCTGACCGGCATCAGCTTTTGTTGCACGGTCTTGTCCGCCGCCTTGCGCCAGACGTTCGTGACGTGGGCCGCCAGGCGGCGCGGCGCGGCATAGGGAGTCACCTCCGAAGCCGCATCGGCGAGACCGAGGCTGCGCAGTTGCGCGGCGAGTTCACCGGCAAAGGCGTCGCCGAGCTTCTTGAGCGCCTTGGGCGGCAGCTCTTCGACAAATAATTCGACCAGCAGGTTTTGCGTCGTCATGGTCATGCCGCCTTTTTCGTCAACTGTTCCACCCAGGCGCGCGGGGCCATCGGAAAGCCGAGCCGTTCGCGGCTGTCGTAGTAGCTTTGCGCCACGGCACGCGCGAGGTTGCGGATGCGGCCAATGTAGGCGGCGCGCTCGGTGACGCTGATGGCGCCGCGCGCGTCGAGCAGATTGAAGCTGTGGGCGCACTTGAGCACCTGCTCATAGGCTGGCAAGGCCAGCTTCTGCTCCATCAGATACTTGGCCTGCTTCTCGTGCGCAGCGAAGGCGGTGAACAAGAATTCTGCATCACTATGCTCAAAGTTGTAGGCCGACTGCTCCTTCTCGTTTTGCAGGTAAACGTCACCATAACTCATGCTTTCAGTCCAGGCCAGGTTGTAGATGTTGTCCACGCCCTGCAGGTACATTGCGAGGCGTTCCAGCCCGTAGGTGATCTCGCCGGTAATGGGCCTGCAGTCGATGCCGCCGACCTGCTGGAAGTAGGTGAACTGCGTCACCTCCATGCCGTTGAGCCAGACCTCCCAGCCCAGACCCCAGGCTCCGAGTGTCGGGTTTTCCCAGTCGTCCTCGACAAATCGGATGTCGTTCTTCTGCAGGTCGAAGCCGAGCGCTTCGAGCGAGCCCAAGTACAACTCCAGAATGTTACTGGGCGCGGGTTTGAGCACCACTTGGTATTGGTAGTAATGCTGGAGGCGGTTCGGGTTCTCGCCGTAACGGCCATCTTTCGGACGCCGGCTCGGCTGCACATAGGCAGCTTTCCAGGGCTCGGGGCCGAGGGCGCGCAAGAACGTCGCCGTATGCGAGGTTCCGGCCCCGACTTCCATGTCATAGGGCTGCAACAAGGCGCAGCCCTGGCCGTCCCAGTAGGACTGCAGTTTCAAAATGATTTGCTGGAAAGTCAACATGAATGGTGGGCTTGGACGGGCCATGCCTCGGGTTTGAAAAAACACGACGCTCACGCGTCAAAACATGATTTTACGGGTCTTCATGCGCTGTGCTCGCCATACCAGGCCCAGGGCTAGCAGCCAGAAAGGCCACAAGCCCAGGCGTGCGACCCACCAGGCATACGGTGTGACCGTGGTTCGCCCCTCGACCGTGCCAACCAGAACGGAACGCGTGTCGCGCGTCAACGCGCTAATGACGCGCGCGCGGTGATCGACGATCGCCGTCGCGCCGGTGTTGGTTGCCAGCAAGAAGGGCCGGTCGAACTCGATGGCACGCATGCGCGCAATCTGCAGGTGCTGGTCAATCGCCATGCTGTTGCCGAACCAGGCTAGGTTGCTGATATTGACGAAGATGGTGGGGGCCTGCGCCGAATCGAGAAAATTCAAGGCCAGTTCCTCGCCAAACAGGTCTTCATAGCAGATGTTGGTTGCGAGCCTTTGGCCCTGCCAGACAAACGGCGCCTGGCGCAGCGCACCGCGATTGAAGTCACCGAGCGGGATGTTCATCAGTTCCGTGAACCATTTGAACAAGGGCGGAATGAACTCGCCGAACGGCACCAGATGTTGCTTGTCGTAACGCCAGAGCTGTGTCTGACCACTTTGTAGACCCAGCACCGAATTGGTATAGCCCTGCTGGTAGTTGCCCAGCGGTATGCCGATCAGGGCCGCTTGCGTGCCCGAGCCGAAACGTTGCTGCAGCGGTTCCCAGTAGCCTGGCGGCAACTGCTGCGGCAGCAGCGGGATGGCGGTTTCCGGCGCAATGACCAGCGATGTGCGGCTCGCCTGCAACTGCTCGGCATACCAGCGCAAGGCGAGTGGAACGCCGCTGCCGGGTTCGAATTTTTCGTCCTGGGGAATATTGCCTTGCAGCAGCGTGACGCCCAGGCGTCCGCTCGAAGACGCCTGATCTGCCGCGCCGCTCGGGTAACGCTGCAGCAACAGGGGCAGGGTCAGCGCCAGCACAATCGTGAACAAAGCGACGCCGCGAGCCCACCACCCGTCACCAACCGCCCTGCGCCCGAGTTGGGCCAGCGTCATGGCGAGCCACGCGGCGATGGCACACAGGCCATAGACGCCGAGCCACGACGCAAAGCCTGCCAGCGGGCCATCAACGTGTGCATAAGCGCTGGCGCCCCAGCCAAAGCCGGTCAGCCAGCGGCCGCGCGCCAGTTCAGCGAGCACCCAGAGTGCGGCAAAGAGCAGCGAGCGCCCGGCCCGCCCGCCCGGCGCCAACAGCGCAAACAAGCCCGCCGTGCCAGCGTAGAACAAGGCCATCAGGCCAGTCAGGGCCAGCACGGCCAGGCCTGCCAGCAGGGCTGGCAGGCCGCCATAGGTGTGCATGGCGACAAAGGTCCAGCCCACAGTGCCAGCCAGCCATGCCGTGCCGAACAGCCAGCCCAATAGCGCCGCCCGGCGCCAGTCGGCGTTGAGTTGCGCAAGCCAGGCCAGGCAGGTCAGCGCGAGTAACTGCAGCCACCAGACCGGCTGGCCCTGCTGCAAGCCGGGCAACACGACGCCGCCGGCCAACGGCCAGGCGATACTGGCCGCGTGAGCGCCGCCTGCGGCCAGGGCAAGAAACATTTGCAACATGGAAGCTGACGTTGACGATGCAGCAACGGCCTGATGACGGGCCTGCGACTCAAACGGGTTCATCGGCGACCGGTGACACCTTGAACCATTTCACGGCACCACCTTTGGTGTGCAGGACGACAAATTCGAGGCCCGCCATCCGGTGTCGCTCGCCACGCTTGGGAACATGCCCCATCTCATGGGCAATCAGTCCGCCGATGGTGTCGAATTCATCGGCCGGATCCGTGCTGAGCAGTTTGACGTCGAAGGCGTCCTCGACCCGCTGGATGGTGGTGTCGCCGCTGACACGGTATGTGCGGTCGGCCAAACCGAAAATATCGCCCTCATCCTCGGCGATATCGAACTCATCCTCGATCTCGCCGACGATCTGTTCTAGTACATCCTCGATCGTCACCAGACCGGCGACCCGCCCAAACTCGTCGATCACAATGGCCTGGTGGTTGCGGTTGCTCTGAAACTCGCGCAGCAGATCGTTCAAGCCCTTGCTCTCCGGCACGAACACTGGCGGGCGCAACAACGCGCGAATATTGAGTTCGGGTGCGCGCTGCAACTTGAGCAGATCCTTGGCTAGCAGGATGCCGATGATGTTCTCGCGCTCGCCCTGGTACACCGGGAAACGCGAGTGACCGGTGTCGATCACGCCGTGCAGCAGCACATCGTAGGGTTCGTCGATATGAACCAGGTCCATCCGTGTCGCCGGCACCATCACGTCGCCTGCCGTCATGTCAGCCATGCGGATCACGCCTTCGAGCATGGCGCGCGACTCGGCCCCGATGATGTTGTTCTCCTGGGCTTCGGCCAGGGTTTCGATCAGTTCGTCGGCAGAGTCGGGCCCCGGATGAATGAATTCGGCAATCTTCTGCAGAAAAGTACGCTTGTCTTCTCGGTCAGGAAAACGCGCGGGGTGAGGGTCTGACACAGCCAGAAAAGCAGGACATGCGGTTGTTTGGGACCCTCTAGGATAGCGGATCGCGCCGAACCGCTCATTGCGGTCAGCGCAAAGGTGTCACTTTGAGTTGGTGGGCTCAGTGTTGTGCGCGTCGCGCCGGTCAATTTGCATGCCCGCCATCAGGTCCCAGAATTGCTTGACCTGCGCCTTGATTCGGTAGTCGGTCTGGGCCACCTGCTCGGCCACCAACTCGTTCAGGCGCGTGTCGATCGTGGCCGGTGGCAGATGCAGATGCGCCTCGGATTCGGACCCGTCGCGCACGACCATGGCGCCGGCGTTGCGAGCGATCTTGAGCATGGCCGCGTTTTCGCTCAAGGCGTGGATGAACATGCGGCTCACGCCTTCGTTGCGGGCGTGGGTGGCTGCCCGGTCAAAGAGTCGCGCGCCATAACCGCGTCCGCGCGCCGTCTTCAAAACCGACACGCCAAACTCGGCGCAGGCCGACAGATTGTCGTCGGCTGTAAACGCCAGATGCGCCATCGCAATCAATTCGAGACGCCGGTTGTAGATGCCGAAGACTTCGTCACGCTCAAAATTCAAACTGTCGGTGTAACGCTTGATCTGCTCGTCGTTGGCGGCAAAACCGAAACGCAGGTACCGGTCGTATTCGTCGAGCGCCATCAGATGCCCCCTGATGCGTTCTCGATGGTTCGGCCCCAAAGACCGAATCGGCACCAGCACCGGTGGTGTTTTGGTGAAGCTGCTTGTTTCTTCCATGCCTTGGACTATAAGGGTTTTCCCTAGACTGTACTGCCCAAAGTGTCTGTCCACTACCCTACAACGGCAGGGCTGTGGTTGCCTTGACGCGATCAAGAACGAAGCTGGTTCGGCAATCCTGGACACTTGGATGCATCAGCAGCGTGTCCATAACGAAATGTGAGTACGAACTCATGTCTCGAACCAACACCTTCAAGAAGTAATCCATCTCACCGCTCAAGGCGTCACATTCGACCACTTCCGGCCAGGTTTGCACGCTGGCGCGGAACAAATCGCGCGGATTGCGTTGCTGGCTTTCCGAACTCTTTTCGAGCCGGACATTGATGTAGGCAATCAGTCCCAGACCGACCCGCTCAGGACTGAGCAAGGCCACATAACGGTCGATCACCCCATCCGTCTCGAGTCGCTTGACGCGACGCAATACAGCGCTGGGAGAAAGTCCAACCAAGTCTGCGATCTGATCGTAAGTCGCGCGGCCATTCGCCTGCAACGTGCTCAAAATTTGCTTGTCAAGCTTGTCCAAGGTTTCCATTAGGCAACTTTTGCTGTTTTATTGCGCCAAATGTAATTCATGTCGCACGCATCTGCTGCGCCCCGCAACCGGCGTGCGCCAACACCGCGCAAGATCAACAAACGGTGAATTGCTTCACCTCCCTGCTGGCGCAACGGGCAAAATGCTTGTCAGGAAGGAGTTCACCATGACTGAACATACGACCACCCATCCTCCAGTCGCGCTCGGAGGGAATCCTCTCTGGCAGTCGGGCTACATGTTGCCGCTTGAATACCTACTGACCGCCATACTGCTCGGGTTTTCTGCGGTCGTGGTCGAGGCGACACTGGTGTCGGTCGGCTTCAAGCGGCCCCTGGAAACCCCTTTGTTGACCAAACTGGCGAAGTTGATGTGGGGTGTGCTTCTGGTCTATCTCGCCGTACGCATCGGCGGCCTGGTGCAGCGCGGTGCCATCGGCAACGCCACCCATTATTCTTCAGAGAATCTAGCTTTCTGGATCGAGATGATGAGCTTCCTCCTGCCCCTGTTGATACTGGCCAGACCGAGCGATCGCCGCAACCCCGGCAAGCTGTTCGGCGCCGCGGTGCTGCTGATCCTCGGTGGCTTCATGTTGCGGGTCAATGGCTATCTGGTGGGCTTTCACAATGGCGAAGGCTGGCATTACTTCCCGGCGCTGCCGGAACTGACCCTGACCATCGGTTTGATCGCCTTTGAACTGCTGGCCTACATCGTGCTGGTCAAGTTCCTGCCGGTACTTCCTGCGCTACCCAAACAGACGTCCCGCTAAGTCGTTTGACGCATTTGCCCCTTGACAGGATTTGTTGATGACTGAAGCCGCCGCACTCTCTGCCCGCGAGATCTGGATTCGACTGCTGCTTTATCCAAGCCACACACTGCCGACCGCAGCCGCGCCGGTGCTGGTCGGCGTCGGGCTCGCGGTGCGCGATCACATCTTCGCGCCGCTACCCATGCTGATTGGTTTCCTGGCAAGCTGGCTGGTTCATGTGGGCGGCGTCTTCAATGACAACTATGAGCTGCTGCACCGGCATTCGAATGTCCCTGAGCATCCTGAGCTCCTGCAAGCCTTGCAAAGCGGGACGCTGACTTCTGCCGGCCTTCGCAATGCGATTCTGGTCTGCTTCGCCTTGACGGCGTTGACCGGACCCTACCTGGTAGGCATCGGCGGGAGCCTGGCCTTCGTCATCGGCATCATCGGCATCGCGTCGGGCTACTTCTATGCCGGCGGACCGCAACCGTATGTCAAGCATGGGCTGGCCGACCCGATATTCATCTCCATGTTCGGTGTTGTTGCGGTCGCCGGAACCTACTTCATCCAGTGGGCAGCCATGCACAGCACCGCGTCTCATGGACTCGATGCGATACAGCAACTGCCAAGCGACGTGTTCCTGGTCGGATTGCCCGTTGGTGCATTGGTGACCAACGTGATGCTGGTCGACGACATTCGCGACCGGCACTTCGATGCCGCGAAAGGCTGGCACACGTTTGCCGTGCGCTTTGGCTTGCGTGGCATCCGTGGCGAATACCTTTCGCTGAGCGCGTTTGCCTATTTGATGCCACTGGCCTGCTGGCTCTGGCTCGGCTTCAATTCCTGGATATTTCTCCCCCTGCTCAGCCTGCCGTTGGCCTGGAAGGTGGCGCGCTCGGTATGCCGGTTTGATCAGACCAAGGACCTCCTCATGATGTCGCCCATGGCCTCATATCTTTCGCTGATCTACTCGGCGCTGCTGGCGGTCGGCGTAGCCATTTAGAACGGCAGCATGGTCTGCAGCCAGAAGCGGTTGAACTCGCCGCGGTTCCTGACGTCGAAATCATGCTGGTACTTGCCGGTGACGACGAAGTGCGGCGAGATCCTGTAGCTCACGAAGGGTCCGATTGCATTGGCACTGCCGCGGTTTCCGATACCGCTGCCGATGAGGCGGCCATTGGTCGCCGAGGTCGGCTGCCCGTTGAGTTCGTCGTCGGTTGTCTGCCTGAAGAAATAACCCTGCAGGCCGAGGCTAGCGGCGTCCGTCAACTTGTAGCCGGCGCTGTATTCCAGCGTGAGTTCATTGCCGGAACGATAGCCGGTGGCGTCGTTCTTGCTGTTGATGCCATAGCGCAATTTGAAGCCGACAGTCGTCTCGGCACCGGGCCGGTAACGAATAGCGTTTATCGGACGCCGCAAAGATGTTTGCCGATGGCACGACAGTTGGCCGGCGTCAGATAAACCACGTTGGACTGAACCGCCACCCAAGGCGATCGCGATAGGGGATTGAAATCTTC
>TBL_comb47_HYPODRAFT_10001519_pt1 | contig 30047 bp, 20 predicted proteins | sample TroBogypolimnion_40_FD_10682 | JGI IMG/M metagenome (IMG submission 10682) | reverse complement strand
TATTCCACCGGCGAACACCCGACAAAACGGTTGAAGAAACGGGTCAGCGTACTGTTGGACATGCCTGCCATGCCCGCCATTTTATTCCGGGTCCACGCTTTGGCGCTGTCTTCCGCCACGGCCGCCATCACTTTTGCCAGCCGCAGCATGGGGCCGACGGCTTTCTGCGTCTGCCCGGCGTCATAATACCGCGACAAGAGCGCGATCACTTCCATAAATGCGGCAGTCACCATCATCCGGTATCCGGCGGCTTTGCCTTCCTGTTCCGACTCCATCCGCTCCACGCGGGACATGATTTCCCGCAATTCCCGCGGCTTCAGCCGCATTGCGCCGCCGGCAGTAGCCTGGAACTGCGGGGCCAGCATAAATAACGCATGAAATGCCGGAAACCTGGCCAGTTCCAGCAACGGATTATCGAATCCGGAAATATTGAACATAATATTGACCAGTTCCAGCGCTTCGACCCTGCGATAGCCGTGTTTCATGCTGCCGTGGATCACAAACACATCCCCGGCTTCAATAATAGTGCTGTTATGCGGAGTAAAATGTTCGCCCCTGCCGCCGTAAACTATTACCAATTCGGCAAATTCGTGCGAGTGCAAAGCGTATTCCGGCTGCGGGGAACGGCGCAACACCTTTACGGCAAGCTGATTGTCGTCAATGAACTCTGAAACCGTCAGCAGTTTTTTCATACTTTATCCTGTATTGTTGAAAGTATTGACACAATAATACTATTTTTTGATTTTTTAGTCAAGGCGTGAAACTCTGTTTTCCTGTAATATATTAGATATGAAACAATATTTCGCAGTGGAACAATGTAATTTGGGGTTAATGATTAAGGAGTACCATGCAGAAACTAATTGATGAAATAAAAAGGACCAGCGGCGACATGGCGCGCCGCGGCTGGGCGGAATCAAACGGAGGCAACATCAGTCTCAGGTTAAACGAAGAAAGATTCCAGGCTTTTAACGGCTTCCCGCCTAAGTCAGGCTGGGTTAAACTGCCAATGGCGATGCCTGAAATTGCCGGCGAACGTTTTCTAGTCACCGGCACCGGAAGGTTTTTGCGCAACATCGAGGTTGCTCCTGAAAAAAATACCGGCGTTATAGAGGTTGACCCCAAAGGAGAAGCCTACCAGTTGCTTTGGGGCTACGAACCGGCGGGCGCGCCGACTTCAGAGCTTCCGGCGCATTTGCTGTCACATTGCAGAATTAAAGAGAAGACCAATAATCAATCATTTGCGTTCATTCATACCCATCCGAACAGCGTGATTGCTCTTACCTATGCAGTTGCCAATCTGGATACAAAAAGTCTGACCAAACTGCTCTGGCAAAGTCATGCCGAATGTATAGTGGTCTTCCCGCAAGGGGTGGAGTTTCTGCCATGGATGATGGCCGGAAGCATGGATTTGGGCAAGGCCACTGCCGATGCTATTTCGCGCAGAAATCTGGCGGTCTGGCAGTTCCACGGGATTTGCGGATGCGGACGAAATCTGGACGAAGCATTCGGCCGCATTGACGTGGCCGAAAAGGCCGCCGGAATATGTCTCCAGGTGATGGCGGCAGGCGGGGCTAAACAGACCTTAAGTGACATTCAATTGCGCGCTATTGCCGCAAATTTTAAATGTCCGCTGGACGAAACGATTTTTGACCGTAATCACATATAAAACCAATAATCGGGAGAGCAATCATGAAAAATGTCGATAAAGCTTATGAACTGGCACGTGAACGTTACGCTGAAACAGGAGTTGATACTGATGCGGCAATGGCGAAACTTGCGGAAATTCCAATCAGCCTCCACTGCTGGCAAGGCGACGACGTCGGCGGCTTTGAAGGAAGCCGGGAGCTGACCGGGGGCATTCAAGTGACCGGCAATTATCCCGGCAAGGCGCGCACTCCGTCCGAATTGCGTCAGGACTTGGACCTGGCCATGAATATGATTCCCGGCAAACAGCGTTTGAATGTACACTCCATCTATGCGGAGACAGGCGGCGAGAAAGTTGAGCGCAACCAGCTTGAACCCAGGCATTTCAGCAACTGGATCGACTGGGCCAAACAACGCGGCGTCGGTCTGGATTTCAATGGTTCGTTCTTTTCGCACCCGCTGGCCGATGCCGGTGCCACACTGAGCAGCGCCGACGCTGGAATCAGGAATTTCTGGATTGAGCACGGCATGGCCTGCCGCCGCATCGGCGCCGCAATGGGCAAAGCGCTCGGTACCCCGGCAGTAACCAATATCTGGATCCCCGACGGCAGCAAAGACATTCCGGTGGACCGGCTGGCGCCGCGGCTGCGCCTGAAAGACTCGCTGGATCGCATTCTCAGTGAAAAAATCGACCCCAGGCACAACCTTGACGCGGTGGAATGCAAACTGTTCGGCATCGGTTCCGAATCTTATGTCGTCGGCTCGCATGAGTTTTATATGGGGTATGCGGTCAAAAATAATTTGCTGCTCTGCCTTGACGCCGGGCATTTTCACCCTACCGAAATCATTTCCGACAAAATTACCAGCGCCCTGACCTGTCTGCCGGAAATTCTGCTCCACGTCAGCCGCGGCGTCCGCTGGGACAGCGATCATGTCGTCATTCTCAATGACGAACTTTACGCCATCGCGCAGGAAATTATTCGGCATGACTTTAGCGACCGGGTGCATATCGGGCTGGATTATTTTGACGCGTCCATCAACCGGGTCGCCGCCTGGGTTATCGGTTGCCGGGCCATGAACAAGGCGCTCCTGTCCGCGCTGCTGGAACCTGTCGCCAAACTCAGGCAGCTCGAATGCGACGGCGATTTCACTTCCCGGCTGGCGATGCTCGAAGAACTCAAATCCATGCCGTCCGGCGCGGTATGGGATTATTATTGCATGAAACAGCAGGTTCCCGCGGGCGAGGCATGGCTGCGGGAAGTCAAGAGCTATGAAGCAAACGTCCTGTCGAAACGCTGAGACATTAAAAAAAATCTCTATCTGAATTGAGGTTTCAGGCCGGAAGAGTATATTACTGCTTGTGAACAGAATAATTCTAGCTGGAGATTTTAAACAATGTCTCAAAAAACGAATAAACCGGAAACGGTTGCAATAGTCGGTCTGGGCCTGCTGGGAGCATCGCTGGGCATGGCGTTGCGGGATAAAGGCATGAAGCGCCTGGGCTGGACCCGCCGGGCGGACGTCAGGGCATGGGCGGTGAAAGAAAACGTCATTGATGAAACCGCGGAGGACATTCACGATGTATTGTCGCGGGCGGACATCACCGTGCTTTGTCTGCCGATTCCGGAAATAATAAACTATATCGAACGCAATGCCGCAAGCTGGAAACCGGGCTCCATCGTTACCGATATCGGCAGCGTCAAGGAAATAGTGGTTGAATGCGGAGAAAAAAATCTGCTGCCGCGCGGAGTGCATTTCGTCGGCAGTCATCCGATGGCCGGCACGGAAAAATCCGGCCCCGCCGCCGCGTTTCCCACCCTCTACGACAATGCCGAAGTATTCGTTACCGAGACCCCCGACACCGCTCCGGCGGCGCTGGGCAGGATAATAAAATTCTGGGAAGACATCAATACCAGGACGACTAAGACCGGCCTGCGTGAACATGATATCCTGGTGGCCCACACCAGCCATATTCCCCATATCCTGGCGCTGGCGCTTACCCAGACGGTGCTGGACTGCCCGGAAAAAGAGCAGAAATTGCGTTATTCCGGCTGCGCCACCGGCTTCCGCGACACTTCCAGAATAACCTCGTCTTCCCCCCAGATGTGGCGGGAGATTATTGAGAACAACCAGCCCGCCGTGCTGGAGACCGTCAAGGAACTTGAGAAACGGTGGCGGCATCTCCGGCAGATTATTGAAAACAAACAGTATGATCAGCTTCAGGAAGAGTTTGCCAAAGGCAAAAAACTGCGCGATGACTGGATAAAATACAAGAACAGCACTCAAAAGTGCAATTGGTAAAAAATGGCGAAAAATGAATATGTGATCCGGATCGAAAAGGCTAAAGTCTACCTCGATGACCGTCTGATACTGAAAAATCTCAACTGGCAAGTCCGGCGCGGCGAACACTGGTTCATTCTCGGCGCCAACGGCGCGGGCAAAACCACGCTGGTAAAAACGCTGATGGGCTTTGTCTGGCCGCTTCACGGGGCGACCGTGGAAGTGCTCGGCCACACTTACGGCCATGTTGACCTGGCGGAAGTGCGTAGAGACATTGCCTGGGTAAGTCCGTTTATCCAGCAGTGGACGTCCACCCAATGGACAGGGCTGGAAATGGTGATCTCCGGCCTCGACGGCACGCTCGGACTGTTCAGAAAACCGAAAGATGATGAAATAGAACATGCCTTGAATGTTATGAAGAAACTCGATTGCGCCCATCTGGCGGAACGCAAAATCGGCTGGATGTCCTCCGGCGAACAGGTAAAGCTGCTGATCGGGCGGGCGTTGATCTGCAATCCGCAATTGATGATTCTCGACGAAGCCTGCGTTCACCTGGACCTGAAAAGCCGGGAATATCTGCTGGACACGGTTAACGAGATGGCGTTGCGCAAAGATTCCCCGACGATGATTTTCATTACCCAGCGGCTGGAAGAACTGCTGCCGTCGTTTGAACATGGGCTCATCATCCGGGAAGGCAAGATTATTGCCGCCGGTTCCCGGTCTGAAATTATAACCGAAAAAAATCTGTATAAAACCTTTGACATAAAAGTTCATTTGAGACATTCCGCCAGCGGCAGAATCTGGCCGGCCCTGGAATAAATATTCCGTTGCCGGATGTCGGTTTTGCTGACTTTTTCGTTTTTTTGCTGAAAGGATGATTTGCAAAATGGGGAAACTGGAGTAGTTTTATAGTTCTGTTATTAAAAACGGTTCATGTGGTTCTGCTGTTAAGCCTGACAGTTGAGCTGCCGGACACGAAAAACAAAAGGGAATATTATGAAAAAGGCAACAGTTATTAAGAAGTACGCCAGAAAAGAAGGCGACACCGGCTCCCCGGAAGTGCAAGTCGCGCTGCTCACCCAGCGGATTAAACACCTGACCGAACATCTGAGAGCCAATAAGAAAGATCACAGCACCCGCAGGGGTTTGATGGCAATGGTCAGCCGCAGACGCAGTCTGCTGGACTACCTCAGCAAAGAGAACTTCGAAGGTTATGTCAAACTGACCGCTGACCTCGATATCCGCAGAAAATAACGTTCGAACGTTATTGAATTCATTACAGGCTGCCCTTCAAAACGGCAGCCTGTTTGCTTTTGTTTTATATACTGCTATATTAACTGTCAACGGTTTTCAGTAGAGACTGGAAAAAGTTGAATAATATTGATGTGGAATTCGGCCGCTATCAGGTTCCGGGTTGAAAGATCCGGGTTTTGATACCGCGATTCCGCAAAAAAGTTTTGACTTCTCCATTTCTCTACGACAAACTACAAGTAAAAATCAGCCTGCTGCACAATTGTGGAGAAAAAATCCCCGGCAGCGGCAAAAACCGTCCAATTAAACGGTAAAACATATTTACAATACTGTTTATCAAGGACAAAAAGAGGAAGCTACAACAATGGCAGAAGAAAAAGTAATCTTCAGTATCGGCGAAAACCGCACAATGGAAATCTCAACCGGAAAAATGGCCAATCTGGCCAACGGCGCCTGTCTGGTCAGACTTGGCGACACGATAGTTCTCGCGGCGGCATGCACCGGCCCGGCGCGGCCCGGCACGGACTTCTTTCCGCTCCAGGTGGATTATCGCGAAAAATACAGCGCGGCGGGCATATTCCCCGGCGGCTACATCAAACGTGAAGGCCGTCCCAGCGAAAAAGAAATTCTGACTTGCCGCGTCACCGACCGTCCGCTGCGTCCGCTCTTCCCGAAAGGCTATTTCGACGAAGTCCAGGTGCAGGCGCTGCTGTTAAGCGCGGATAAGCAAAACGACGCGGACGTGCTCTGCATGCTCGGCGCATCAGCCGCGCTCACCATCTCCGACCTCCCGTTCCAGGGCCCGATCGGCGCGCTGCGAGTAGGCCGCGTGGACGGCAAATTCATCGCGAACCCGACTCATGCCGAAATGGCGAAGAGTTCGATGGAACTGATTTACGCCGGACTTCCGGATAAAGTAATCATGATCGAAGGCGAAGCCAACGAATGTTCCGAAGCAGACTTGAAAGCTGCCATGGAATTCGCCAATGAAATCGTCAAAGTGCAGGTGGCGGCGCAGTTGGAACTCGCGGCCAAAGCCGGCAAAGCAAAAAAGACCCCGAAACTTTATCTGGTTCCGGAAGCGATTGAAAAAGCGCTCCGCGAATTTTGCGCGGGCAAACTGGAAACAGCCTGCCTGGTTCCCGGCAAAACCGACCGTCTGCTGGCGCTCGACGCCATTTTCAGCGCGGCGGCGGAAACCCTCAGACCGCAGTTCCCGGATATGGAAAACGCTGATTTTGAACTTGAAATCCGCAAATGTTCTGACGATCTGGTAAAAGAAACCACCCGCAATGCGATTCTCGAAAAACAGTTCCGTCCCGACGGACGCGGCATTGACGAACTCAGACCGCTTTCCGCGGAAGTCGGAATTCTGCCGGTGGTTCACGGCAGCGGGCTTTTCTCCCGCGGCGAAACCCAGGCGCTGGTAATCGTCACCCTCGGCGGCGAGAAAGATTCCCAGGAATATGACAACATCACCGGCAGGCCCAGCGTGCTCTCCAAACGCTTCTACCTGCATTACAACTTCCCGAACTTCAGCGTGGGCGAAGTCGGCAGAATCATGGGACCCGGCAGACGCGAAATCGGACACGGCAATCTGGCCGAACGTTCCGTCGCTAAAGTCATTCCGGCGGATTTCCCGTATGTCGTCCGCTGCGTGTCTGAAGTAATGTCCTCCAACGGTTCCACTTCCATGGCCTCAGTCTGCGGCGCGATCCTCGCCTTGATGGATGCGGGCGTGCCGATCACGGCTCCGGTGGCAGGTATTTCCTGCGGCCTGGTCACCGATGACAACGGCAAGGAATTGCTGCTTACCGACATTATCGGCGCGGAAGACCACTTCGGCGATATGGACTTCAAGGTTTGCGGCACCCGCGCAGGCATCACCGGCTTCCAGCTCGACCTGAAACTGCCGGGCATCGCCATTGATCTGCTCTGTCAGGGCATGGAACGCAACCGCATCGCCAGGATGAAGATTCTCGACGTAATCCAGGCCTGCATGCCGGCCCCGCGTCCTGAAATCAGCCCGAACGCCCCGCAGATGGTAATCGTCAAAATCAGTCCGGACAAGATCGGCGCGCTGATCGGCCCCGGCGGTAAAAATATCAAAGCGATCACCGAAGAAACCGGAGCTTCAATTGACGTTGACGACAGCGGCACCGTCAAGATCCTCGCTCCCGATCCGGAAGCGCTGGAAGACGCCAAGAACCGCGTTCTCGGCTGCACCGCCATGCCGGAAATCGGCAAGATTTATCGCGGCAAAGTCTCTTCCGTCAAGGATTTCGGCGCATTCGTCGAAATCATGCCGGGACTCGACGGGCTGCTGCATATTTCCGAAATGGCCGATTACCGCGTAAAACAGGTAACCGACATTTGCACCGAAGGTTCGTTTGTCACGGTCAAAGTCATTGACATTGACCAGAGCGGCAAAATCCGCTTGAGCCGCAGGGCAGCGTTGAAAGAATTGGACGGCAAGGAAAAAGAATAATTTCCGCACCGCCTGTAATAGATACAAAAAAATCCGGGATAAAACCCGGATTTTTTTTGTACTATTGGTTAAGCAAACAGAAGATCAGTATTCGCGCTGCAACCCTACAACCTTGCCCTGGATTTTAACCTGGGCCGCCGGATAGAATTGCGGGGTGAAATCTGAATTGGACGGACGGAGTTCGATTCTTGCACCTTTATGGAAATAGATTGTCTTGACCGTGACTTCATCATTTACCAGGGCTACGACAATATCGCCGGACTTGGGTTCTTCTATCTGCTTCACGATCACAATGTCGTCCTGATAGATTCCGATGTCGCGCATGCTTTCGCCTTGAACACGCAGCGCAAACACTTTGTCCGCATCTTTTTTGCCGACTATAGCGGTATCAACAAAGATATCGCCTTCCTTGTATTCCAGGCTTTCCGCGGGCAGTCCGGCATTAATCCGGCCCAGCAGCGGAATGGACAGCACAAAAGACATGTGTTTAGACTTGCGTCTGGGTTTCATCAGGCTGATGCTTCTGGCTTTTGAGCTGCGATTGAGCTGATTCTTCCGCTGCAGCGCGCGCAAATGGGCGAACACGGTTGAAGTTTTAATCTTGAAAAAGTCAGCGATTTCGTAGACGGTGGGCGCCATCACTTCTTTTTCCATGAAATCTTCAATAAACTCTAAAATGTCTTTTTGTTTTTCTGTAAGAGCTTTCATTAGTCGTCTCCTTTATTGGCAGAGATTCCGGCAAACATAGTTTTTTCGAATATTAACGCACATTTTCATCGGATCATTGGAACGCAAAGATCAATATCACATAACCTTTATCTGTCTTGCCTATATACAACTGGAAAAGCATATCCGTATCGAGCTTAACCGGCTTGTTGTCCTTGTCTTTAACCTCTTTCTCGAAAGAGGCTTTCCAGACAAATGCTTTCAGCGGAGCTTTGTCCATGACCGTCAAATAAGTCCATGTCTGCAGCTTGCCCACTCGATCCGTCATGTCTTTCATTGTAGCCTTAAAAGCCTTTTCAGTCATTTTCTCTTTCATCTCGGAAGTGAAATTCTTGGAGAACAACTGGTAATTGTCGGTTTTAACGCCGGTCAAAATATCGTCGGTAAAGACTTTAGCCGCTTTCAGCGCTTCACTGTCGTTCGGGTCGAAATCGCCGAGTTTAGTTTTTTCCGTGGACATGCAGCCGGCTCCGGCCAGCAACAGCGCCGACGACGCGGCAATTACAAATAGGCGTAAAACATTCATTTTTTAATTCCTTTTCAAAAATAAGATTAATATAAGTTCTATAGTATTTTAATTTAACATCTGGCAGGGGTATTTTCAAAGACGATTTACCGAAACGCGTAATTCAGCGGCAAATCGCCTTAAAATCACTTGAGTTCAATTACAAACGGCGGGCTTCTGACGTCAACGGAATTCAAGGCAAGCTCGGCAATAACCCAAAACTTCCTGCTCCTGCTTAAATCATCCGGACTGATTTCTTTAAACAAGTCTATTTTCTTTTCCACGAAAACAATATTATTCGTGCTGATAATCAGCGGGAAATGGTGAACCGGCGGTTTTAGTTCAGGATTGAGGCATTTCCAGGATTTCTTTTCAAAATTCTCAAGATCAACGTCCGGCGCATATTGACGGTAATATATCCTGATATTATACGAATCATCCATATACCATTCATCAATCATAACCGGCTTGGAGCCTGCATTCCTCAATTTGAAATTGATAACTGCAACCTCTTCGGGAACAAACGGCTTGCCCGGAACAATCGGATTCAAATCCAGCGTGTAATCTTTAAGCTTCGGATAAGATGTTTTTACCGGAGAACGGGTCGGGACTTTGTCAACCTTGGTGGTTGATACGCAACCCTGCATGTATAACGCAACCATCAGGGCGGTTATGCTGAACAAAAAATGTTTAAAAAATATTTTCATATTACTATTTTTTATGAACAACCTTTTCGCCGATATGGCTTTTGAAAACATATATTACTACCACAACCATTGAAGCAGCCAGCACCCATTTGCTGGCCTCGGTTCTGAACAGTTCGAGAACAGTCGTCTCCTTGGCGCCGGCAAGAAAATTATTCTTATTGAAATTAACGACTCCAAGCAGCACATAATATACCCCGGTCCACAAAATACATGCGATCAGCGAGGCAAACAACTTGAACAGATGCAACCCGAGCCAGTCGCTTACCGTTTTAGCCGGAAAACTGGTATAAACTGAACCCAATTGTCTTCTTTTGCTCATAATAATATAAAGTGCTTCTTTTAAACCTTAAAAATAATTTTAACCGCAAAATGGCTATTATTCAAATTATTTCCTGATTATTTTCAGTTAATCTGCGTATTTTCATTCTTTTTTGCAGTTTTCTAAAAAAGGGGTATTGACATATATTAAAAATTCGGTTATACTTAATACCGTACCCAACCGATTGGGTAAGTATTTAAGCTATTTAAAAGCGGACGTATATAATGATGATTACCTTAAAAGACATTGCAACTAAGACGGGAATAAACAAGGGCTCGATTTCCCATGTTTTGAATAATCACCCCAAAGCAATGGAATTGAAGGCTGAAACCCGCGAAAGAATTCGTTTGTGCGCCAGAGAAATGGGATATTTCCGGAATGAAATGGCGCATTCCATTGCCACCGGCAAGGCCAAGGGGATTGCATTTATTGCCGCCGACATGGGGCAGACTTCATATACCGGTAAAATCCAGGAAGGGGTTTTTGAAGAAGCCAGCGAACGCGGTTACGCAGTTTACTTCTATCATCTGGCTGCCGGCAATGAGCAGGAAATCATCCGCAAGATCCGTGAATGGAGAATTTCCGGGGCGGTTTTTCATGTTGACGAATTGGGGCTGACTTCTGTAATCAGTCAGGAACTGAACCGTCTCGGCATTCCGTTTGGCACAGTCAACCTTGGCAATGAGTTTCAAACCGGCATTGGGGTAACGACTGATGACTTCCAAGGGGCGGTTGACGTATTGGAACATCTGACTGGATTGGGGCACCGCCGGATTGTCCATATGACTACAACAGCCAATGTTGAATTTACCGTAAACCGCCGCAACGGATATCTTGAAGGCATGAAGCGGTTTGCCGCCGGAACGCAGCCGCGCATTATTGAATCTGCCACAGATGATTACCGGAAAGTATGCCGGAAATTGCTGGCCGAACCGGAAGACCGGCGTCCGACCGCTGTTTTCTGCGTCATGGATACCGTGGCGATGGAATTGACGCGCGAGGCAATCAGTTTAAACATGAAAATCCCGGAAGAATTGTCAATAGCAGGTTTTGGCAATCTGGATATGGCTGAATATGCGGCAGTTCCGCTTACCACGGTAGCGCAGCCGTTCAAGGAAATGGGCTGTTTGACTGCGGCAAAAATAATTGACGCCATCGAGAATCCCGATTCTGTCGAAAATGGCATTAACCTGAAACTAAAGACTCAGCTTATTATTCGCAAATCAACGACAAATTACACTAAAAACAACCAAGGAGAAAAGTAAAAATGAACACAAACCCGCAACGGACTCGTAATTTCACACTCATTGAATTGCTCGTGGTTATCGCTATTATTGCAATTCTAACTTCCATGCTGTTGCCAGCATTGAATAAAGCAAGAGAGAAGGGACGCAGCGCCAGTTGCATGAACAACATGAAACAGACGGGTATGGCCATGAATTTCTATCAGAATGATTATAACGGGCTGGTGCCTAAAATGTATGAGCCGTCCAGCGGTCAAACCTGGTTGACGATGGCAGTGACTGGCAAATATTTAGACTGGAATCGTGCCCGCAATATCTGTCCGACGTTACAGCCGATGATCAACCCTGCGCAAACGCTTTACATACTGGCAATCAATGCTCACATCAATGACTCTCAATATTTCAACAATAACCGATCTCATTGCCCTAGTCGCCTGTTTTTCATTACCGGCGATGCCTGGTTCCGGGATAATCCTGACAAATTCGCTGGTAGCATTTACTATATCTATTCGGACGGGGTTGCTCCCGGAAATGCCGGAATTGCGCGTTTTTACGCATGTCACGGCAATGTCGGGAACATGCTGTTTTTCGATGGTCATGTTAATGGATTGGGCTATAAGAATATTCCGCCAACCTCTCTTTTTTGCGAATGGAATCCACTAAAGAATATGGGCTATGAATGAACCGCCTCGGGGCAGAGCCCGCGAGGTATCGGGATTTCGTCCTGCGGACGACCAGCACTTTAGTTGCTGAATCCCTATAGTCGAATGTCAGATTCTGATTCGGTAGATAGGTTCAAAAGAACAGCAAAACTTTAGTTTACAAAAGGAGCTGAGTTATGATTAATAATAATGTAAGGACAATTTGTGCCGGCTTGATTCTTCTATTATGTGTTTCTATGACAATATCGACCATGGCGATGTCTCCTGATCTAGCCGGGTACTGGAATTTTAATAATACGACATGTGACAGTTCCGGCAATGACAACAATGGCGTCGTCTCCGGAACGACAACCTGGGATAATGGCAAAGTAGGTAAAGCATTTGATTTTAACGAATCTACATCTATTGATTGCGGATGGGGTTCGAGCATGAGCATTGCCGATAATATCTCAATCGAGTTATGGTTTTGTCCGAAACAGGAGATAAACGGTTACGCAGCATATCCGATAAGCAAGTGGACATCAACAAGTGACGCCAATTATGTCATGTATTACTTTGGTAAAGGATCGGGGCTCTCCAGGTACATTTGTTTTTATGCAAATGCTGGCGGCGTCTGGCAGCAGGTTTCCCCTTCCTGTCAGTTAACCACTAATCAATGGTACCACATTGTATGGACGTATAACAGCGTCAGCGGCGGCAATTTATATGTCAACGGCTCGACTCAAGGTTCTCCTACCGGCTCCGGCGCATTAGCGACAAACAACGCCAGTGTTTTGGTAGGCCAATGCATAAACGGACTGATTGACGAAGTAAAAGTCTATAACAGAATTTTAACTTCAACAGACATACAGACGAAAATCCAAGAAGCATCGCTCCGTGGAGTATGGAATCTTAACGGCAGCGCCATTGATCAGTCTGGCAACGACAACAACGGCACGGTTGAAGGAACTGCTAACTGGGCAATGGGGTTGATAGACAAAGACATGTTTTTTAACGGGAATACCGCGATTAATTTTGGTTCGGATTCCAGTCTGAGCATTGCCGATGATATCTCAATTGAGTTCTGGTGGTATCCGGAACAATGGGCTTCCGGTTATGCCGAATTTCCAATATGTAAGTGGACATCGATAAATGATGCCAATTATGTCATGTATTTCTTTGGCCCCGATGCGGGCGCGAACAATCAGAAAATCGGTTTCTTAGCAAAAGCTGGCGGCACATGGCAGCAGGTCTCCCCGCTCTATCTGCTTCCGTATATTAACACATGGTATCACATTGTGTGGACATATAACAGCGTCAGCGGCGGCAATTTATATATCAACGGAACGCTTCAAGGTTCTCCTACCGGATCCGGCACATTAGCGACAAACAACGCCAGCGTATATTTAGGCAAACTCCCTGGCACAGAAGGCATAAGCGGACTGATTGACGAAGTAAAGTTGTATAGTCGCGTATTGAATCCGCAGGAAGTCGCAGCAAAGCATCTGGACGTAGGTACTTCTGTCACCACACTTGAAAACAGTACGCTGAGACTTACGATAAACGGTAGTGGCAAGATCACTGAACTGACAGGTAAACCGGCCGGATCGAATTATAGCGGCGGCACGGTTGATTTCGCCAAAGTGAACAAGAACGGAACATGGTATAGTTCTTCCTCCTGCTTGAACAAAGACAACAGGCTGATAGTTGATTTCGGCGACGCGAATATAACGATGGAAATAACAACAAAAATCAAAGACTCATATATTGTCTTTCAGGTATACTCTGTATATGGAGATACCAATGGATTGCAAGAGTTGCAACTGTTGAATATAAACCCTCCGCTTGGCATTAAGGAATATATTTCTGGACGAGTAGGCGATGCGAATTTTACCCTGGCGCTCAGGGCAATGAATGGAAGAAGCGACGTTACCATATCGTCTGTATTCCCCGGTATCTGGCATCCTGAGAATGGATTGGCTCTGGCCAAATTCGCCCTTCTCGGAAGTCCCACCGGCAGTTTAGTATCAGCACTGCAGACCATGATAACCAACGAACAATTGCCGACATCCTCACAAGGCGGACCATGGGCTTCGAATGTGAACTCGAACAGAGACTCCTACATATTCGTTTATGACATCACGCCCACTAACGTGAGTTCATATATAACGAGTGCGAATAGCGCCGGATGCAAATTCATCAACTTTTACAGTTGGTGGAATACGCTGGGACACTATGGAGTCAATTCGACTTATGGCAGTCTTGCCAACATGAAGAGTTGTGTTGACGCAATACACGCTGCCTATCCACCATTGAAAGCGTCCATCCACTGTTTGTCCGGTTATATAGATCCGACCGATTCCTATGTGAGTCCGGTACCCGACTCCAGACTCCAAAAAGATGCGGAGTTTACCCATAACTCCATCATCGGAAGTTCCGATACGACCATTTACGTAAACGAGCAACCATCAGCCAGCCTGAGTGATACCGGCAACATTTTACAAATAGGCAATGAGTTGATCAAATATTCCAAATACAACAACACGCCGCCTTATTCCTTTACCGGATGTACCAGAGGTTTCTATGGAACAGCCGTACAATCTCATTCTGCCGCTGACAAAGTCCGCCACCTTCGCACTTGTTTAAATTACTATTTTTTCCCGGATCCGGATTCAACACTTGTTCGAGAAATGGCTGACCGGATTGCATATGTGACTAATTATTGCGGGTTCGACATGATATATCTGGATGGAGCGGAAGGAATCGGCAGTAATTGCGCTTCATATCGAATGGGAACGGCTATCTTCAATCGTATTGGCAGACCGATCCGGGTTGAAACATCGCTATGGGACCACAAATACTGGACTTTCTATTCTAACATCGGGGCTATGGATTTTCCATTGTACGGAACTAAAAAATTTGTTGACATACATGCGCATAATATGGCTTGTTATGACAGCGTATCGCTTCTGCCGGTTGGACTTGGCTGGTGGAGTTTCTGGGGGCCATCCGACTATAATTATACGCAATTCCCGGATGAAGTTGAGTTTTTATGTACCAGAGCCCTTGGCTGTAATGCGGCATTATCCTATGCGGATTTCTCCTTAAGTCCTGTCAATCAGCGTCAGAGTGAGTATTGCGCGATGATTAAGGCATACGAAGACTTGAGGGCTTCGGGAAATGTATCGGACTCCGTGAAATCGCAGTTGCTTGTGTGGGGTAATGAATTCCACCTGACTACTTCTCCAACCACCATTAAAAGACGCGACAATCTCGCTCACAAAGTAACCAGTTTGACCGACGGGAGCCAAAACTGGACAGTAAATAACCAATTCAGCGCCCAGCCGGTAAAATTAAGAATTCAGGCACTGCATTCCGCTGGAAATTATGATCAGACCGGCATCGCATTGACCTCATTCACCCAAGCAGGAGAATTGGCGCTTTCCGCAGCCCCCAACATTACATGCAGTGCGACATACAATCAGGGCATATGCACTTATAACGCGACCAACAACAGCAATTCATCAACAAAGGCCTGGGCGAAAGCGACAAAAACCTTTTCTCCGGCGCTGAATATCGGCAGCAACGACACACTCGGAGTATGGGTTTACGGCGACGGCAAAGGTGAAATCTTGAATTTCCAACTTTATTCTAACTCTGTGGTGTATTACGATGAACGTTATGTTGTGGTAAATTTCTCCGGCTGGAAATATTTTGAATTGTTTATACGGGAACGTGATGCGGAAAAATGCGACTCGCTAAGCTGGACATATAGTGGTGACTTATCCGGAATTCACCGCGTGAAAACTACCCCGAGCTGCGTCAACGGCATCAATATTTATTATAACAATCTTCCGGTCGGTCAGCAGGCAAGCTGTCAGATAAAAGTCATCAAAGCGTTGCCGACCACAAGCATCAACATTAATAGCCCATCAATTACTGTGAATAATAACACGATTACATTTCCGGTCACATTGAGTAGCGGACAATATATAGAATTCTATGGCTCCGGTACGGCTAGACTCTACAACACCGATGGAACCTATACCAGTTTTACTCCGCAAGGCAATGTGCCTACATTGAACAGCGGGAACAACAATAATATCAGTTTTACCGGCACTACCCCTCCGCCCGGGTTTAATACCAGAGCAAATGTAACATTCTTTGTAGATGGGGGGCAAATATATCCGTAATTAATAAAATTTAACCCGCCGGATATTCCCGGCATTTCAGTTCGCCTGAAATTATTGCTACGGGTTGTACCGGCTCTAAGTCCAGCAATAAAACTGCTGGCCGTCAACTACACGGACGCCCCCGCTGCTCAGCGGCGAGGGAGTTCGTTTTTATGAAACTAAACTATCAAGCAGAAAGGCGATTCTCTAAAAAAAACAACTTTTTTTACTATTTTTTCAAAAAATGGTCGTTACATCATGAAAATAGGGTCATGATTGAAATATAGAAATTATTAACAGGCAATACAATTTATATTGCAAAATTTAAGGATTGCTATGATAAGTATAAAAAGAGTATTTCTCGGATTGCTGATAATATTGCCGCTAGCTTTACCGGCTGCGCCGGAAGGGTTTGAAAAACTTTTGCCGATGGCAACGATCGAGACCGCGCGTCCGCAGATGAAAACCAATAACTGGAAGTATTCCGAGCCGGTATTGACTCCATATGGATGGTATTTGACTCCTTACCGGAAAGATGGTGAGTATCAGATTATTTCTGAGAAAACAGCGGTTTACAAAGGAGATAACTCATTATTTATCAAGGGAGATATTATCATGGATGCGACTTTACTGCCGCGTCAGAAAGGCGATGATCTGCTTGAGGCGCAACTTTATGCCAGGAGCAACGACGTAAACGGGAGCATCACGCTGACGGCCAATATGATGACCGCCAACGGCAGTTTTCTGGGCAGTAAAAGTGTTTCGGCCAAGGTTGGACCGGAATGGAAACAATATAAGCTGCAAATAGAAGTTCCGGCAACAGCACAGAATCAACCGGTTGCAAGGGTTGCGCCGGCAATCGGCTCCACTACTGGGGCATTTTTTGATGAAGTGGAGTTTTTATCCGCCAATAAGAGCGTAGCAGCAATTAACGATCCTCTTCCCGGAGATGATCCTGTAATTTTTCATTTTGATTTTTCTCAGGCGGCTGGGAAAAAAGAGCTGAAAGCGGTTTCTGGCGATTATTCTTGTTTTTCCGACAGTAACGAGTTCCGTGTGGAAAATAATGCGCTGCGCGTGGGATTTGGCGCCCGTTTTCGCATTCCTTGTAAAAACAATGCGTTTGGTGAAAAATTTACTATCAGCGCCTGGATTCTGAAGAGCGAATCCCTTGGTCGGGATTTTCCCACTCCTATTTTAAGCCGGGGTTTTGTCCAGGCATATGCCGGACCGCCGCCGACTGCGGAGACCTTTGATTTTGCCTTTGGACTCAATGCTTTTATTCCGGAATTTAAGACGGCTGACGGCGGGCTTTACTCGCTGGGCGGACCTTACAATCAAGGTTTTCGCTATTTCAATCCGGAATGGCAGAAAACCGCGCCGAAATCACTGATGACCATGGACCGGTTTCATATGCTCACTGGCGTCTATGATGCCGGAAGGATCAAGCTCTATGTCGATGATAAGCTGGTGGCGGACAAACCTGGCTGCGCCGGAAAGCCGTTGATGATCTGTTCGCAGCCGCTTTACATCGGTGCGCTTCGGGTTGACGGAGAGGAGGATAATCAGATTGCCGGTGAAATGCTTATCAATGATCTGAAGGTATATCGCGGGGCATTAACCGATATGGAAGTCTCCACGCAATTTAATGCGACTAAAAAGAAGTATCCGGAAGAGGAGATAAAACTGGTGGATACAAAGGCGTACTATTCGGCAGAAATGCTGGACTATGACCAGGAGATGGTTCGACGACTACCGCAGACTGCCGCTTATGCTTCCGCTAAACCCGTCGACCCTTTTACCGGCGAAAAAAACATGAGCGGACGCTACGAGAGTTCGCCCCGGCATATCCGTCTGATGGTGAACGGCAAAGTTGAAGCACCGGTTACCGCCAACCCCCTTCCGTTTGATCCGAATTTGCATCGGACATCCGAGTTCTCTCTGGATTTTGCAGCGGCGGGACTGACGTTATTTCAGGTTTCTCCCGGTCAGTCCGAGACTTTCTGGAAAGGAGAGAGGGAGTACGACTGGACTATTATTGATAACCGGATTAAAGCAGTAATTGCCGCCTGTCCGCAGGCCAAACTGGTGGTCAATGTGTATTCTACATCTCCAAACTGGTTTAAGGCGAAGTATCCGGAGGAGCTTGAGGAATATTATATTGACAAAAATAATCCAGCGGCCGGGAAGTTAAAATGGAGCGGGTCGGGCGGACCGCTTGGCTCGAATAAGTATCTGGAACTTTCCTGCCAGATGATCCGGGACTTTGTCAAACACATGGAAGCAAGTCCTTTTAACAATCACATCTACGGGTATTCGGTTAGCGGCGGTGATGCCGGTGAATGGTATTGGCCTGGTCAGTTTACCAACGGCTTGACCGGCTATTCGAACCCGACACGGGACAGTTTCCGCGATTTTCTACGTAAGCGCTATAACAATGATGTTGCGGCGCTGCAAAAGGCGTGGAACAACCGCGATATAACCTTTGATCAGGTTGAAATTCCGTCTCCATCCGAACGCAATGCCACGGAGAATTATCTGTTCCGTGATAAACAGACTGCCCGGGCAGCTCTGGATCACCGTGACTTCATCAATGATCGAACCATGCTCAATTTCAATGAGTCATGCCGGGCCGCCCGGGAAAGCGCTTCCAGCGACAAGGTCATCGTGACTTACTACGGCTATTCACTTTATTATGCCGGACGCGGCATCTTGCATGTCAGCGGTTTGCAGACCGTTTGGAATGTGATAAACTCTCCGTGGGTAGACTCCATTGCAACTCCGATTGATTATCTGCGACGGCGCGGGGGACAGGAAGGCGTCAATATCGCCGGATTTACCGGCTCGGCGCTGTTAGCAGGCAAGATGATCTGGCGCGAAGAGGATTTGCGGACGCATTTTCACCCGCGACTGGAGTACGGTCGTACCGCCACACTGCGGGAAACGATGGAAGTCATCCGCCGGGCTTATGCGTATACAATCGCCGACTGCTACGGAATGTGGTTCGTCTGCCAGGGGGGGAATCAGGCTTATCATCAAAAAGATGTAATGGAAGAGGTCAAAAAGCTTCAGCAAATTGCCCAGGCTGCTGCTGAGAGCGACAGCCGGGATGTTGCGGAAGTGGCATTGATCTTTGATGAAAAGGATTCTTTAAACAATCTTTCAGCTATGGCTAGTGAATTTATCATCAATCATATTTGGGGGACCTACCAGAAGGCGCACCGGATGGGAGCGCCGTTCAAACTCTATTTCATGGAAGATCTGGCTAATCCGAAAATGCCGGATTTTAAACTGTATGTTTTTCTTAATCCCTATGCCATAGACGCCGAAAAACAAAAAATTATTGCGGCAAAAGTTAAAAAGAATCAGGCTGTTGCAGTTTGGAACTATGCGCCCGGCTATGTAGCGGAAAAAGGCTTTGACCTGGAGAATATGAAGAACCTTACAGGGTTTACTTTCACCGAAAATCGAACCATGAGAGTGGTAACCGGAAAGATCAATGAGCAGGAACGTTCTTCAATCACCGCACTGGTCAAGGAGTGGCCTGGTCAGTATCTGGGGCCGGTTTTCGGTGTGGATGGCGTTGGCGTCAAAGTACTGGCGACAGACGGCGGTTCATTGAACATTCTGGCGGCAAGAGAATTCAAGGATTGGAAATCCGTGTACTCGCTGCTGCCGCTAACCTCGGAGTTGCTGACAGGTTTGTGTGATTACGCAGGAGTGCATGTTTATTCGCGCAGTGGCGATCTGCTGCTGGTCAATAGTTCATATCTGGCATTGCACAGCAGTAAAACGGGCTTGCAGAAAATTACTTTGCCGACCCGGTGCCGGGTAACGGAACTTTTGGACGGGCAGGATTTCGGCCCGGTAACTCAGTTTGAAGACGATATTCCAGCGCAGACCACCAGGATTTATCGTTTGAATCAATTAAAGAAATAAGGAAAGAAATTTTATCAAATCAAAAGGTAGCATTTTAATGAAAAAAAACATAATCTTCAATGGCAAGTTTATTGCCGTCATGAGCATATTTTTGTTAATAGAAAGTTTATTTTATGACTTGGAGGCTGAACCAATGAGTTCAAATGCTGTTAAAACTGAAATATGGGACAAGGAACAGTTGTACAAGATACCGAAGAGTTATCCGGCAAAGGAATTTCAGATGCCGGGTGTTAAGTCTCTGTATTACGAAGGATTAAAATATAAAGATAAGCAAACAAAAATTTACGCATATTATGGCGTGCCTGAAGGGAAAGCCCCGGCTGGCGGCTGGCCTGCGATCGTGCTGGTGCATGGCGGCGGCGGCACCGCTTATCCAGAATATGTAAAGTGGTGGAACCAGCATGGTTACGCTGCCATTTCAATGGATTTGGAAGGACATTTACCTGTACAGGCTAACATTAACGGAGAGCGTCCTGCATTTGACGAAGGCGGACCATGCAGGAATAATATGTTTGGCGATATAGATAAACCACTCAGCGAGCAGTGGTTCTATCATTGCATCCCGCAAGTGGTGCTGGCGCATTCGCTCATCTGTTCTTTTCCGGAAGTCAACCCTCAAAAAACAGGTCTTATCGGGGTATCCTGGGGGGGCGTTATTACCTGCCTGGTCGTTGGCATAGATGACCGTTTCAAGTTTGCCATTCCAGTTTATGGTTGCGCAGCTTTAGTTGGTTCCGATGGTACTTTCGGTATGGAGGGGCTCAATCGTGAACAACTGAAGCGCTTTATGGAATTGTGGGAAGGGTCTAGCTATCTTGTACATTCAACGGTTCCAATGCTGTGGATTAACGGCACGAACGATATAAATTTTCCATTGGACTCATGGCAGAAATCGATTAATATCGTAAAAGGACAGAGCAAGCAGCGAGCCGGGATTCGTATGCCTCACGGACATATCGGTTTTGAATCTGACGAAGCAGTGGCTTTTGCCGACAGGATTATAAACGGCACTGCTTCTCTTCCGGAAATCGGCAAAGTCGAACGTACCGGCAATCAAGTGTCAGCAAAAGTTATCGGGAATAAAGAAATCATCAAAGCTGAACTGTGTTATACTCTCGATGGAGGCAAGCGGTCTAACCGGCTCTGGGAAAGTATTCCAGCAACTATTTCCGGTGAAACTGTCACTGCTGCTTTGCCGGAAAATACCACCGCATTTTATTTTAACATAACCAATGAGCGGCGATTAATGCTTAGCTCAGAATATATAGAAACGGATGTAACAGGAAAACTTCCAAAGGTCATGGTCGATACGAATTCTTTTTCCAAATGGGCTCTGGTTGATTCTGGACAACAAAATGATAGTGGCAAGTATTTGAGTGTATCCGGGAAAACCGTGAATCTTATAGCGGCAGACAAGGCAGTACAGTATTTATATATACCTGCGCTTCCGATATTAGATGGCGGGCTGATAGAGTTCAGCTTTAAGGTTGAAGGTTCCGGCCAAGGACAGATTGGCTTTTTTGCTTACGCTGATGAGAAATGGACTGTCGCTGATGGACATTCTTTTCAAAGCTTCTTGGCTGAGATAACGCCCAAAGAGTACAAATTAACACTGCCCGTAAAAAGTGCCAAAGTAAAATCTGTAAGAGTTTTAATCGGCGCGCTCCCAAATTCCACGATAAAATTTTCTGATCTTAAAATAAATATAAAATAAGGAAAAGTTAAATATGCACAAACCAAAATATGCTTTGTTCTTTGACAATCACACGATGGCAGCCTGCCCGGATGTGGGAATTGATTTTAATGCGGATGAATTTGCCGGACGGATAAGTGATTGCGGGGTTGATTTTGTCGGATTCCATGCAAAATGCAATCAGGGCTTTTGTTATTACGACACAGCCATCGGCATCAAACATCCCTCGCTGAAGCGCGACATGTTCGGGGAAATGGTCGCGGCTTGTCAATCCAAAAACATTACCGTGACAGCATATTTAAATTGCGGACTGAGTAATGAAGACGCAATACGACATCTGGAATGGAATACTGTCAGTCCGAAAGGAGAAATTTTACAGCCGGCCATTTATGGTCTCGGATGGGTTTCACCATACATCCGGACTATGTGTCTCAATTCACCATATCGCGATTATCTAATTTCGCTGATCCTTGAAGTGGCGCATAAATATCCTGTCGCCGGATTTCTGCTGGACAGTCTCAGTGGTTTCCCATGCATCTGCCCAACTTGTATTCGCGAGATGAAAAAGCGCAACATCAACTGGCGGGATGCCGGCGAGATTCAAAAATTCGCGCGTCTATCAGCGTTGCGTTTGGCCGAGGATATCGCGGATGCTGTTCATCAGAAGTCCAAAGATTATCTGCTTTATTTCTTAGGCATCAATGCGTCGGACAACGTCCGGATTGGCTCATATCTTGAATGCGAATGCCTGCCGACTTATCCATGCTGGGGTTATGACTATCTGCCGATTATGTCGCACCACCTCCGCACTTTGACCGACGATGACCGTCCAATTTTGAATATGACCGGGCGTTTTTATGCCTGGGGCGATTTCGGCAGTCTCCGTCCGCAGGCTGGAATAGAATATGACGCATATTATGGAATAGCCAATGGCATGCGTCCTAATATCGGCGGGCATATTCATCCGCGCGGCAGTACACAAGGCGCTATTTTCGACCGAATTCAAGCTGTTTATTCGAAAATGCAGCTCAATGAAGAATGGTACTCCGGTGCCGTCAATCTGACGGATATTGCGGTAATTTCCACGGGAATCCCCGGAAAAACTCCTTCGCTCATTGGAATTACCAGAATGTTGTCCGAGTTGAAAATGCAGTTTGATATAGTTAATATCAACGCGGATTTTAGCAAATATAAGCTTCTAATATTACCGGACGATGTTCTGCTTTCTCCTGAAACAGCGGTTAAAATACAAACCTTTATTGCTGCCGGTAAAGCTGTTATCTCAACTGGATATTCAGGGCTTGACTTGGAAAAGAAAAACTTTATATTGGAGAAAGAATGGGGCATTAAATATATTGGTGAATGTCCTTTTGATCCGGCATTTTTCCAACCAATGCCGCAATTGAAAAATAATCTCCCGGAAATACCGCTGGCATTATATAAACTAGGTGTCGAAATTTCAGCCAATAATAACACCGAAGTTGCCGCAGTTCTGGTGAAACCGTATTTCAATCGTGAATGGGATGGGGTTTATTCCAATTTCTATCTGCCGCCTGATAAGGTAACTGATCTGCCGCTAGTCACTTTTAACGGCAAAGTCGCCCATATTTCAAGCCCTGTTTTCAGCGCTTATTATGAGCTGGCCTCGGTTGAACTGCGAACGCTTTTTGCCAATGTCCTTTCCAAGTTGCTGCCTGAACCGCTGTTAAAGGTTTCCGGCCTGCCGTCATTCGGCAAAGCCACGGTGACCGCTCAGCCCGGACGGCGGATGGTTCATCTGATCAACTATGTCCCGGAACTGCGCGGCAAATCGGAAATTGTGGAAGAACCATTATTTGCCAAAATGATTAAAGTTTCTCTACATGCTGATGGCGTCGTGCCTAAAAATGCATATCTGGCGCCAGAAAAAAAGCCATTGGAATTAAAGTGCGAAGGGAATTACATATCTGTGATGATTCCTGAAATCTACGGATATAAATTGATAGTATTTGAATCGCCTGACCTGCGCCTGTGATTAGCTATATTTTGTACATGAAACAGGCTAAAAATGGGTTGAAAAACATGCTTGAATCATTTTTTTCAAGACCTTTTTATTGATTTAAGCTCTTATGAATACTGGTATTGGATTTAACTACTGCATCCCGAAAAATTGTTATATGGATCAGCTCAAAAACAAATCGGGGAAATGCTCATTAAAATACAAATTACTGTACGATTAAATTATAACATCGTTGCCGGAATAATGCGACAAGCGCTGCTCAATGTGGAAATTTGCGGATAGAGACAGACAACCGCTCCCATGCCTATCGGCATTTTCAATTGATGCAAAACATTGAAATTTTTTGCATCATCGCTTTTCGGGGACGCGGTTTTCTTGAATTCAACCGGATATAAAGCGCCGTTTTGTTCAATCAGGAGATCAACCTCTTTCATATTATGGTCGCGGTAAAAATAACAAGGCGGTTGTTGTCCATTATGACGGTAGCTTTTGATTATTTCCGAGAAACACCAGCTTTCAAAAAATGCGCCCGCCATTGCTCCGGCATTTAATACTTCAGGCGTTGTCCATGCGGTAAGATATGCGCATAATCCGGTATCCAGAAAATATAGCTTCGGAGCCTGAACAATCCGCCTGGTGATATTGCGGTAATAAGGCGGCAGCAGGTAAATCAATCCGGACGCCAGAAGAATACTGAGCCAGCTTTTAGCCGTAGGCACTGAAACATCCGCGTCACGGGCCAAATCGGAATAATTCAACAGATTGCCTGTGCGGGCGGCGGCGGCACGGAGAAAATTTAAAAAGCGGGTGAGGTCTCCAACTTGAGTAAGCGCATGCACATCCCGTTCAAGATATGTTTGAACGTATGATGCATAAAAAGATTGCTGGTGCGTTGTATCACCCAAGGCAACTTGAGGATAAGAGCCCTGCCATACTTTTTTATAAAAAGCGGGTAAAGTAACTTCGTGTTTCTTTTTGGGAACTGTGAATGTTTCAGGTAAAAACGGTTTGGACGTTATCCCCATCAGCTCCCTGTTGGACAATCCCATAAGTTCGACAATGCCGACTCGTCCCGCAAGCGACTCGGAAACTCCTTTCATCATGTGAAACTGCTGGGACCCGGTCAGCCAGAACATTCCCGGCTGACGGTTTTCATCAACCATCATTTTTATATATGGCAGAAGCCCCGGCGCATATTGAATTTCGTCAATTAAAACAGGAGGCGCAAAAGTCTGTAAAAATCCTCTGGGATCTTCTTCGGCATTCTGCCGGTTAAGCGGATCATCCAGCGTAACATAAGTACGCTTTTCTTTTGACAGATGACGCAAAAAGGTTGTCTTGCCGACCTGTCGCGCTCCTGTAAGAAGCATCACAGGGAAAAATTCACTGGAAGACTGGAAGGACTCTTTAAGTGTGCGCGCGGTATACATAAAACAATCCTCAAGTAAATTAAGTTAGTTTAAAGTCTAACTTTAAATTACCGTTAATATTGCAGAAGTCAAATTCATTTTCTCTGAAGGATAAAAATATCTGGGCACAAAAATTTTAGGAGTTATTCAAAAATAAAGTTTACAAATTTTGGCATTGAGTTTTATCGTCAGCGTTTTGTATTTTTTTGTGTCTGAATTTGCGGGGCAAAGCATCCCCTTAAAGGATTTATCGATGATTGCTTCCCAAAAACAACAAAACACGGAAAAGGCCACATTTTGTGTTTTTTGATGCATATTATCACTGTCCGATTATGTTTAATATTCGAAAGAAACGTTTTTTGAGTTTGAACAAGAAAACAAAAACAGGCAGAAATCAATCACGCTGCGCATATATTTTCTGGCATACAGTGTAATTATTAGAAGCGATCCCAGCAGAAAAACAATTATCGACCATTCAATCCAGTGCATTTTTATTGAATTAAGTATTCCCTTTCGTTAATCCTTAAAAATCTATTGTTAAAATCATCTTCAACAACAAGCGCTATGCCGATTAGGGATATTTACGTTTCCTGCCCAGAATGATTTAAGATTGCGATAACTTGTTCATCTTTTACATTTTTATCCATATTAACGCAACATATTCCGGTCAAATTTAAGTTGTCGGCCGCAAGCAGACGTGTTTGAATATCCCTGTGGATTTCATCCGGAGATTGATTAATTATGCCAACCGGGTCCAGGCGTAAATTCAAAAAGGTATTCGGCAAGGCTGTTCGTAAAACCGCAATATCGCCGCCATTGCCTACATCAAGAAAGTCAAGGCGCGGCAGGTCTGAAAATTCTTTCGCATAACGTTCCGGATCAACTCCGCAATAATGAATGCCGAAAGAAGGATATTTCCGACTCCATTTCCGGTCGAATTCCACAAGAAAAGTATTGTATTCATTATTCCCGATCATGGTATGTGAACACTCTGAATGGAGAAACATGCCTCCTGGAAAGAAGCGGACAGTACGATTTACTGCAATGCCGCTGGACTGGGTGCGCCTGCACACATAATCTGTAAAGCGCTCGATAACTTCGGCTATCCCTGATAAAAACTGTCTTACCGCCTCGGGCTTCTCCAGCATATCGATAAAAAGTTCCTGCCCGCGCAGATCCAATGCCAGATTCAATACGCCGGAATAATTGACATCACCGGTCAAGTAACCGAATTTTTGCTCCAGATTGTCACATAATTTTACAAAGCGCTTGAACGCTGAAGAGGAAAAGGCCGCTTCTACATCCACATGCGGAAAATCATCTTTTCGACAATGTACTGAAGGAGGCGCATCGGCATGGTACTCGACTTGACACCCTAACATCTCTGAAAGCATGAATCCAGCAGCCAAATGTACAGCCCCAACCTGCGGCAGCGCCTTTCCTGCATCCGCGCCCAATCCCCAAGCGCCAAACCGGTCGCGCAGCGCTTCCTCCATGCGCATTTCATCACGTACCCGCCGCTCAGGGTTGAAAAAATAATCCTCATCAAAATCAATTTCTCCGTTTGCGTGCCACCAGTCAGGCGCAAACACCACTTCAGTAACCATCATACACCCCGACTCATTTTCCTCAACCTCGCACTTTCGATAACGCTTATTCCGCCGCCAGTCTTTTGTTCTGTCAGTCAGCAATCCATTAATTTGCGGAAGCTTCAATCGTCAACATTTCTCCGGCAACCATATTGATTTTCAGGATAGGTTCCGCAAGTTCCAGACCGGGCCGGTTGCAGGTTCTCAGCATTGCCGCCGGAAAAGGATTTTTTATTGTCAGCATACCGTCTTTTGATGCTTTTATTGCTGCGGAAATAACCTTTCCATTACTTAAGGCAGCGCTCACGGAAAAACCGCCTTCCGCCCGTAAACCGGTAAATTCGACATCTCTCCAGCTTTCAGGCAATGCCGGAAAAATACGGATTACTCCGCCATGACTCTGCAACAACATTTCGTGTACCGCCTGAGCTAACGCAAAATTACCCTCCAGAGTAAATGGCCGATATTTAAACCAGCTATAGCCGAGGTCTTTAAAATCACCGTTAAGGTTAAAGCCGTTACGCGAAAGGAATCCTTTCATAAAGATTGCCAGCAGCATTTCAGCCCGGTTCCCAAACCCGGCGCGCGCATTAATACAGGCCATCCATGGAAAGCTGAAACCAACCCACATTCCGGTTCCCAACTGATCAATATGGCGCAGTGAATCGACAATGATTTTCCGGTCTCTTTCATTTTCCGGAATAAGCAGATCCAGCGGGTAAACCGCCATCAGATGCGCATGATGGCGGTGCGACTCTGTCAGTATTGCGTCCGGTGAAAGCTTCAAGCCTGCGGTTGCATCTATCGCCAGTTCCGGCAATCTGGAAAGCAATTTCTGATAACGTTCGACTTCTTCATTGCGCAATAGCTCTCTGCCGAGTTCGATGATATCTGTAAACAGTTTACGCAACAATGCCAGATCATGATTGCTGTTGGGTGTAAGGAATGCGGCTGGTGTATTGTTATGAATTTCCGGCGATGTTGATACTGGCAGTTCAAGCTGTCCTTCGCCATTCTCCCGGAGCAGCGAAGCGAGGAATTCGCCGACGCCGCTGACGAACGGCCACGCCTGCTCCCGCAGGAAAACCTCATCGCGGGTGTAACGCCAATAGTCGGCAAACATCTTTGCCAGCCATGCGCTGACAGTCGGCGACATCGAATACTGTGGCCAGCCGCCCAGCGCCTTGCCGTTCAAAGAGCAAACACCCGGAACCGCGATACCCGGAGCAGCGTAAAAATCACCGGCAAATTTACGATATATCGATACTTGTTTCCAAAGGTGATCGAGAAAGCAGCGGCCTTCTTCAAAATGTCCTGCCGTCAAACAGGCCCAGTAGGTCATCTGGGTGTTCAGATCGTGATGATAATCGCCTTTCCAGGGCGGCAATTTGCCTTCGTCGGCAGTCCATAACCCTTGAAGCGGCATAGGCGGATAACCCGGGCGTGAAGCTGATCCATAAAAATAGCGACTGAGGTTATAATGGCGTTCCAATATCTTATCCGGTAAAATTACCCGAGATCGCTGCCAAAAGGCTTTCCACCATCGGCAATGTTCACGGAAAGTATCAGCAAACGGCGCTGTTTTAGCATCGCCAATGAGTTTCAGCGCCAAGTCCGCCGGATCGGTACTGTCAACCGTTTTCTGGACAGTAAATAATATTTCATCGGCAAGCCGTTCCAGCGCTATGGCATACTGCATTTTTTCCGCACAGGTTTGGCGATAAAAACTGACAACGCCGTCTGTTTCCAATTCCCCCGGCGGATAACCCAGCATTGCCGGTAGCATTGTCGGCAGCATACCGCTGCTGTCAATCTGATTTTCTCCCGCATAGTCGGGGGGGACAATTTTTATTTCCAGCGGTTGTATTCCAAATTTCATCCTGATTATTTGTGAGTTGGCGTCACAAAAAACTTCGAGGATATTTTTCCCCGCACTCTTCACAGAGCCTGACGCTGCTGACATATTCAAGATAAAGCTATCAATGCTCAGGCTGGAATTAAAAGTTATCTCAATCCGCCCGGCGGACAGTTTAGAGGGATATGGCAAGGAATAAAGCCGCTCGAAAATATTCAGTTTTGAGCAATCACCGGATTTTGCCGCGTCCATTATGGTCCGCCAGCACCAGGATGGATCTTTTTCCGCATCGTCGGAACGTTCATCCCAGAGATCGCCGCGATCAAGCGACAAGTTGACGACATTGCCGCCGCCCCACAACAACACTCCGATAATACCATTGCCTAATGGAATCGCCTCATCCCAGCGCTCAACCGGGGCGGACAGAATCAATTGATTTGTTTGCGTATACATGAGATTTTATTCCTTTTTTATGAACCGGCTGCAAGCATCGGATCACTTATCGTTTTCGCTGACAATATTTGTTATGCTTCTATAATTTCCCGCATCATGTCACAACATTGGCTGATCCTGGCAACATCGTTCCGGCAGGTGCTGATATCCTTGAAAATAAATTCAACCGGCAAGCCGCGAGTAAGATCAAAGAGCCGTTGCAGATTATCTTTAACTTTTTCCGGCTGCCAGGCTTCTTCAGCAAAACAGGCAGGTGAAGGTTTGATTGATAAAACATAACGGCCTCCTGTCTCTGAAGCCATTTTCTCAATATTCGACCATGGGCTTGCCGAAATTTTTCGAAGGTTGCCGATGGATTTTAGAATACCAAGTTTATTGTGCAGCGGTTCACAGCATCCATAATAACTCAAGCCGAAGCGATTAAGCCATTTTCGGTCATATTGCAGCGCAAATTCTTCATGCATATCCGGACTGACTTCGGAGAAGATTTGCGGCATTGCATTTCCCCATTGGTTGTATGGATGAATGCGGGCTGGATTATAATTTTTGCCTGGCAGGTCAGATACATAACCCGGACCGCCGGAACCAATTCGGACATTATTGTTGCACAAAGCCAGTAAATTCATAGATTCCAACTGGTCTAGCTGGTAAAGCATTGCATTCGTATAACGGTTGACGATGGCATGCATGAGCTCCGGCTTAAGCATTAAATCCATTAAAATCTCCATTGGATTGTACCACATGGCTATTTTATCCCAGGGCGTGAAATGGATGAACCCTTGTCCCTCAAGACGAATTTCAATGATATCCCGGCAAATCTCTTGCAATAGTGTAAATCGACGCATAGTCTCGATTTCATCATACACAATTTTAATCATCTTAATTTTTTCAACATCTTCAACAGTTTTAAACTGAGTGATATAGCCGTGTGAAACCACTCCTCCATCCGCGCTATCGCCAATAATCTCCTCCTGAATTGCCATTCCGCAGCATTCGTCAAAATTAGTTACTTTGCGGACAATGAGAAAAGGATCAATAATCATATCCGTCTGGAAATGCGTCCATCGGAAAATAGTCTTGCGCAGATACTCTTCCACTTCCCGCAGATATGGCTCATGGCATTGCAATGTTGG
>TBL_comb47_HYPODRAFT_10001517_pt1 | contig 30059 bp, 17 predicted proteins | sample TroBogypolimnion_40_FD_10682 | JGI IMG/M metagenome (IMG submission 10682) | reverse complement strand
GGATTTGAGACTTTATAATACCCAACAGGATCAGGAGTTTGTAATTTCAGAAGACAGGGTTGATTCTGTTCAGTTTGATCCCATGCAATGGCTGTGTGCCAAAGCTGATAAGATTACTGCTGTACAACAATTGACTAATCCTGCCTTTATTCAGATTATCCCGGATTACTCCGTGAAGAAATTACATGTTATACTTCCTGATTATTCAGGAAAAGAATCCTTACGAATAATTGATGTTAACGGGAGAATTATCAGAAGCAGTTTATTAAATGGGAAGGACTCATGGATTGATATAACAGATCTTCGAAATGGGATTTATCTTGCTGAGGTACAATCAAATGGTCAGAACAAAACGGAGAAAATAATAATCTGGAAATAATATCGTCACAAAAGTTGAGATGTATTTATGGCTCAGTGGCGGGGGTTATGGCTCAGTGGCGGGGGGATCCCTTCACTCCTCCTCGCTATATCAGTCCGGGGATTTATGTATGCTGAAAGCCAATGGAATTAATGCATTGTTGGGTAAATTGAAAGTAAGGTTAACGATTTAAACGATGCAATTTTACGGACAGACCATTGGCCATAGAACTATTGTTGTTAATGGAATTCCCGATATGAAAAGTTTTTAACGCAGGTTAAGCAATCGGTTCCTTTGGTTCTTTCGGTTCAATGGGTACCTTAATTTCCTTAACTTCCTTGAACAGTTTTACCAGTAAAGCAGTTGGTCCTTTTTGTCCCATTTCAACTTCGAAATTAACCAGGTTACCTTCCTTTATTTCTTCAAGCAAATTATTTGCATGAACGAAAACGCTTTCCTGTGTTTCCAGATCCCGGATAAAACCAAAGCCTTTTGACACGTTAAAGAAGGTCACAGTACCCTTTCTGATCGGATCGATGACTTCGTTAGGATCACTTTTAGGAATACTGATCTCAATGTCTTCCAGTTTAAATTCCTTTTTCCGGGATGGATCAGGAGGAGTTGAAGTGATCATTCCGTTTTCGTCAACATAGGCAATCATGTCGTCCAGACCACCTTTTTCGCCGTCTTTGCGGATGAGTCTTTTCTTCTCTTTGTCTTTTCTCTTTTTCTCTTTTTTATTTCTGACTTCTTTTTTGTTGAATGTTTCCTGCGATCTACCCATAAATAAATTTTATTTTTTAATCAACGTACAATTAATAAATCCTATTTTTTGCGAAGGTACGATTTTATTCTCAGTGTTTTGCATTTTTGCTGGTTTGTCTTTCGCAACAGAACTACCTAAATAACCGGGCTATCACAGAATTTGACATCCTTTATCTGAATTCTGGTCAATAAATTCATCGGTAATGTTATTAAACTGCAATAATTTTATATCCTGTCTAAATTCATTCAGGATGGAATCTTCATACACCTTCGGGATAAAGCAGATGTATTATTCATATATTACTCATGGATTAGTATGCATATCACTAAGTGAAAAGTACAGGACAAAGAATATTTAAGTCGTGATACAAAAATTAATTAAAATTAAATTAATAAATTAACACAAAACACAGAACCATCTATGAACATTATTCGTTTAAGATTTTAGTGGAAAAAGTAGAGAATAAATAACATGAAAGATGAAACCACTTGAAGAAAAAACAATTGAATTTAACCCATGGGTAGATTTCAGTAAGAACATAAATAAGTATCAATCACCAAGCCTTCGGAAAAGTATCTGGCAAATCTCCAACACATTTATTCCTTATATTGGATTGTGGATTGCAATTATTTATAGTCTGTCAGTATCATTATGGCTGACTGCCTTCTTAATTGTCCTGGCTGCCGGATTCCTGGTTCGCCTGTTTATAATTTTCCATGATTGCGGGCATGGGTCTTTTTTTAAGTCCAGGAAAGCCAATGAAACAATAGGCAAGATCTTTGGAATACTGGCCTTTACTCCCTATTACAAATGGCACAACCAGCACCTGCGGCATCATGCCAATGTTGGAAACCTTGACAAACGGGGTGAGGGAGATGTTTGGACACTGACTAAAGCCGAATATCTTGCCAGCAGCAAATGGGGTAAGCTTAAATACAGGGTTTACCGGAATCCGTTTATCATGTTCGGCATCGGATCTCTTTGGGTATTCCTGATTCAGAACCGACTGACCTCAAAGACAATGACCCGGAAGGAGAAAGTGAATATCTATTTTACCAATGCAGTGTTGTTGCTGCTTTGTATTGTCATGAGTTTGGCTATCGGGTTTATGAATTTCCTGATTATTCAGTTGCTGATCCTCTATATTTCTGCCATTGGAGGGTTGTATTTATTTTATATGCAGCACCAGTTTGAAGATGTTACCTGGTTCAGAACCGACAAATGGAATTACAGGACGGTTGCACTGGAAGGTAGTTCGTTTGTTAAATTTCCCAAACTGTTTCAATGGTTCTCCGGAAATATCGGTTTCCATCATATTCATCACCTGAATTCCCGGATACCCAATTATAACCTGGACAAGTGTTATCGCGAAAACCCCGTTTTAAGAGATATAAAACCAGTTACCTTTTTAAAGAGTTTCCGGTCGCTTAACCTTAGGTTATGGGACGAACAACTGCATCGGTTGGTATCGTTCAGAAACCGAAACCTGATTAATTATTCCTGAAATAAATAATTTCGTATTAAGCTGTCCTTTTTACCCGAAATGACACACATCCGTATGCCCCTTTAAAATGCATGTTTGCGAAAAAGCCATCCTCAAAAATGACTGATTGGAGAAATGGGGTTGTATATAAAACAATATTCGGGCAGGATTGGGGTAGGGTTCTCCTTTTATTATCTGTGTTCTATCTGTGTTGTATCTGTGTATAATTACAGATTTCAACACAGTTAGCAATTAATTACAAATTAGATTATAAAGCGCGAACACAGTGTAAACCCTGACCGGATACATTCCTTTATTGTGTCACCGCTATGCGGCTCATCTTCGACTCTCTGTACTTTTTCTACCATACTGCCAGTGCTACGCACCTGAAAAAAAGCCGCATAGCGTTGTAAGTATGGTAGAATTAATTTGAATTACAAGGATAAAAGGCGCGTTGCGATGACACAATTTGTCAATATACATTCGCAGATCTATCACTTACGGTGTAAAAATCAAGGAATATTTTACACCATTTTCCTGATTTCTGAACCTGAAAGACTGTATCTTTATTAATCTAACAGATATGAACGCAACCTTTTATTGCTTCAACTCGTCTTGTATGTACCAATGTTCAAAACTGCCTGTATGAAAAAATATTTACTTTTTGCACTATTGTTATCAGGCCTGATGACCAGTGCTCAAATCGGCACAATCAATGTCAATTGTAAGGCATATTTTAAATATGCCGTTAATCACATGTTGATGACGCCCGTAGCAGGTACAGCTATTAATTTTTACGACAAGTCAGAAGTTCCGGGAGGAACTGTAATCGCATGGTTCTGGGATTTTGGTGACCGAACTACCAGCAGAGAACAAAATCCTATGCACCTGTTTCCTCTGCCGGTTCCAAATACCAATGTAATACTTAATCCATACCGAACAGTTAGCCTTAGGATTATAACTTCTGATAGTTGCAAAAGTTTGTACTCAGAAACCATTAATATATTAGATGGAAATATTTATACGCCTCCAGCCTGTTCTGCCGGTTATAAATATTACCAGACGGCATACGATTCAATCACAGGAACAGCTGCCGTGCAGTTTAATAATTACTCATCAGGTGATTCACTGAGTTATTTCTGGCAATTTGATAATGGCATAACCAGTACAGAAAAGGATCCACTTGTAAAGTTTAATGTCAGACAGGAAGCATATAAAGTTTGCCTTACGATTACCGGTAAAAACAGTTGTACAGATAGTTTTTGCGATGCTGTGTCTGTAACAAGTTCTGGCCCGCCGATTATTAACCCCCCAATAGGATGTCAGATATCGTTTGGTTACCTGATCAATTATAAAATACAGACCCTTGCTCCGGCATTGGTATTGGATTTCTATTCAAAAGCATTGCCTGATGCATCGGAGTGGTTATGGAATTTTGATGACGGAACAACCAGTACTGAGCAAAATCCGACTCACATCTTTAACCTGCCATTGGTGAAGGACAGCATTAATGGTCCCCCAAATCCATTCAGGAAAGTATGTTTGACGGTTAAAACGTTAAGTGGATGTTCTGCAACTTATTGCGAGATGATTAACATTTATATGGGGACAACTCCTCCGGTTAATCCGACACCTTGTCGTGCCTTATTCAAATACTACCCCACGGCTTTTGATACCATCAAGGGTACTGCTTCTTACCAATTAACAAATCTTTCGGAAGGGGATTCACTCAGTTATTCCTGGAAGTTCGGTAACGGAACATCAAGCACTGAAAAAGAACCAATGGTAACCTTTGATACTAAAACGCCTGTTGAAAATGTATGCCTTATTGTTACCGGCAGGAACAGTTGTACGAATACGTATTGTGATACCATTCGTATTATTAATCCCGGCGGGCCAATTATTCTCCCTCCTGATTGTGAGACTGCATTCGGTTTTTCAGTAAATTACGATATAAAGACATTTGCTCCTGCATTGGTATTGAACTTCTATTCAAAGGCCACGCCAAATGTAACAACATGGAGTTGGGATTTTGGGGACGGAACAACCAGTAATGAACAAAATCCCACACATATATTTAATTTTCCTTTGATAAGAGACAGTATCAATTATTATTCGAAAGGCGACCGTAAAGTATGCCTGACTGCAAAAACAATAACTGGTTGCGTGGCCAATTACTGCCAAACAATAAACATTTACATGAATACTACTCCTCCGGTTGAGCCTGTACCACAATGTCATGCCATGTTCAAATACTACAGACCAACAGATATTGCTTCAATTCCGGAAGTTATTCCATACAAGTTGATTGATGCTTCGGAAGGTAAAGTTATCAGTCGTCTCTGGCAGTTTGAAGATGGTACCACAAGCACAGAAGTTGAACCTTTGGTAAATTTCAACTTCACGAAACCTACCCAGAAAGTTTGTCTGACAATACATACTGCCGACAGTTGTTCAAGTACCTGGTGCGAAACCATCTTTGTTACGGAAATAAGACCAGACACAAACTATATTGCAAAACCGGCACCAATCTATACGATGCGTTATGAATCAGGCTTCCCGATCCAGATGTCATCCTGTCAGGGGTGGGCAAATGCACAGGTTTATCAGAATGACTCACTCATCAATGCAAGTAACTATGCCTGGTCAACCGGGACACTAGGTCAGGAAGTGAAAGGTCTTTGTCCGACACAAACATACACAGTGAAGGCAATAGCGCCGGATGGAACCATCGTTTCAGATACATTCATTTTCAACTCCGACGGAACAGTAACAGAAATTCCTGTCAACTGGTATGTTTCAGGCAAGAAAGACAATCCAGTCATTAATTGTCAGCCAAACAACATAAACTACACTGTCGAATGGAGACTTTGCGACGGATCAGTGGTCCAAAGCGACAGCATTCCTGTGAATCTGATCAACCTCAACTGTGCAGCTACAGGTGCAGATCTAATTATGAAAGATGCCTCGGGGAATGTGGTTTATACTGAAAATATTTCCTTAAATACAGTGGCAACATACCTAAATAATGTTACTACAATGCAGTCGGTTAAACTGTTCCCAAATCCTGTGAGAGATGTATTAACTATACAGTATTCAGGAACTCTGCTGAATGAAACGCAAATAGAAATCATTGATGTTACTGGCAAGAGCATCTTGAATCAGAAGATCTATCAGGTAGAACCGGGACAAACGGTTAGCTTGAATGTAACTTCACTGCCGAAAGGAATTTACATTTGTAAGATGGTTTCTGAGAAGCAGGTTATTGGGATGATGAAATTTATCAAGTGAAATCAATTCGGTATTAGTAAATAGAAAATAGGAAAAAGGAATAAGGAAAAAGTCATTAGCCCCGATAAGGGGATTGTAATGCTAATGACTAATGACTTTTTCCTTGTTCCTTTTTCCTTTTAGAGTTTTATTCTGTTATTTCGAAGAGGATTGATTTTGAGAACTTATCCGCATTAAACTTAAGAACATAGGACCCTGTCTTAAGCTTAGAAATCTTATTTTGATATTGACCTGCATCTTGATTGCTTCTAAGAATAGATTTAATGAATTGACCTTGTATAGAGTATAGATCAATCTTTACATTCGATTTTGAAGGAAGATTGTATTTTATCGTAACATCCGAATCCGAAGGGTTTGGATAAATACTTAACTTATAATCTTCTTCGTGATTGATTGTGTTGACCGCGGTACCGATAGTCTTTTGAAACGTAAAACCATTCAATTTACCTGCACTGGCAGCCCCTGTTTTAAATACAAGGTAAATGTCCCGAATGCCTGTTACTCCACTCAATGTGCACGACTGGGTTTTATAAGTGTCGGTACTTCCAGTGCGTACTATTTTTACTGTTCCGGCTATCTGACCACTCAGGCTGTCGAGCACAACCTGCATTGTTGATGGGCCGTCAGTCAAAGAGGAGATCGATGCATCCAATTGAAGGGCTTCGGTGGAAAAATCGAAGTTCTTATAGACTACATAACTGTTATTGCTCAAAGAGGAAATACATTGTCCTCCATCTGTGCAGGAAGCTACCACTACTGATGCTGATTTATTCTCAAAATTCTCTGCTTCAGTAAATGTAAATGGATCCTGACGATAGGTTTGCCCGACTGTACCTCCACTCACATCAATCTGGCTGTTTAACCGAATGTCTTCGGAAGAAGAACCAACCAGGATATCCACTTTGCCATTTTCAACGATAAATGTTCTTGAATTTTCGTCGTAATAAGATAAGCCGTCATGTTTAAGTATAAAACTTACAGTTCCCTTTTGGCCAGGTTCAAGATGAATGGATTTAAAGCTTTTCAATTCCTTAATTGGTCTGGTAACAGGAGAAGATTCAACATGAACATATAACTGGGCTACTTCATCACCGGCGACTTTCCCTGTATTTGTAATGTCAGCGCTTACCATTATGGAGTCACCCGTACTTAAATTTGCGGCACTTATTTTAAGATTACTATACTCAAAGGAGGTATAACTTAGTCCATATCCGAATGGGTAAAGTGGGGTTCCTTTGAAATATTGATAAGTTCTGTTGTTTTTGATGTTATAATCATTCATTGACGGTAAATCGGTTGTTGACTTATACCAGGTGGTACTTAATTTTCCCCTTGGGTTGTAGTCGCCAAACAAAACATCGGCTATGGCTGTTCCCTGTGCCTGTCCATCGTACCAGGCAGATACAATGGCAGGGATACTATCCTGAGCCCAGTTAATTGCAAGCTGATATCCGTTCACCAGAACGACGATTGTTTTAGGGTTGGCATGGAATACTGCTTTGATTAACTGTTCCTGTATTCCGGGAAGATTGAGTGAAGTTCGGTCAGTTCCTTCATCAGCAACCGTAAGATCGGTTCCGCACACTACTACTGCAATTTCTGATTTCTTCGCCTGGCTGACTGCCAGATCAAAGGCAGTTTGGTCAATAGCTCCTTTGATTGAACAACCAAATGCATAATTAATTCTTCCACCCCCTGCAATAGGATCAGGGTCAGTGGAGTTATAAAACCTGAACCAGTTCACGTTAAAGAGATAACCGGTCCCTCCTGAATACTTCAGGTAAACGTTGTGTATTCCTGTTATTGGAGCAATACTATTTGACAGTGTAATCCAGTTTTGCCAGCCGCCAGTTCCTTTAACGGCATATTTCCCAACCGATTTCCCTTTAATACTGTCAAGTACAACTTCAATATTTCCCCCGGAGGTATTACTTGCCACCCGAACATCAAATTTATCCTTTCCTGTACCAAAATTGATTTTGTCATATTCAGTGTAATCGCCGTTTTCAATGAATCCGACATCGCTTCCTCCTTCTGCGCAAGCCTCCGTCTGTATTCCACTCTGGGTTGTAAATGCTTCTGCTTCCACTGTGCCATTTGATATGTCAACCCCTAGTTTTGTGGCAATTCCCATCATGGGAGTAATCGAAACAGAAGGTGAACCACTGTATCCCCCCAATTGCAGGATACTTGCGTTAGGTCCGATTACAGCAATGGTATGAACAGAATCTTTATTTAGAGGTAAGATGGAGTTTTGATTCTTCAAAAGCACTATGGCTTCATTTGCAGCTTTAAGGGCCAGATCACGGTTGGCCTGACAATCGAGTTGACTATTTGGTATTGATTTATAAGGTACCATCGATGCGGGGTCAAATTCTCCCAAGAGAAACCTTGCCGTAAAGACCCGTTTTAATGAAGTATTGATATCTGCTTCCGACATCAAACCGCTTGTAATGGCGCTTTGGGCATTTAGCGGGAAGGTAGTTCCGCAATTCAGGTCAGTTCCGTTTCGTAAAGCAATTGCGGTAGCCTCGGGAGCTGTGGCGACATAATGATGGGCATCCCAGATATTGCTCACAGCATCACAGTCTGAAACGACATACCCCTTAAAGCCCCATTCGTTGCGGAGGATATTGGTTAAAAGTGTTCGATTTGCAGGGCATGGCACTCCGTTTAAGGCATTATAAGCGCTCATGATAGAGAATACCTTTCCCTGGGTTACACAGGCTTTAAATGCAGGTAAATAATATTCACGAAGACTTCGTTCATCAACTTCCGAAGATATGCCATAGCGGTTTACCTCAATATTATTACAGGCAAAGTGCTTAGCCGTGGAAACTGTTTTAAGGTATTTGGGATCGTTACCCTGCATTCCCCTTACAAAGTTTACGGCTATTTGTGAAGTCAGATAAGGATCTTCACCGTAATTCTCTTCCGATCTTCCCCAGCGTGGATCGCGGGCCATATTAATTGTCGGACACCAATAGGTTAAGCCTTTCCCATCCGTATTGTTCTTAACACGGGCCTCATCCGAAATTACTGATGCTATTTGGTGGATTAAATCAGGGTCCCATGTCGAGGAAAGGGCGATAGCCTGTGGAAAGGAAGTGGCCAGACCCGACCGGGCTACCCCATGTAAGGCTTCACTCCAATAGTCATATGCGGGTATACCTAAACGGGTGATTGCCGAAGTTTGATTCCCCAACTGAGAGATCTTTTCGGCCAGAGTCATTTGTGAGATCAGGTCATTAACTCTTACATCAACAGATAAACTTGTATTTTGCCAGGCATTCTGAGCGTTAATATTCAATCCGTTTAGAACAAATACCAGGTTTAATAAACAGGTTTTGAATACCATCTGCCATTTAAGCTTCATGGGAGTGTGAATTTAGTTGTGGTTCTTATTTTTAATAAGAATCAAAGGTATTCAATTACTCAAAATCATATCTACTTTTGAGCTGTTTATTTTAATCTGAAAAAGGTAAGTTGTTAGCTTATATGGAAACAGCTGGCTAAATTTATTTAATTACGCCGGTTGCAGCCCAAAACACCAGATAACCCGGTTCTGTTTTTTCAACCTTTAGGCTCACGAGTTTTCGGCTTTCGTCCGGGTGAATATTCAACAGATCGATGTTGTGATGATCTTTTTCGGTCATATTGTTGGTTTTTCCCCATTTGGCCAAATCATGAACAAGATAACAAAAGTTCGGGTCGTTTGGCAAAATGTCCATGTAGTAATCAGGAACCTCGAATGATTTTGTTTCGCTTCCGTCGGCATAATTCAGCCTGACCTTAATTTGAGAAGCTCCTTCTGAACTGGTAAATGCCATAAAGAAAGACGAATAATGTTTGGATGGAACCTGAAAACTGAAACTCCCTGCATGGGTTACTGCATGCGCCTGGTTTGAAGTTTTATCGCTGTTTGAATAATGAAACATGACTTCAGGATGCTTATCATTTGCCGGAAATAACTGATTATCGGGTAATGCTTTTGGGTCTTTGTCGCCATTGAAAATTGCAGCAGACATCGTAAGATATCCGTCGGCTTCACCGTTTCCATCAATTCCTTTGGACCAGGTAATGAGTTTCCCGTCGTTAAGAATAGTAACCGACCGGGCATTAAGTATTTTGCTCAGATCAATTTGAATTACTTTTTCTTTTTTCTGAATAGTGGATGACGAAAACAATCCTAGCAAGATTATCAATCCAGGAACAAATAACTTATTTAACATGCTTATCAGTTTTAAAATGTTTAAATTAATTACAACCCGATATTCTTAATTGCGCGGTCAACAATTTCCAGATCGCTGGTACCCCGAAAGCCAATGAATCCAATTCCTAATTTGTAATGACTTTTCCATGTTCTCAGTCTTTCAATAAAATCAGGCCAACAGTTTCTTAAATAGCTCGATATCTAAATCGTGTTCGATAGCCGAAAAGAACTGGCCATTCGGGCCATCATTGTCAATCAGGGCAGGAGCCAAAGCGCCTGGTAATACTTCCTCAACTGAATGATCGGCATTGGGACCGCCCAGATCGGTACGCAACCATCCCGGATCGAGGGTATTGATCCGAACATTTGTTTTTTCAAGCTTAAAGGCAAGATCATCCGTCAGTTTATTCACCGCCCATTTGGAAGCGCTATAAGGAGCGAGTTCAGGTTCATTCATGATTCCGGAGGTGAGATTAATCACACGCCCAAAGCCGTTATCGATCATAGCAGGGATAAATGCCCTGCATAAACTGTACATGGCAAACACATTGACTTTCATCGTCAACATCCATTCGTCCCAACTATGGTCCCAATAATCCTTGTGGTAGGGAGTCATTATTGCAGCATTGTTGTAAAGGATATCAACCTGTATTTTAAGGTCACGAACTTGTTGGATTAAATCCTGTACCTGCTTTTCATCTGATAATTCTCCATAAACACAATATACCTTGACGCCGGAATTACATAGAAAGCTGAGCGTTTTTGTGCAGCTTTCCCTGGTTCGGCCATGTACAATAATGTTACATCCAAGTTTGGCCATGGCCTGAGCAATTTGTTGTCCTACACCACGGCTTGATCCTGTTATCAGGGCATTTTTATCTTTTAACGATATCATTTTATTTGTTTTTTTTTAGTTTAATTTCAGGAGCTTCATTGTTTTTTAACCAATACCTGATAAAATCACCTCCAGGTGTGGTGTTGTTCCATAACCCATCGGCACAACTGTGAGGCTTTAAGGCTGATGTACTCTCGGCTTTGTCACCATAGCTAAAATTGCACCAGCTCACGGTAACCGTATCCTTTTTGAATATGCTTTGTTTCATTGTATTTAAGAAAAGGGAGCTTGTAGCAGTATCCAAACTTCCCATTCCTGAAGATTCACAGGTACCCCATTCACTTACAAAAACCGGAATCCGGTGAATCTGGCTGGCAAACATAGGATACAGTGATTTATGCGAAGTGGCATAAAAGTGGAAGGTAAACATCACATTTTTGGTGTCGTTCAACTTACTGATATCAACTGTTTCAAGCTTTTGGTCCCAAACCGGTGTGCCAATCAAGATCATAGCTTTGGGATCATTCTTCCGGATGATCGGCATAATCCGGTTGGCATAGCTTGCCAGGATATCCCAGGTGACAGTTTCTCCGTATGGTTCGTTGAATAATTCATAAATCACATTCTTCTTTCCGGCATATTTGGTTGACATCAACTTAAAAAATGCATCAGCTCCTTTGTGATGGGAGTCATCGGGACTACCATACCTATCGTTATGCCAGTCGAGGATGCAATAAATACCCAGCCGTACTGACCAGTTTATGGTACTATCAATTAGTGCGTTGTTCCATTCAGGATTTTGATTGTAGTTGTTTGGATTCCCGTAATTGGCCATTAGAACAGGCACCCTGATAACATTCGCATTCCATTCTTCCTTCAGAAGCTTAAAGCTCTGGAAAGATACACATTCCGGCATATGCATCAGGCCAAACATGCTCATTCCCCTTAATTGGCAGGGTTTCCCATGTTCGTTGCATAACTGATGACCGATTACCTGCAACTGTCCGTTTTCGGCAACCGGATTCTGAGCCATTGAGGTGCTTACAAATAGAGCATGGAGGAAAAACCAAATGATAATCTTCTTCATTGTTTGAAAGCATTATTAACAGGAATAATCCGGTACTATGAATTTATTTCATTGGATTCGATGCTTCATCCTCAAAAGCCAGGTCATCCAGAAAGAAGCTTCCATCGCCATTGCCGGTATTGAAAAACTGCATCTCAGCTACGTGCTTTGCATCAAAACCGGCAGGCTGTTTCAGATCTTTCAAGGATACGGTCACCTTGTGCCAGGTACCGTCATTCCAATTCGGACAATACTTTGAAACCATTACTTTCACCGTATGATGTTCGGGCATATCGAAGGCCGGGGCTCCATTGCATAACAGGTTGAACTGCATTTCTGCCACTTTGCCTTCTGTTTTTAACCAGAACGTAAAGTTATTCATAGCGGTGATATCTGTTCCATAGGGTCCGATATTCCAGTTTAACCAGTTCCAGCCAGCACCAACCCAATCGGCTTCGGAAGTTACTTTATTACTGCTGAAGGTAAACTGCAGGGCTGTCTGTCCGCTATGTGCTTCTTTGGTTTGAGTAATCAGCTTACAAACACCATTCGAAGTTATCCAGCCTGCACCTATAGAGGATTGTTCTCCATTCCAAACGATTACTTGTTTTGCCTGCGCCTTGCTGATCGTTGGAAGAAACGCCGAAAATATATATAGCAAAACCAGATAATGAATACGTTTAAAGCAACTTGACCACATTCTCATTTTTATAAATTCAATTTTATGGACAACCTATTTTATTATAAGGGAACAATTGGCCAGCCAATAATTCTGTCCAACGACATTCCCAAGATCGGTGAAAGTGATTCGCATATTGTCATCGGTCCAGGGTGCAACAAAAATAAAATGAAATTGCTGCCACTTGGTGGAAAGCGGGAATAGTTCTCCCGTACCGTGTTCCCAAGGATCATGGTTCATCGCACAAAGTACTTTTAAAGTACTTGTTCGATCTGACTTAGCCCAGAAAGTCAAGTCATAGGTCTTGCCTTTTTCGATCTTCGGTCCGGTCTGATAAAACTGTATTTTCCATGCTTTATCAGCGATGGTGAGTACCTTAAGACGCAAGGCTGGGATGCCACCCGGACCTTCTTTGACAAAATCTGTCTGACAGGTCGCATCACCATTCTGCTCAACAACCCAATTTTTAATACCGTCCGCAAAGTTCCCGTTTACAAGCATATTTTTCACTTGAGCGACAGTTTGTCCGTTTGTAAGCAGCATGCCAGATATAAGGAGCAACATCACCAACAAATAATTACGATTGAAGCTTGTATTGGAATTATTTGATTCCATGTTTCCCATTTTATTAATGTGTTAGAAGCTTGTTATTTATGAATAGTGAATGATTATTTGTTGACCAATGAATATACAAGTTCTATGCCCTTACCGGTTTTTAAGTTACGGCTGTATTTCTTGTCTATCGAATTGTTCCAATGTTCAGTAACACCAAGGCTGGTCAGTCTGGTCCCATCCTTTTCAGGATCGTAAACTGTTCCTGAAGGCGGATTGTTAGCCAAAGCCATTTCTTCCAGGTAGTAATCGCTGTATTTCATATCCGGTGCATCGGGCCATTCGGTAATGGCAAAATCCAGACCGACAGCATCAATTGCAACACCATCCTGCGAAGCAAATAAACTGCATGGCCAGTTGTTGTTGAATGGAGCTAGCGCCCATTTAAAAGCTGGCACCTGGTCAACAAATTTATTGCTGTAAATGCCATCGACCAGGAACAGCATTGTTTTCCCGCCAAGGTCTTTATGTCCCATGTAATCCGGATAAACAGAATAAATACGTTTGCCTTCACGGTTCTGGCTAAACCCTTCGGAATGGGCATTCTTGTGCCAGTCGTCTTCGATGCTGGTACAACCAAAAAAGTTCTTCGCACAAAGGGTCACTCCCTGGCTGACATGACCTTTCAAAAGGGCCATATCGATAATATAATCTGCATTGACAATACAAGTTGCAATTCCGGTGGCTACTTTAACATTATCGATAGAGAAAGGAATGGCATTTGCGACAAAAGTGGATTGTTCACGACCATCGCCCCCGTTGTGATCAACGTAATGTACCTTAGAGAATGCAGTATGGCATTTGTCATACACATTGTCGGTAATAAACCTGCTTGGGTCGGTTACCGTAATGTTCTCCTGAGCAATTCCTGCTTCATTCACCAGACTCTTTAAAAGTGAAAGGATCAATTGAGGATTGGCGTTGATCTCATTGGTATTTGCATGTGCATGAGTGTTATTCAGGTTTACCTTAATGGCAATCTTCTGTCCGGCCTTATATCCTGCATCCACATTATGCTTGGTCTTGTTGAAAAAACGGAACAAGGCATCCCATGAATTTTTCTCATTCTTAATGTTGGTTAGGCTAAACAAGGTCTGTGAGAATAGCTTGTCGGTTTCTTGTTGGTTATTGAACCGGTCTTCCCACCAGAAACCTGTTTTTCCATCCCAGGAGGCAATTTTTGGATTATGTCCCCAGGCAACCCTGCCAGGAAACATGCCTTTTGCAACGCCAAGAGGAATGTTGGGCTTATACCAGATTTCGAGATTCGCAGCTTTTGTTTCTTTGGATGACCGGGCCATAAAGACAGAGGTGAATGCAATTCCAAGAATCAGGAAAAGTCCTGCAGCAATATATCTTGCCTCAAGGAATTTATATTTTGCTTTCCTGAATGCGAAAGCTGCACCTGTAACTGCAAGGATCCATATGACAAAACTTGACATGATTGGCGCTGCCACCTGCATACAGGGGTACATTGCTCTGGATGGTTTGGGTATAACCCTGATCAGGAACCAAATGGTAGCCAGGACAGAAATAAGGATGTAAATTATTTTCCCCGGAACGCTCATTTTCCTCAAGAAACTCAGGATTCTTTTTATCCTGTTGGGTAGTTTTTGAAATCTTTCTTCTTGATTCATCGGATATATTTTTAAGTTAGTTGATTTATTATTTTACTAATTCAAAGTTAATAAAGTCGTAGTTCATATCTCCGACTTCAAGGGTATGAAGAGTGATTGTTTGTATTCCTTCTTTCAAATCAATCTTTGCAATCTGTTTGAGATAGTTCCAGTGATGCCATTGCCTCCATGCCACCGGTTCAGCAGCTACTGCAGTTGAAGTGATTAACAGGGGACCTGTAACATCTTTGTCATTCACCGAGATGGAGATCTTCCCGTTTTTGTTCGAAGTGTACATGATTCCCAATTCATAAGTTCCGGCTTTGGTAACATTCACTGTGTATTTGGTCCATTCGCCCGGCTTGGTCCATCCCACATACAGTTGATCTTTAATGGGCTCTACAAAGTTGTATGGATTATTGTCGATTGCCGGATCCCGAAACTTCGTATAGGAAATATCTACAGCTTCATGCATCCTGAATTCATTCAGGTAAGTTCCATCTGCAGGGTTTAGTCCGCCGCTGCCAGAGTTGATGGTGTCGGTATCGTGATAGGCAATTCCCTCACCACCCAGATCATAGTATTCACACTGAAGCTTGCCTGGAATGGTTTGGGCACCTCCTTTATAAACAGAGTCGGTATATGGTTTTCCCTGATAATTGTTTGCATTTTTAGTCAACTGGCATGTTCCCTGCATGCTGAATCCTAAAAAGATTATTCCAAAAGATAAAACAGCAAATTTGTTTCTTGTATTCATAAATAGGTTTAAAGAGGACACTTTATTTCACTACTTTCCAAAAGTAATAAAAATACTATTCATACTTCACTTTCTTGTGATTTTATTTTTAATAGTCATTTGATGATATGTGCTTTTATGTGTAGTTTAGCGACAGGAAAATGTTTTACAAAGTCGAGTAAATAAGATGATAAAAGAGAGGATTCAAATCGAGAACCCCGATTTTCAGGGCAATCTGAATAAAATAAAAGTACTTCAACTGATTAGGAATGAAAAAGAGATTACCCGGGCAGATATCATACGGTTATCAGGATTAAGTGCCCCGACAGTTACAAGGATTGTAGAGAGTCTGGTTCAGCTAAATCTGATACAAACTGACGGAATTGGTTCCTCTGCCGGGGGACGTCCTCCACAATTGATCCGCTTTCATTCAAAGGAAAACTATGTAATAGGCATTGATTTGGGAGCCACTTATATCCGCTCGGCTCTTTCAAATCTGGATGGAGAATTTATCTTTGAAATTCATGTTCCTACGAACCTAAAAAAGGGATTCGATGGAGTAATGGAACAGGTAGGTGAACTGATCATCAAACTTTGTGAACGTGCCCGCCAGAAATCCTTGCCGCTATGGGGAATCGGTATTGCCGTTTGTGGCATGGTTAATAAAAATACAAGCATTGTTGAATATTCCCCGATTTTTGGCTGGAAGAATGTGAACGTTCAGGAGGCGCTTGCCAGGTATACGAATTTAAACATTGCATTAGGGAATGTGACCCATTTAATTGCCCTGGGCGAATTGCTTTATGGAGTGGGTAAAGATTACCGAAACTTTATATGTATCAACTTGGGTTATGGCATCGGATCTGGAATCATTATCGACGGCAAACTCTTTGGTGGTGTTGATGGAATATCAGGTGAGATCGGGCATATCGTTGTTGATAAACACAGCACACGTAAAGGTCTTGAAGGAATATGCGGAACGTTGGAAGCACTTGCTTCAGGATATGGGTTGGCTGATATTGCAAGGGAACTTGCCAAGTCGGATACCGGAAGCGTCCTGCATTCACTCGAATCAGATGATATTGACGCCAAAGTGGTCTTTGAAGCTGCAAGGAAAGGTGATGCTCTGGCCAGTGAAATAGTGGACAGGGTTGCAGGATATCTTAGTATTGGAATCGATACCTTGATTAAGCTGTTCAATACCGAATGTATTGTGTTGTCAGGAGGGCTTGTTCAGAATGGAGAAGTGATGATTGATAAGATTCGTAAGGAGGTAATGAATTATACTTTGAGTGGTGTTTCCCGCGCTGTTCCTATTGTTACTGCAGGCTTTGGTGAGAATGCTGCACTTATGGGATCCTTTTCGCTGATTCTTGAGCGTATACTATTGCTGGAAAGCCTGGAATGACATTTTAACCCAATTGTAAATACAATGTACGATTAAAGTTGGGTCTGCTGAAAAACTCATAATATTCACTTCTTCTTTAAAGTGACCGCATTAAACTTATAATAAGTGCAAGAGAATTTGAATTGAAACTTCAATCCCGAGGCCTCGGGATGCACCGACCTCGTGTCGTGTGCTATGTATGCCAAAATACTTCTTACCAAAAATGTGAAGCACTTCTGCCCTGTTGTGTCGCTTTCAATGAGCCTATGCCCTTTTAAATTATTAGAAGGTTATTCGAAGACTATTAGAAGCTTATTCGAAGATAGTTCAATTTTATTCTAATAATCATCGAATAGGTTTCTAATAACTATTGAATAAGTTTCCAATAATTTGAGAGCCTGTTAGCTGTCCAGTAAATGGGAGAAACAATCAACACTTTAACCTTGTACAGACAATGGATTTTCAGCAGACTAAAATAGTTAAGGGAAATCCTACCTAAAAGATTTCCCTTAACCCAATGAATATTAACCATTTAATTTGAAAGCTGAGCCTTCCTTTTAAGCAGATTACTTTTTGAACTCAACCTTAAAGGTAACCACTTGCCAATCAGGCAATGTAGTTGGCTTTTGAATTACAAGTGCATTGTTTTTCTGGCTCCATTTCAGTTTTTCATTACTGCCCAATAGTTGAACTGAAGCCACTGTCTTCGTATTGATTTTTGAGTTTTTCCCCAACGAGGTGATTTGAACCTCTCCAGCAGGTTGACCCATGCAAAAAGCATACAAGATTTCCCCTTTTGTGGTGAAACGAATATCGGTGGATTGGTATGGCCGAACGTCTTTTACTCCTCCGAAGGCTCCTTTTTCCTGTTTGTTCATGGATGGTCCTTCTCCGTAAATCTTCCATGGACGGGTCCCGTATATGGCTTCGCCGTTTATCGGTGTCCATTTGGCGATCTCTTCCAAAATTTTCATCACATCAGGTTCAAGGTCTCCTTCAGGAGTTTGCACTACATTGAGGAGTAAGTTCCCATTTTTGCTGACAATGTCAACCAGCATCTGAATAACTTCTGTGCCGGTCATGTATTTCTGGCCCGTACGGTAGAACCAGTCTCCGATTGAGGTATCAGTTTGCCAGGGGTACGGACTGATCGAATCCAGTGCGCCACGCTCTACATCCTGCACCCACATTCCCTTTGAAGGCTGTTTGCAATTGTAGACAGCTTCAAGTTTACCGCCATTCTTAGCCATATCCGAATTGTACAGGTGAGAGATCATGGTTCGTCCGACATCGCCGAAAGGCATACTACTATCGGAATAAAGCAAATCAGGATGGTACATATCGATCAGCTCAGTGATACAGGCCAACCAGTTCTTCTGATTTTCCGGATCGTTGGTTAACCATCCGGTATCATTGGCAGCCGCCTTGGGATGATATAAATCGGCATATTGCTCATCGTTGCCGTCATAAGGTACTCCAGCCATCGGACCTGTTTTATCGGCTCCACGGGCAGCCTGAAACCAGGTATAACTAGCTCCAAGATGTTCAGAAACTCCAAAACGCAGGCCTTCCTTTTTGGCTGCCTTTTGCCATAAACCAACCACATCCTTTTTAGGTCCCATCTTCACGGCATTCCAGCGATGGATTTTTGAATCCCACAGGAAGAAGTCATCATGATGGGTTCCCATGCTCACAAAATATTTGGCGCCTACTTTTTTATACAAAGCCATCAGTTTATTTGGATCCCATTTTTCGGCTTTCCACAATGGAATGATATCCTTGTAACCGAATTTCGATGGATGGCCGTAATGAGCCACATGGTAAGTGTAATCCTCATCAGGCTTATCGCTTAAAGCGTTTTTACCCCAGTCCCAGGATTGGTTCATATACAGTTTTTTGGCATACCAGTCGCCCTGCCGAGGCACTGCCTGTGGTCCCCAATGTGCCCATATACCAAACTTGGCATCACGAAACCATTCGGGATATTTGTACTGTTTGAACGACTCGTCAGTCGGTTTGAAGGGACCGGCTTCATTGGTTTTCGGCTGTGCCGAGACGGACAGGATAAATGCTGAACCCAGCAAAAACAATCCGATTTTTTTAAACATCATGTTTCTCATAGTTTCTAAATTTAATAACTTGGTTTTATTTGAATTTGAGTTTCTTTTTTACTTGTACTATTCATCCATATAACCAGCTGCTTTTTGCCACGAGTGTCACGAACAATTCCCTGCCTGAAGTTTTTCCCTTCCTGCAGTGGAATTCCATCAATGAAAAACTGACAACCCCGATCAGAATTCCAGTTTTCAACGACAAAACATGGATTGACCAGAGGTTGATTCTCATTGGCCTGAATACTGAAACGAATGACCGTACTTTTGGCTCTGATTTGAAACGCCCGCTGTGACTGAAGATAAACGACCGAATCAGCTCCAACGATATTGGTAGCCGATGGAGGGTTCAGCCAGGAGCAGGAAAGTGGATACAAATCTCCTGCCTTTTGGTTCGACATGCCTTCCATCATCACTTTTTCGTACCAGGGAACATCGCCCGGATGAGTCCGATATAAATCCCAAAATATGTGGTTAAGCGAACTGTGCGAAGCCCGATCCGGGAAACTGGTGAAGCGTCCATCAGATCGGATCAGGCTGGTTGGCCAGTGGTTCCAGTTGCAAAAAACGCTGTAAGGACGGTATTCATTGTTATTGTAGATGTCGCCTCCGGTAAAGTCGCAAATGGTAAACGGATCCCATTCTGATTTGAAATTGGCAACAAAGATGCGCTGACTGGCATAGTCAATTTTCTGCGTAAAGGCATTCTTCCAGTCGTATTGGCTCACTTTGCCAGTATCGTCCACGTAGTAATAAACCGGCGACTGTTCAATCACATCTTCCGGACGCGTGTTTTCTCCAATGATGGCCATTCCTTCCTGCCATTCATGGTTCAGTTTTCCTGAAGTATACAGCCGCATGTGTTTCACTGCCAGCCCGTCCGGATAAATGTAATAGATCCAGTCGGTCCAGTCGCCCCAATTACTGATTGTATCGTAATTGGCCTGTACATTTGATTTGGTGTCCATCAGCGCCACACGCCATTCAACCACCGTTCTTGCTGGCGAATTTTCGATGATCCGGGCATGAGTTGTAAGAAGTTTTTTATCCGACATTGGTTCCTGACAGCCCATTCCACCAGCCGTTTGCCAGGTTTCGTTGAACTCATTGCTATAATACTGATTTTTGTCGTTCACCAAACAGGGAATATCATTGGTGCCTTTCCAGAATACAAACTTCACCGGATTCAGGTCCGAAGTAACCACTACATCCGGATAACTGCCAAAACGCCACATATTGTCCCATGTTTCGAAATAGTTCAGGTTGGTGTAGGTGCCTCCAAAACTGGCGGATGGGCCTATGACCGGCAATTGCCGGAAAGGCATATCGGGTTTAAACATAGTATTCTGATCCAGGTGGAATGAGCTGAAACTGGCGGTCAGTTCATTTTCTGAAAGAGGTTTATCGAATACCGAAACCTCGTCCATCAAGCCGTCGAAACCAAAAATAGTCGGGAAGTTCACATCTTCGCGCACAGGGTCGCTTGCTGTCTGTGCAGTTCCTGAACCACCAATTTTTAATGAACCAAAATCGGGAGCAAAATCCAAAAGATTTACCTTGGTACTATCTGTCAGTTTTCCATTCAGGAAAAACCGGATTTCACTTTTTTTGGCATCAAAAGTTCCAGCCAGAAAGTACCAGCGATTGTGATCCAGTTGTATTTTTGATTTGAATTCGACAGACTTTCCCTCACGCTGAATTTTTAATCCAGGGAAGCCTTTTTCATCAAGCGTTAGTTCTGCCTGATTTGTTTGGCCAAGCTGTACCAGCGGAATCTGGCTCCACGGATATGCGCCAATAGCTATCCAGGCCTGAATACTGAATCCCGGACATGACCTGGGTAAGGAACCCGGTAAACCGGAACGGATCAGGCTGGTATAACCGTCGAATTGAAGTGCAGATCCTGAAACACCCTGCTTCCAATAACTTTTATGGCCTTCAATTCTGAAGCTTTTTCCTGAAAGTTTTTCAAGCGCTGAATCGCCTTTCGCTTCATCAAACCGGAAGCTGATCACTGGTTTTATACCGGTTTGATTGATTATAGTGCGACTTTTTACCGGACGTTCACGTTGCGAAATTGTTTTCGAGATCAACGATTTGTTGATTATTCCGGATTCGGAAATCGTAAATTTCTGAATGATCAGATTACCATTCCAATTGTTGATCCGTTCCTGAGGTTTTCGGATGCTGCGGGTCACATTTCCGTTGGGTCGGATCGTAAAAAGCTCTTCGGCAAATTGAGTTTGACTTGCATCAATCGGGAAATGCGGATATTTATTCATTTCGAACCGGGGAAGGTATCGCCATAACACTAAGATGCTGTCGGCATTTGCGACTATGATGCTCACGTGCGAAAACATATTGGTGGCATCGGGCATTTGGCTGGTTCCATCGCCTTTTCGCAAAATGATTTCGTCAACCGGCCACTTGCCATTGGCATTTTCAAGATAAGGTAAATAGCTCGTCCCCCGCCAGAATACCAACTTATTGTTTCCGGCAACCACTACCACATCGGCAAAATCGCCGGTTCGTGAATACTTTTCGAACGCCTCGCTTGTTTTGAGGTGCGTGTAATAGGCATAGAAATCAGCTGCAAAGAGATGATATGGAGTAAGCAGACCGATAAAAATCAGACAAACAATAACTTTATTCTTTATCATTCTAAGTTAGGTATAAACTTTCATTGATTCACATTAATTCTCACCGGTCCGATTAATCCTGACCGTAAAGAGCCCCGGTATCGGGTTGGGATGGTGGTGTAATTATTGGCTAATGTATTGTAAATTAATACTTCTATCTTGTTCTCGCCCGGTTTGGCCAGTTGTGTAATATTGAATTTCCAGGGCGGAGCGAGTTTGATACCCACGCTTGTCCCATTGATTAAAACTTCTGCCGACGAAACCAGATTGCCCAAATCCAGTTCCAGCTTATTTGTTAGGTCTTCCGGTTTCAGAGTTATGGTCTTTCGATACCAGGAACCGCCGGAATAGGCTTTCAATCCGTCAATTTCCGACCAATCTCCCAGCGGAAGGATTCCTTTTCCGCAGATTTGCCTGATGAATTCCGGAAGTGCAGCAGCACCGCGGTATCCGGGCTGAAAGTCAATTTTCAGCACAACCTGCGAAGTACCAAGGGTTGGTGTTTTCAGCCTGACGGTATAGGTGGTCAAACCGTCAACTTGTTTTGATCCGGCAAGGGTTTCCTGCTGAATTCCATTGGCCCAGACAGCGACCTTTCCATAAGCTGAAAAATTGAGGGTTTGCAAACCGGGCGTCGATTCAAAGGCAAAGATTCCCGATGAATTTTGCATACCGGAATAGTCATAGGGCAATACTCCGTAATCATGATACCAGCTCATGCAGAGCTGCTGCTTTTGCGGTCGCGTTGTATCTTTCTGCCGGAAAACAAAATAAGTTTCGCAGGCTTTGTTGTAAACCACTATAATCGGGTTCACCCCTTTTTTCAGATGAACAGAAGAAGCTGAACAATTTGTTTTTGCACCATTTACGAAGAGTAAAATTGGTTTTTCGGTTCCTGTCAGTATGGAGAAATCTCCATCTTCTGGAGCCATTACGCTGGAGTAAAGTAGGTAAAAATTACCAGCAGCCTCCGGTTTCCTGAATTTAGAATGTTTCTCTTCAACCAGCTCTCCCAAACGGATAAAATTGTCGTACATGTTGCCCTTGAGTCCGTGGTAACCTTGATGCCCGTAATCGCCTTCGACGCCGCTTTGCCAGGAAAATCCATATTCTTCCCAGCGATACGATTTCCCTGATATCAAAACTTCAGTTCCCGGTTTTTCAGGCATCATTTTTAGAATTTCTTCTTCGGAAGGCAAAACCGGCATAGCGCCCAGTTTCAGGAATTGCTTTCCGTATGCACAGGTGACCGTTTTCCAACTGTCATCGAAGGCAAGTTTCTCTCCTTGATATTTCTCGTTTTCTTTAAAATGCAATTGTCGAACCTGAGAGCCCAGCATTTCGTTAGAAGCCGGAAGCTGGAAATCTCCCCACCGGTTGTCGAGCGAAGGTTTGAGTTCAAATTCCCAATCATTACCGATCGGAATTTGCCGGAGGATTTTGGTGGGTTCCAGAATTTCTTTCGAAGTGCTTGGTTCAGAATTGAAAACAACCAACTGAATTTCTTTTTCGGTGAGCGGCAGGCTCAACTCGGTACCTTCCGGAGTCGTTTTGGCGAACTTCTCCAGCGAGGTGGTTTGCCCGGTCCATGGATTCCAGAGTTCTGCGCTGCCTTTAACCCGGAAAAAGCATTTGCTTCCGGCAGTCAGATTATAAAGCGCAAAAACCTCTCGTTTCCCAATGGTGCGGTGCATCACATAAGGTCGCTGTTTGATTTCGCTCAGTATCCTGAAATTAGGGTTGTATTTTTCTGAAAGTGCCGTCACCACAGACTTGGCATCGGCCACCCGGATCAAATTCGGCCTTGTCAAAAAAATGTTATTTGTCAGTTTTAGCAGTTCCGGATCGTTGGAGCCATTCTTTTCGGTAGCTTCAGGAAGGTCGCCAATATTGACAACAATTCCTCCGCCGTTAACAAATTCCTGAATTTTCTGAAGCGAAGCAAAACGAATGGCTTTCATCGAAGGAATGATCAGCACCCTGTATTTTTCTCCGGAAACCTGAATTTCCTTTTCGGAAACATTGGAACGGCTGAGTGATTCAAAATCGATAAAATCGAAGTCTATTCCATGATCATACAATTTTTCGCCAGCTTCGAAAGCGGTGTTCACCGAATGGTTCCCGTCCATTCTTGCAACAACTGGTTCAACCGGGTACAAAATGGCTACGTCACATTGATGAACGCCCTGCGACATCAGGTATGACAGTCGCTGGATACAATTCATCAGCGGATCGATTTGCTGCCAGTATGGCATCCGGAAATGGTTGTCGGGTGGTGCCCATTCCCACCAACCGCCCTCCGTGGAATAATACAAACCATGAAAAGAAAGCAGGTTGTATCCAGCCACGAAATTGGCAAAAATAGCGTCGGTCACATCCGAAGAACTCGTTCCCCAGCCACTTCCGTAGAAACCTTCAAGCCATACACGCGGACGTTGGTACAAATGCGAAATAGACGAAGCCACCTTGGCTTTAATAATGTCTTTGGCGAGGTTGGGCTGATCGGAACCCGGACCCTGGTACCAGCGATGGGTGCGAAAATAGTCGCCAAACTCTGTAACGTCTCTACCACGACCACTGTGATCGCAGCCAAAAATCATCCCGCGCTCCTGATGCCAGTCGAACACCGGTTTAAAGAAATTTTCTTCACTGAGGCTCACCAGTACGTCGTTGAAATCAAGCCTGATTTTGGGGGTTATGTTGCCAATCGGGTAAAACAAGGCATCCAGGTACGGAACCACATCATACCCTTTTCGCTTTTTAAATTCCGCGGCAAATGTGTTGTTCCAAAGATTTCCGCCAACCCTGAAATTCAGTTCATCCGAGAAAAAGAAGTCAAGTTTCCCAGAATTTTTACCCAGTGCCTGTTCAAATTTTCCAAAAAAATGATTGTTATAAGCCTTGCCACTGTTGGGATTCATTGGATCGAAGGAGGGAACCAGCCGCTCCGGATAAACGCCGACCAATTTCCATTTTTCTACTCCAAAATCATATTTCAGGATTCCATTTTCAAAATCGGACAGCAAATTTTTCCTGGTTTCAGGAATAACTGAACTGTCGGCATTCATCTGGAAAGCGGTTAAGCTTAGCAGGTTGTCAGGTAATTTCTGATTGACTTTTCCGGAGAGCATTTTGTTCCATTTTCGGAGGACCGAACCATTGAGTTCGTCCCGAGAGTACTCGGGATCACGAATGGCTTCGTCCATCGAAAAACCCTGACCAATCCCTAGCGTATAATCACTCAGACTGACCGTCATTCCACGCTTTTGGGCTTCGATACTGAACCATTTGAACAAATTCCACCAGGCATCGGTGAATAAAGCCGGTTTGCTGGGATTCGACAATCCATAGGAAATACCACCCTGATCTAAATGACTATAATTGATCTGCAGGCTCGAAATCCCTTTGCCCTGAAGTTGATTGAGCTGCCATTCCAGACGCTCGCTGGTAATCGTGTCGCCCTGCCACCAGTAGAAAGGAACTTCGCCATAACCTTTTGGCGGATGAATAAATCCGGGCAAAACATCCAACGAAGCGCTGCGGTCAGGGTAGCCTGCCGATAATGGGGTTTGCGCAAAAGCTTGGGCTGACAGTGAAAGAAGGAACCCTGCCGAGACGATAATCAATCCGAATTTCCTAAAGAATTTGGTTTCCAATGGTTTGGTTTTATAAGTAGGTTGATTTTTAAATTTATTTCTTTACAAATCTGAAGGTTTTTTCTTCCTCCTTTTGACTGATTCGGATTAGATATATTCCTGAATTCAGGCTGGAAATATCGATTATTGCACTCTCAGGGTTTGTTTTGGAAATCAATGGCTGACCCAGAATGTTAAAAATCTGAAGGTTCGTTACTGCTTCAACTGTGGAAAGCTGAAGATATTGGGATGCAGGATTGGGAAAAATCCGTCCCGGGTACCCGGGATCAGTTTTTTTAAAGGAATGACTGGCTGTTGGAATTTTACTGGACACATAGGTTGTTATACTTTGTGCATCCAGGTTGTCGGTAAACGAATTGTTGGCACAAGTTAATGTTCCTTCATCGTTGATTTTTTTACTGTCCGAAGTCACATATTTCTTCACGCTGAAAACCGTATCGTTTTTAAAACTAAACGATTGGTTGACTGTACTTTTATTTTGGTTAATTACTACCAGTACATTTTGATTTTTTCCCTTAAAAGCCACCAAATAAACTTTAAGTTTTGGCTGATAAGTGGCATCAATTCGATAATAACCGGGACGCACAAATTTTGAAAACTGACCCATGATATATCCTTTTCGTTTGAGCTTTCCACCTTGTTCCATCAGGTTACAACCCGGTTGACGAAGATACCACCAGATGTAAGCGTTCATATTTAAATAGAGACAATCGGTAATCTCCTTGGCCATAATCAGGCATGTATCAATGTCATCAGGATTGTAATAGTGTTCTGTCATCCAGATTTTTTTCTTTTTGTTGATGGCATTGGGATAATTATAGGGTTGTGTACCATATAAATGACCTCCAATGTAGGAGATATGTGAATTCGCTGTTGAATCGTTCAGTACCGGATCCCAATATTTAGGATCAAAATTAAAGGCTTCGGGCATCATTACTGGAGTTCCTATTGCAGGGGCATTTGTTTTACAAAACTCGAGCAGCTGTGCCGGACTCCATGTACATGATTCATAACCGACCTGTATGTTTGGCTCATTTTGAAGGGATACTACATCCACATTCCCCATACTGTTACAGAACTTTTTCAGGTAAGATGCATAATCGGCATACGAAGCAGATTTTAGTTCACCTCCGACCAAATTGTTATTGGTTTTCATGGATGCAGGAGGCGTCCAGGGTGAGGCCAGAATCTCAGTGCCACGTGCCTTTGCTTTGATCGCATTTTGTTTTTCATCGTTCCATGCTGAGTTGGGATCGATCCGGACCCGGAGAATGCTCAACCCCATTTGCTCTGAATTATCGTTTTTGAACGCGGCATCAGCTTCGGCGGTGGTGAGCTGTCCGTGCCAGGCGGTACTCGCTCCGAATCCGTCGATCACCTGTTTGACTTTTGTCCCGTCAATCGTTGCTACCTGTGCCAACAGGTTGAAAAATAGAAGTGCGAGCGTTGAAAGAAGTACTGCTTTTTTGAACATTATTGCGATTTTGTATGAATAACTCAAGGTCAATTAATATAGTGCAATTTCAGGTTTCCCAGACTGCCAATTTATTTTCCGATTTGAAATAAACCATGTTTTTCCGTTGTCGTTGTTTCCCTGAAAAAACAAGTAATCGTGACCATCGGGATTGGCAAAAATATGCGGGTGCCCCGATTCGCTTGAATTCCAATCTCCGGGTTTTCCATTGGGCAAAAAAGGCTGATCAGAGATTCGCATCCAGTGAACTCCGTCGTTGCTTTTTGCCACTCCGATTTGCTGGGGTGCATTGTTATATCCTCCGGCATAGAACATGAAAAGTTCTCCATTCTTATTGATTACTGAAGCTGCTTCAATGCAATCGCGTTCCCAGAGCAATTCCGGTTTCAGTATTGGGCCAATCGTTGAGAGATTTGTCCAATCGTTGCGATCAAAGCTGGTATTTCGCGGAGCAACGGCTACTCCCTGCATCTGAATTTTAAATTCTGGATCGCGTGTGGCATAGTAAAGGTAGTATTTTCCTTTGAATGAAATCACCTCAGCATCAATCGCTCGTCCGCAATTCCAGTTCCCGTCTGGATGAAAAACAGGGTTGGTTTTGTTTCGGATAAAATGAATGCCGTCGGTTGACCAGGCGTGGCAAATCGCATCATTGGGTCCATTTCCATAGGTTTGGTAAAACAGATTTACTTTTCCGTCGATCACCAGTGCACAGGGTGCAGCAAATCCTTTGGATTCGTAAGTCGCTTCCGGATCAGTGTTCACTTCGCCAATCCTTCTCCAGTTTCGGAGGTCGTGACTTTCGGCAATTCCGACTCCCCAGCCATGCAAGGCTCCATTCTTTTCGGTATAACCCGGAACGGAATAATACATCAGGTACCGACCCTTAAAACTGATCACATAGGGATCTTTTGCAAAAGGACGACCCAGACGTGTGGTATCGCCAAACATCAGGATTGGCTTTTGTGCCTGAATCAATTCTGACACCGAAAGCAAAAGAATGATTAAAGACAGAAATCTATAATTCACCATCAGTTTTTCAATTTATTTATCCATTTTAGTTCATTTGATGTTGAGTTGAACTGAATCACCTTCTTTCAGCGACAAGGGTTTGCTTAGTTTTGCCGGACTTCCGTTCAGCGAAAAACGAGCCAAATCGAGATCTCCGTGAAGCACCTGAAGGGTTGCTTTCACGGTTTCAACTTTACAGGTTCCCCAGGCATAGCCATTGCTCCAAAAATAGGTTCCGGGAACGGCGGTAAAGCTCATTGATTTCTCGACTCCTGAATAGTGGAAACCACTCATGGCCAATACTGATGCCCAACTGGCCATTGCCCGGGCATAATGATGGCCACATTCCGGTTCATCGAACGGGTTTCTTTTGTACCCGTCGAAACGGTCGCGTATACTCTTGATACAGGTCAGACCATCGGAGTTTTGTAATTCATAGATCATTCCTACTGCTGCCGCGTATTCGAATCCGGTCATCGATTCGGCAAAATAAGGGAACGGAACTTTCAGGCGACCTTTTGGCCAGCTGGCCATGATGAGACCGCTTTCGTTTCCCATCACATACGAGCGCATATTATTAAACAGAGGAGAAAAATCTTTCACGTAATTGTACTTCATGATCGATTTCATGGTAGTTTTGATGTTCTTTTCGCTGGCAAGATAACCCAGACCGCAGATGTGTGCCATGTATTGCCCCACCAATTGATCGACCAGGCAGCCCTTTCCAAGCTGAAAATCCGGGTCTGTCCAGTTGGTCGATCCCATTCCGACCCTCAATCCCGGAGCGATGTCTTTCTCCGAAGCCGGCGGCATGATCTTTTGGAAATAATATTCACCGTTGAAAATGTTTTCATCGGTCCATTTGCTTCCGTTTAAAAACAAGTTGTGGCATTTCTTCTCAAATTCCTTATCATTCATGGCCTTTGACATTTCTTCGGCAGCACGCAAGGCGCCCAGGTACCAGAATTCCATCTGCGGATTTGGTCCGTAGTATTCCACATCCATGGTGTTGTGCTGGCATCCTTCCATGACCCCGTCCTGATTGGCATCCCAACCGCCTTTGATCCAGGCAAAAGCGAGTGCCTTTTTGACCCTGGGCCAGTTGTATTTCAGAAATTCCGTATCGCCCGAAAGCTGCCATTCGCGGTACATTTTCATGATACAGCCCATTTGTCCGTCGGCCGCCGCGGTCCGCCAGGAGGTGGCTTTCGACAGCGGCAAAGCCGCGCGGAAACTCATCAGACCTGCGGAATCGGTAGCATAATTGAATTCCACATCGCGCATGGTGCGGGCAAGATCTCCAAACAAAAATGGAGTGGCCTGTTCGTAATTCCAGACATGGGTACACGAACCCATGCAAGATCCAAATTCGTCCATCACCCCTTCCCAGCCCATCAGGTGTCCGTCTTTTATCCTGAAAACGGTTTGCGACCGGAGGGTGCTGAGGTTAAACAAGGCCGCTTCTTTCACTTCGGATGGCAAGGTAGAGGAAAGAAAAGCATTCAGAAATTGTCTGGTCTTTTTTTCGAGCGCCGGAATCTGCGGAATTATTTTTTGCGCCGCATCCCAGGCATCGGTGTATTTGGTGCTGTAATAATTGCCCACATTCACCGGCGACCAGGCATATCGGTTCGGAAAATCCCAGGTGATGTAAAACCGAAAAGTTTCCCTGCTGTTGGGAGCGATTTCTTTTTTAACAGCCAATGAGGCCATTGGGTCATCATCATTCAAGGTGGTTTTATCGGTCAATTCGCCATCGGCGCTGAAATCGTCCCAGAAGTCGAGCGCGCTTCTGGCCCAATTGTTTGCTTCGGACGAACGGCGATACGAAATACCGGAGGATTCGCCGGTAAGCAACGCCACGGAGCCGAAAGCCGCATCATTGGGGTCAATCTTGACCGAATACATGTAAATTCCGCTGATTCCGCCGTTCTTCCTGTATTCGTTTTGATTGTTTTTCGCGCCATCAGGAATAAAATCACCTTTCCAGTCTTTATGGTTTTTGCTGCCGTCGCGTCCAACAAAATTGCGCATCGAGCCGCAAACCGAAACCTGCATCGGTTTATTCGAAAGATTCGTCACTTCGTAGGTCAGTACGGCAACAGGCAATCCACTGGCATCGGCAT